>Ga0315282_10007734_pt1 | contig 17561 bp, 14 predicted proteins | sample YL17G07_20_MG_FD_203693 | JGI IMG/M metagenome (GOLD analysis project Ga0315282, IMG submission 203693) | Sediment microbial communities from Yellowstone Lake, YNP, Wyoming, USA - YL17G07_20 | ecosystem: Environmental > Aquatic > Freshwater > Lake > Sediment | place: USA: Wyoming | collected... | reverse complement strand
CCGATCAACTCTTGGAAAGTAGTATGATATTTTTCTACAACCGCTCTGTTCACTCGCAGAATTTGATAATCGGGAGCCTGTATTGACAGTTTATCCCGAATGCCATCAAAGATGGCCTCCAGGTGCCTTTTACTTTCTCTTATCTTCTTCTCAAGTTTTCTCTGCTCTGTTAAGTCCCGGAAGATTACCTGAAAAAAGGACTCATCCCCTAAATCAATCCTTTTAATGGATAAATCCACTTCAAGGGGCTCTCCATCCTTCCGAGTCAATGAAAGAGTGTCTGTCCTCCCTTCTGCTTTATTGAGCACCTCTTCAAAAAAACTCAAAGCCTTTTCTTTATCCGACAGTACAAATAGATCCAGGGCATCTTTCTGTAAGAGTTCTTCTTTCTTGTACCCGGTTAACTGTTCGGTTTCTCTGTTAACATCAGCAATCTGCCATGGAGAATGTCTCAAAATGATAATTCCGTCATTCGCATTTTCAAAGAGACCTCGATATTTATCTTCAGAGATGGCAAGTTGTCTCTGTTTTTCTTTGGAAAAGGTTTGAACAATATATCCATAGAAGGCAGCCATAATGAATATAAAAGGGATGCGGACGGCATAGCTGATTCCTTGTTCTGAATTTAACAACCCCCATGAATAGAGGAGGATTCCATAAAGGGAGGCCGTAACTCCAGAAATGATCATTAACAATTTATAATTGCGGCTCATCGAAGCAAGGATGAGGATAAAGAAAAAGACCAGATAAAAATCTGTCGTGATTTTCTCTGAAAGAAACATTCCAAATGACACGATGCCGGTGTCCATGAGGACTAAAGAATAGAAGAATTTTAGATTTGAAAACCATTTTGGGGGAATAAAGATAAGAATAAAGTTAGAAAGAATATAGACAAAAATGAAAAGATGTCCTAAATCGATATCAGCAATCTTTCCCTTTCCGAAAAGGATGAGATAAGAGGTGACGATGATGACCGCCCATCGCAAACTCAGTATCTTTTTTTTGTTTTGATTTTTCATAGTTTTCCTAAGAATTCAAATTTAAAGTTAAAGGCCGCAAGAAACATACCAGATGGAATTTTGGTAATGTTTAAAGAGACATTAGACCGAATTATTTCCTAAAATTGCTCTAATACTTTGGGATAACGCTTCCATATCGAATGGTTTTTGAATAAAGCCTTTACCGCCTCGTTCCAGTATTTTGGTGGCTTCACCATCAATACTGTAACCGCTTGAAAGCAGAACTTTTATATCTGGATTAATTTCTTTCAAACGGTCGAAAACTTCGCCACCCTTCATATTGGGCATGATGATGTCTAGAAGGACAAGATCAACGGTTTCTCGATGTTTCTTGTACAATTCGATGGCCTCTCTTCCCTCCCGAGCAGTCAACACGTGATAACCCATGACCTTTAAAAGTTTTTCGCCGACTTCTAAGACCATTTCCTCATCATCAACTAAAAGGATCGTCCCGGTTCCTTTTAAAATGTGGTCTGGTGCTTTAATTGTTTTATAAACCTCTCTGTTCGATGCGGGTAGATAGATCTTGAAGGTAGTCCCCCGTCCTTTTTCGGATTCAACATCGACATATCCTCCATGTCCTTTGACGATACCGTAGACAGAGGCCAATCCAAGACCTGTCCCTCTGCCGAGTTCCTTCGTCGTAAAGAATGGCTCAAAGATACGTTCCACCGTTTTTGGATCCATGCCAATGCCTGTATCCGTAACGGTCAACAAGACATAGTCACCGGGTTTTGGATTATAGAGCTTTCCCTTCATATCTCCGTAGGGGATATTGATCGTCCTCAAGAAAACATCCCCCCCTTCTGGCATAGCATCTGCTGCATTTACAAATAGATTCATGAGGACCTGTTCAATCTGTCCGAGATCTCCCTCAATTGGAAATAGATCATCGGCAAGCTCTCTATGGACAGTGATCTCTCTCCTGGCTCTTCCAAAGACTTTAGAAGTTTCCTCCACTAACTGGTTCAACTGAAAGGGCTTCACCTCGTACCTACCTTTTCTGGCATATCCAAGCAGTTGATTGGTTAGCTTTGATCCGCTTTGGACCTCCTTGATAATACTCAGCAGCATTTCATAATGAGGATGTGAGGGATCGACATTTAAAAGCATCAAGGAGGTATTTCCTTGTATGACCATCAGCAGATTATTAAAATCATGGGCAATGCCACCGGCTAAGGTACCAATAGCTTCCATCTTTTGTGCCTTTAGAAATTGTCCCTCCATACGCTTCCGTTCGCTCACATCATTGAGGATAAAAATAATGGTTTTATGCTCTTCTTCTACGACAGGCAAAAGGCTAAGCGAAATTTGTTTACTATTTATGATCAGCGAAACTTCTTCGGTCATGATCTGCGGCTGTGTGCCCATCGCTCCCAGGTGATCTTTAATCCTTAGACGATCTGCCTCCTGGAGCAGGTCAGTGAAATTGGAACCCAATAGCTTGTTTTCAGGGAGGTTGATCAACGAAATAGCGGCTGGATTGGCATAAACAATCCTTCCCTCAGGGGTGATCTCCAAAATCCCTTCTGCCATAGTCTTTAAGATGACTTCAAAGTGTCTTTTGATAGAGAGTAATTCAGTCGTAATCTGGCGTGGAGAAATATCTTCTCGCCCCATGATTTCGCCAGGAAGGGAGGCTAAAGGTCTCCGATCAGATTTCTCCAGGGCTAAAAGAATATGTTGTCTCATTTTATTAAAGGGCCCTTTAGCAATACAAGCATTCGCTCCAAAGACACTGGCGTTGATCTCCCGTTCAGCAGCAACAGCAGAAAGAATAATTATGCATGCCTCCTTCAACTTCGGCATGCTGCGAATAATCTCACATAATTTTTCTCCGCCGATATGTGGCATGATCAAGTCGATGAATACAACATCTGGGGTAAAGGTGTTTAAAATATCAAGAGCGGCGAGGCCGTTTTCAGCGGTGACAACATGATGCTTCTCCTTTTCCAGTAAATTGGCCATAAATTTCAACATGACCGGATGGTTATCTACGACCAATACCTTTTTACCCACGTTCTTCTTGAGCTTTTTAATGCTTACCTTTCACCTTTTTATTAAGGCTTTCGCTATCCGATCAAGTTCTTCTTTAATGATCTTGGCCGCTCCAGTAGCCCCATACAGATCGTTGTCTCGTGCATTCATCTCAATTCTTTTTGCAGATTCGAATATCTCCATTAATCCAAGATTTGCAGAAGTGCCTCTCATGGAATGGGCAACTCTTGCTACCTTCTCTGTGTCTCCATCTTCAATAGCGGACTGCAGTTTGTTCAAATCGGAATAACCGGTCTCTACAAAAAGGCCAACCAGTTCTAAAAATTCATTTTCCTCTAATTCTAAATTTTCAGCTAATTCCTTAAAATCCATATTCCCTCCGCAGATTCACTCCAAGTATACGGGTCATACCGTCTTTTTATCAAAGATAGGAAGGCCAGTCATTCGACCTAAGTCCTTTTATCCAATCATCATTTCCCTACCTTTAAGAATCGATATAATTCAGATTGGTGTACTCTCCACCCATTTCCGGCTTTGACAGCTTTGATCCTTCCAAGGTGGATATATCTCAGATAGGTAGGTTTGGAGATTTTCAGATATTGAATAGCCTCTTTAGTAGTTAAGACCACGTCTTTATCCATCAAAGACATCATTTTGCCCCCTTTTTTCCCTGTTTTAATCGATTTCTCTGCATAATAAATACCAAACTTAAAGTTTGAACTTCTCCATTGAATAAGTAACGAATTTTTAATGCCAATTTAAATTTTGGTAAGGGTTCGTAATTAGAAAGTTTCCAATGCCAGGAGTGCAATTTTGTCAAAACCGGTAAAAATTTTCAGGGATATTTAACCCAATAAACGAGCTGTATTGCGTAAATGAATAATCTTGGTTCACACCTCAACGGTGAGTGGGAATTCAAAGAATGGATGGGAGCCCCGGGTACCCTCAGTCGGTATTTGGTATACTTTTATTAAGTTTTTGAAATACCTTATCTTATCGACTACCGCTTGAAATGTTGTATTCGGTGGCGAGATCTAAAAACGACAAGTACAGGAAGGAATCGTCGGAAACTCCTTCTATCGCTTTCTTCGAAGTGAAGATATCCTTTTCAATTTTATATATTTCCTCTAACCACAAAGGTTTAGGTTGAGGATAAGGTTGAAGTAAGAATACCAGGTTGAGGTTGGAGAATAAAAGATCTTCTTAACCTTAACCTTACTTCTATCCTCTGAGTTTTGGATCCGAAATATCTCGAAGGCCGTCAGCGATGAGGTTGAAGGAGAAGACGGAGACGAAGATAGCGAGGCCTGGAAAGATAGAAAGCCATGGAGCATTGGTGAGTTGATCCAGACCATCACGAATCATGGCTCCCCAACTGGGGGTTGGAGGTCGGACACCCAGTCCGATAAAACTGAGGCTTGCCTCAACGATGATGGCAGTAGCAACCCAGAGGGTTCCCATCACCAAGATCTCTCCAGAAATATTGGGCAGGACATGAATGATCATAATCTTAGTATCGTTTTGGCCGACGGCTCGAGCTGCCTCTATGAACTCTTTCCCCTTGATAGAAAGGGTTGATCCACGAGCCAAACGTGCGATACGGGGAGTGAGGGCGACACCGATGGCAATGACGATCTTGATCAGACCTGGACCCATGATGGCCAAGACCAGAAGTCCCAGGATCACAATGGGGAATGACATGAAGATGTCAATAAAACGGAGAACGAGGTTGTCAATCCTCCCTCCTTTATAGCCTCCGATCATCCCAAGGGGAATGCCTGCTGCCATGGCGAAAAGGACAGAGAGGATGCCCACCACAAGGGAAACACGAGAGCCCCAGAGGATTCTTGAAAGCTGATCCCGTCCATAACTATCTGCGCCAAAAGGATGTGCCCAGCTTGGAGGGGCATGCTGAATATCCAGGTCCTGTGAAATGGGGTCATAAGGAGAAATCCAAGGAGCAGTCAGAGCAATCATGACAACACAAAAAGCCAAGATCAATCCGACCACAGAGGTCTTATTACTTTTAAAGGTCCTGAGAAGAATGGCTCTTTGGCTAATTGTTGCCATGGCACTATTTAATGATATTCGATCCTCGGATCGATGATGCTATAAAGCAAGTCGGTGATAAGGTTAAAAATAAAGACGAAGGCCGAAAAGATGATGATTACGGATTGGAGGGCGATGTAATCGCGGTCTTTCACTGCAAAGACCATCATCTTTCCCAGTCCAGGACGGCTGAAGATGATCTCTGTCAGAACCGACCCGCCCATTAAAATACTCATATAGATTCCAATCACGGTCACCGTGGGAATGAGGGCATTTCGGAGTGCATGCTTGTAAATCACCACCCTCTCATGAAGCCCTTTTGCCCTGGCAGTTCTCACGTAATCTTCTCTGAGCACATTCAACATGGAGGAGCGCACCATTCGACTGATAAAAGCTGTCATGATGATCCCTAGGGTAAGAGCTGGAAGAAACAGATGATACAGCCGGCTACTCAGATTGCTGAGATCTCCGCCTCCCAAAACGGGAAAGAGAGGGAGTTTGATCGCAAGAATATACATCAGTAAGATACCGAGGTAAAACTCCGGCATCGAGATGCCTACCAGGGAGAGAATTCTACCAATATAGTCTGGAGGACGATTTCTCCTTAATGCGGTGATGATGCCTGTCGGGATTCCAAAAAGAATTCCAATAATCATTCCTCCAATGGCCAGATCCAATGTATAGGGCAAGGCTCTGGCAATCTCGGAAGAAATTGGTCTTCTTGTAATTAAAGATTTTCCCAGATCTCCTTGGCACAGGTCCTTTAGGAAGGTGCCATATTGGATAAGAATTGGCTTATTGAGCCCCATCTGTTTTTCAAGTTCTCGTATCGATTCTTCAGTAGCGTACGATCCGAGAGCCGCCACAGCAGGACCTCCTGGAACAATACGAATCAGGAGGAACACAAAAGTGACTACCGCCCAAAGGGTGGGGAGGACAAAAATCATTCTACGGATAGCATACTTGAACATTCTTCTTTCCTAAAAATAAATTCGGGGCACCCTATTCAAAGGATAGAGTGCCCCGCTGGATACGCACGGGTCCATTATTTACGAACGTCCGTCGTCTCTTTGATGGTGGTGACCAAGGTCAATGTGGACCTCATCTCGTATCCTAAATCTACATTGATCTTTCTCGCAAAGACAAACTTCGTGATGCAGAGTGGAAGGGCTGCTGCATCCTCGATAATCTTTTTCTGTGCTTCTGCCCACAGGTCTTTCTGTTTCTTAGCATCGGGCTCCAACCTTGCCTTTTCAATCAAATCGTCAATCTTGTTGTAATGGGAGAAATTGGTGATCGCTGTGGGTGTCCCGACGATTGACTTAGAATAATAGAACTGGGTGAGCAAGGGGTCTGCGGTTGGAAAACGGGCACAAACATAAAGGACCAGAGGATTGACATCCTTCCGGATCTGCTCGTGGAAGGCAGAATGGGCAATGACGTCCATTTTTAAGTTGATCCCGACCCTTCGGAGTTGCTCCTGAACCTGCTCCATGGGTCGACGGTAATCCGACATCTCTGTAATCACCATGGAGAGGTCAAGGCCTTTGGGATACCCCGCTTCTGCCAAAAGTTTCTTCGCCCTCTCTGGGTTAAACTCATAGCCGGGGACCTTGTCTGTTCCACCGAGATAGTTCATCGGAATCGGTGAGACAAGCTTTTCGGTAACATCCGGTCCCAGAAACTTCATCAGTTCATTAATGTTTATAGCATGACAGATGGCTTGCCTGATTCGGATGTCATCCAGCGGTTTCTTGGTCATATTGAAATGAATGACGAGGGTTTCGCCGGGTCCAAAGATTTCGATGGCTGTTCCTGGTATTTCCCTCACCTTCTTCACCCATGCTTGTTCTCGCTCTCCTTCAACGATATCGATCTCACCCTTTCGGAATGCCATCTCACGGCTGCTGGCATCAGGCATAAACCAGAGCTCGACGCGGTCGAGTTTAGCCTTTCCTCTGAAGTATTCTGGGTGGCGGACCTCAACGATTTTTTCTTTAGGGACGTACTCTTTCAACATGAAAGGACCCGTCCCAATCGGATCTACCTTAAACTTGTCGCCCTTCTCTTCCACTGCCTTCTTCGAGACGATGTATCCGCCGTGGTAGTTTGTCAAAATCCCTAGAACAGAAGGGATGGCGCTCTTAAACGTCAGCCGGACCGTATACTTATCAAGGGCCTCCACTTTTGCCAGAGCAGAATAATCGGCTGCAAAACCCGAAGTGGCCTTATTGGCTGCCTTCTCCAAAGAGAATTTTACATCCTCTGCAGTCAACTCTCCGTAGCCCTTGTGAAACTTCACCCCTTTCCGGAGGTAGAAGGTCCAGACCAAACCGTCTTTTGAACGCTCCCATCTTTCAGCCAAATCCGGCTCAATCTTTTCGGGGTTGATATCTTCGGGTTTGAAACGGACCAAGCCATTAAACATGGGGTCGATGCAGGCATAGTCGATCGTCGTTGTCCCATAATGGGGGTCCAAGGATCGAATGTCTGAAGCCTTTAAGGCCATCCTCACCACCTTCTCCTGAGCAAAAGCAGTAGAGAAAAGGCCGATTCCGATAGAAACCACTGCAACCAGAAAAATTAAGAAATATTTTCCCCCTTTCATTTTACACCTCCTTGGATAATCTGATTGATTTGAGCTTTTTCTATCAATATTCCTTCATCACCTCCTTAATATAGAAATTCTTTGGGTAAGGCAACAAAACCTTTAGTGTCACCATCGGGAATGGTGGAAACCCCTCGCCTTCAGGCGAAGCGAAAATAGGCGAAATGTGAATAAAGCGAACATGAGCCAACTCTAGAAAGAAATCCCGTCACTCTGTCATACCCGCGAAAGCGGGTATCCAGGAATTTCTACATTTCAAATTTTCTCTTGGATTCCTGCTTCCGCAGGAATGACAAAGAAAACGGAACAGAACCGAAGTCGACACGCTTTCAAAACCCCTCGCCTTCCAGGCGAGGGTAGTTCCATTTCTAATAGCATAATGGCCCGTTTTGTCAATCCTTTTTCCTTTTCGTCCCCTATTCAAAGGCGATCTCTTTCAGCCGTTCGATGACCTTCATATAATCGTTAAATTCAATTCCATCTACAGAGTAATCCTGTTTCAGCGTGATCCCATCAATCGATGGACCGTGATGAATAAGATAGTCCAAGACCCTTCCTTCCTGTTCCGGGGAGATCTTTTCGAGGACATCCAATCTTCCCTTTGCTAAGGCTACTCCCGCCATCAGAGCGTACCCTCCCCAGTTCGAGATTCCACATGAGATGAAGTGGTCCGTCTTTAAACGGCAGCAGAAAACAGGTTCTCGATTCGTGATGGCATGTTCTTTAAAAACTTCCCATGGAATCTTTCCAGAGCCAATTTCATTGCCGCGGTCTCCGATACCAATCGATTCGACAACCGGATTCCATTTTTTCCCGAACTCAAGAAGAAGATGGGTTTTTGCAGTGAAGCGTGTGATGTCCTCCAGACGGGAACTGAAGCATCGGTTTCTCAGAAGAGGCGGGAGAATGGTTTCAAAATCCTCCAAGGGGGGTTTGCCCAGCCGCTCCTGAGCTAAAAAGGATTCAATCGTATGATTGGGTCCGACCCTTTCGATAAAAATGAGATGGGTGAAGTCTCTGCCCAGAGGGCCGTTCATAAACTCTTGGACAAAACGGATGGAGAGAGGACTTTCAATCTCTTCGTTGATCGTTCGACTTGAATGATCCAGATCCGAATGTTCCAGTGGAAAGAGTATCAGAGGAATATCTTTTTCCGAAAGATTGAGGATATTTAATCCTGCCTTCAGGGTGGAAAGGGTATATTCATCCGAAAGGAGACTTACCTCCATTCCGAGAAATTTCAAACCCTCTGCCAGGATGAGGGCTCCTGGAGGCCCATCGGTCTCTGTGGCCGGTGGATTTCCAGCAGGAACATAGAATCCAGTGACGATGACCACCTTGCGCCCTCTTTCTGCCAGTGAGAAGACTGCTCCTGCCAGGTTGGAGTAGTGGACCATCGGAAGGTTCTCCCAATGATAGTTCTTATGGAAGAGAAGAGAGGTGGGGAAGTTGATCACCTCCTCCATCATAGAGATCTTGTCACGGGTGTGCTTTGAAAGGGCCATAGGTTTAATCGCATGGCGCATAGCGCTAAGCGCATAGCGTTTAAAGCTCCAAATCACAAATTCCAAATTCCAAATAAGCTCCAATTACCAATTTTCGAAAGACCCAAACAGTTCATCGGTCCGAGCATTCAAGAAAGTTTTGAATTTCGGTCATTGGAATTTATTTGGTGCTTGATGCTTGGGATTTGGTGCTTGTCTTCATCCCGTAGTTACACCCCTTCCGGATGGGACACTCTTTGCAGAGGGGTTTTCTTGCCACACAGGTCCTCCGGCCATGCCAGACCAAAAGGTTTGAGAAGTGAGTCCATTCTTCCTTCGGAACGATCTCCATCAGGTCGAACTCAATTTTGACGGGATCGTCCTTTTTGGTCAGACCGATCCTCCGGCTCACCCGATGGACGTGGGTATCGACGACAATTCCGGGTACGTCGAAGGTATTCCCTAAGATGACATTGGCTGTCTTTCTGCCCACCCCGGGCAGTGTCACTAACTCTTCAAGGGTCTTTGGGACCTTTCCTTCGAATCGGGCCACCAACTCCTGACAGCATTTCAAAATGGATTTGGTCTTATTCCGATAGAATCCGGTTGGCCTGATGTCTTCCTCGAATTCTGTCGGATTGGCTTCCGCATAGTCTCTTGCGGAGCGATACTTTCTAAAAAGACTTTCCGTCACCTGATTAACCTTTACATCCGTGCATTGGGCTGAAAGGATGGTGGCGATGAGAAGTTCAAGGGGATTTGAAAATTTGAGTGCAATCCTGGAATCCGGTATCTCCTTGGAAAGAATTTTGATGATCTCTCTTACCCTTTTGATATTCGCCTCCTTTTTCATACCGCCTCCCATTTAGCTCATAGCCTGTAGCATTTATCTGACTATCAACCATCTGCTACTAACCAAGCCATAACTCATTACTCATAATATTTACAGAAAGGCCGAAGTAAGAGAATCTGATCTCTTTCGCTGCCTGGCCGTGTTTTTAATGATGCTCACTGCTTCATTATCCAACCTTATTTCAAACACAAAAGAATTCTAACTGATATCGTTTTCAGGGGACAATAGAAAAGTTGCTGAGATCAGGAAAGTTTTACACGGACGAGACAAAAAACGTCATTCCTCTTCTTACCAGCGAGAAAATGAATAGAAGAATTCCTATGGAAAAACGGCGCATTAGACAGCCTCAGATGGTGTTGGTATAGAAAATGCAGTCAACTACTGTAAAGTCCGGAGGAAAGGATGACAAGCAATGCTAAATGGGAATGAGGATGTGGTTTTGACGACTCAGGAAGCCTGCCATTATCTCAGGATTTCAAGGCCTACTTACCTGAAGTATATCTACATCGGCAGGATCAAAAGTGCCAAAGCGGGTAAAGGGTGGAAAGTTCTCAAGTCAGAGCTGGATCGGTTTCTCAAAGGAGAGAATGGAAATTCAGCCAATGGTCCCATGATTGACTTGAGATAGAAATGGGAGGAACGACGTAGTGAAGGGTTTAGAGGATAGAACTGATCTTACAGAACAGAAAGCCTTGGAGGAAGAGGTAAAGTCCACAAAGGGGTTGATTCAGACCTTCCTCCAGACGTTGAAGGCCTTCCGGCTCTATGAGGCCAATCATCCCCTCTTGTCAAAATTCCAGGATCGACTGAAGCACGATTTTGAGAGCTACTTTAATGAATTTGATTCCTTTTCCCTGCAGGTGGGGGAGCATCAACTTTTCTACTCTGGAAAGGTAATTTATGAAAGTGAAGATGTGAAGGAGAGTCTGGCCTTCGTCTTTTTCAAGGATGGCATCCGTGAAATCCGATTCTTCAAAGATATCGAGTTCAGGGAGATCATCGATTTCCTTCAGATTGTGAGAAAGAGTGACTCGGTCAATCGCTTCGAGGATGACTTGGTCACCTTAATCTGGGAGAAGGATTTCGCTCACATCGCGATCACAACCCTGGATGATCTTCCAGAAGGGAGCACCGTTTTCGTCCCGGCCACGCAGGAAGAGCTACTCAAAGGATTGGAATACAGCGCCTTCGGGAAGGAAGGAGTGCAAGAGCAGATCCTGATTGATGAGAACATTAAACAGACGGTGAGCCCCACGCCGGGGACGGGTTTGGCACAGACCTTTCAGCTCACCCCCCATGAGGTGATGGAGATCAACCGGGAAATACAAGCGGAGCAACAACCCGAGCACCTCTATGTTTTAATCGACCACCTTACTGAAATCCTCCTTCACCTCGGGGAAGAGAAGGAAGCCTTCGAGAATCTGATCTCCTACTATGAACGGATCCTCGAATCTCTGCTCAGGCAGAAGGACGTGGAGAGAATGGTGACCCTGTTGATGAAACTCCGCGAGATAAGAAATTCTCTTGTCGAAGAGAAGCAGACCGCTGCTCTCCATCGCATTCTTGAGAACTCCTTGAAACCCCATTTCATTGAGCTGGTTGGGGAGGTCATGAAAAGCAATCCGGAGATGGACCCAAAGCCGATCCTTCAATATCTCCAATTCTTAACCCCACAGGCCATTGGTCCCCTCTGCCAGGTGCTAAGCCGATTGGAATCCGGAAAGTGGCGAAAGGTCATCGTCGACTATCTGACGGAGCTCTCCCGAGAGGATATCCAGCCTCTGACTGCATTCTTGTCCGATCATAATCCCAATCTGGTTCGTCAGATCCTCTCCATTCTTGAAAAAATTAACCACCCTTCGACTCCGAAATATCTGGGAAGTTTGATCACCCATCCAGACCTCAGGTTGAGGGAAGCCACCCTTCAAATGCTGACCCAATTTGGGGAGAAGAGTAAAGATCTGATGTTGAAATTCTTAAAGGATCCCGCGGCTGAAATCAGGGCCAGGGCATCAATCCTTTTGGCGAGAATGGCAAAGCAACAAGCCGTGAAGCCTCTAATGGAAATCATCCTTTCTGAGGAATTCTATAAGAGAGATTATGAGGAGAAGGCCTCCTTCTTCCGGGCCCTGGGCGAAACCGGATCAAGAGAGGTGATCCCGGTCTTGCAAAAAATTGCGAGTAAGAAAAATTTGTTCAGCAAGGGGAAGTGGGAGGAGATGCGCACCTGTGCTACCAATACGTTGAAGATGTTAGGGGGTCAGGCCAGCGCCGCAAAATAAGAGAAACCAAGGGAGTCCAGAGAGCCTATGGAATCCACCGTCCAGTCCCATGATGTGGCGAAAAAGCCCGAAGTGGGAGATGCCGACTTTACCAAGATGGGGAATAATCTCCTCCTCAAATTTCATGCCCTCATGAGGATTTCACGGACTTACGATTCCAAGAATGTGGCCCTCGTCCAGTTCATCCAAGAATCTCTTAAGATGATCAACAGCTTCATTGAACGGGAAGGAAATTTTTCTCTCAAGATCGTCCGGGATGACCTCTACATTAATCAACAGAGGCTTCGGTATTCGGTGGAAGGATTCAACAGCTTTAAATATCTCCTGGTCCAGTGGAAAAAAAGATTTATCGGGGAAGCCATTTTTAAAGGACCCATCGATGAAAGGATCTTGAGGGCTTTCATCTATACCCTGGTCGACCTTGAGGAAGGCCAGGAGGAGAATGCCACTCTTTTTAATCAGAAATTTCAACAAGAAGGCATCTCTGCCGTCCAAGTGAACCCCCTGGAACAATTTGAGGGAGAGGACGGAGTCCATACCGTTCGGAAAGGAGATCTCAAGGACATTGCTAAGAAAATCTTCTTTGAAACGATCGGAACAGTCAAGGAAGTGGTCACCCAAATCAGAGGAGACCAACATGCGGATGTGAGAAAATTGAAGCGTCTTGCACAGAAGATGATTCACATCATCATGGAGGATGAATCCATTCTCCTGGGGTTGACAACGATTAAGAACTATGATGAGTACACCTACAACCATTCCGTCAACGTCTCCATCTATGCCTTGGCCATAGGCAGACGATTGGGGTTTTCGAGAGAGACCCTGACGGAGTTGGGATTGACCGCTCTCTTCCACGATATGGGGAAGTCAAAAATCCCCATTGAGGTTTTAAATAAACCTGGAGCCCTCGACGAAAAGGAATGGGCGCTCATGAAGCAACATCCGATGGCGGGGGTGGAGACGGTCCTCAACCTGAAACAGCTTGGAGAGACCAATCCGAGGATGGTGATCGGCATCTTCGATCATCATCTGAAATATAACCTGACCGGATATCCCAGTCTTTATCATAAAAAAGAGACGAGCCTCTTTGGACGGATCCTCCAGATCGTGGATGCCTATGATGCCATGACCACCCCTCGCGTTTATAAGAAAACTCCCTATACTCTGGAGCAGACCCTGGCGATCATGCAAAAAGAGAGTGGAATTCATTTCGACCCCATCCTCCTGAAGGTCTTCGTGAGCCTGGTTGGTGTTTTTCCCGTCGGATCCCTGGTCCTTCTTGATTCCGGTGACGTCGGAATCGTCTTTAAGGCTCATCCGGATCCCAAATGGATCGACCGGCCCCAGGTCATCCTTTTGGGAAAAGACGGAACAGGGGAGGGTAAAACGTTCATCGATCTGTCTGAGACAGACAGCGATGGCCACTACAAGTGGAGCATTATCAAAACGTTAGATCCCAACCAGTATCATATTAATGTGGCTAAATATTTTTGTGATTGAGAAGGAAGTCCCTCAAAAGGCTTTATCCGCAGGGCATTCATGGCAGAAGCGTTGATCGATCTAGGGGATTCGAACGGGTACAAATCCATTGTTCTCCGGTTAAGGTGGGTGACCATCATCGTCACCTCTTACCTTATTTTATTCGGCCGGGGAATTCATGCTCCCCAACCCTTTCCCTCTCTGCTCATCCTTTTTTACCTGGCTTCGAATCTCATCGCCTATAGTCTACCGCCCTCCTATTTTCTTAAACTCCGTTTCTTCTATCTTACGCTCCTCTTCGATACCGTGATGGTCTCGTTGGGTATTTACCTGACCGCCCAGTTCAATACCGATTTTTACTTGGTCTATTTTTTGATCATCATCTTCGCCTCCATTGCTCGAAGTTTCAAACTCTTGATGATTAATGCCGTGATCATCTGCGGGATTTATGGCTGGTTCCTCTGGTCAAAAGGATTGAGCACGGAGGACATGGCGAAGGGGATCCTCCTGAGAATTCCTTTCTTCTTCATCATGAACCTTTTTTATGGCTTCCTCATTCATTCCTTCGAAGACAGAACGAAGCGGATGAGAAAAGAATTGCAGGAAGTCGAGGAATCCGAGGAAAGATATAGACAGATTGTGGAGAGCGCCCATGATGCCGTGGCTGTTCTGGATGAAACAAACCGGATCAAATGGTTTAATGGGCGGTTGCTTCAATTGACCCAGCGCTCTCCTGAAGAATTGACGGGGATGGAGCTCACCAAACTCATGGAGGGTGTAGACGACGAGGCGATCCTGGAACTCATGAAGGGTTCGGGCTCGGGAGAAAACCTTCATATTCAAGAGGTGGACGTATTCAGGAAGAACGGGGAGAGAAAGAGAGCGGAAGTGAGTGCCGCCCGGTTCTCTCTTTCGAACCATAAGGCTCACACGATTTTCTACCTGAAAGATATCACTGATCGAGACGAGATGGAAGACCGACTCATTCGATCCGAGAAGTTGAGGGCTCTAGGAGAGATGGCCGCTGGGGTGGCCCATGATTTCAATAATGTCCTGGGAGCCATCCTGGGAAGAGTTCAATTGATCAAATTGGGCCTGGGGAGAGAGGGGGACAGAATCGATGCGATGCCTCATGAGACCCTTCAACGGGAGCTCGGCGTCATCGAACAGGCCGCTCTGGACGGGGCCCATACCATCAAGAAGATTCAGGAGTTTACACGGGCAAGGGGAGATGAATGTCTCTTTGTCCCTCTCAATATGAATGAGATCGTGGAGGGGACGATTGAGTTGATGAAGACCAAGATCAAGGATGAAGCCGATGAACGGGGGATTTCGATCAAGGTGGAAACGATTAACAATGAAATCAGCTCCGTCGTGGGGAACCCTACTGAACTGAGGGAGGTACTGGTTAATCTCATGATGAATTCGATCGATGCCATGCCTGAAGGGGGAACGATCACCTTTAAGACGGGAATGGAGGATGGACATATTTCCATTGAAGTCGTTGACGATGGCATCGGGATGCCGGAATCGATCCGAAAGCGCATCTTCGACCCCTTTTTCACCACGAAAGGGGTTCAGCGATCAGGTTTGGGGCTGAGCATCTCTTACGGAATCATTCATCGGCACCATGGGGAGATTCAAGTGGAAAGTCGAGAGGGAATGGGGACGACCTTCCGAATAGAACTCCCCATTTCTAAGAAGGAGAAGGATAGAAGGGAGGAAGAAGATGGAGAAAGAAGCTCGGCGATCCTTCACCATCCTGGTCATTGATGATGATGATCGAGTGCGAACCCTTCTCAAGGATATCCTGATCTATGGAGGCCATCACGTGATCGAGGCTGCGGACGGGATTCTGGGAATGAAGTACCTGGAAGAAGAGAAGTTTGATATGGTCTTGACTGATTTAGGGATGCCCGCCATGAATGGCTGGGAAGTGGCCAAATGGGTGAAGAGTAAGGTCCCCCGAATCCCCGTGGGCCTGATCACCGGATGGGGGACGCATTTGGATGAGGAAAAGATCAAAGAATCGGGTGTGGATCTGATTATCGGTAAACCTTTTCAGGTGGGGGATATCCTCGAGGCGGTCAATCATTATGTGGGTCTCCATTAGGAAAAGGACTTCCCTCCCATCGCCTTTCAATATCTGTCCCGCCTTCCCTCTCTCTGTCCTTTACATTGAGACCCTTCCCATTCTTCATGAAGCCTCCGAAGGACCTCCTGCTGCTGCCGGATGGTGAAGTCTGCATATCGGGGATCCCTTTTTCGATAATTCCTTTCAATGAAATCAATCGAATTTTTAGCACTTTGGATCTGGGAAAGAATCATCTCACATTTTCTCAATCCCCATCGGGCTTCAATGGAATCCTCAGGATGATGAGAAAGCCAGAGATAGTTCTGATAGAGGTGATAGAAGGAGATCGTGCGATCCGCCGTAATGTCGAAAGGAATAGCCCCCATCTTTTCCTGCATCGCCTTCTGTTCGAGATGGTTTGACTCAACGATCTGATGGAGATGGTCCATCCATAAAGTGATCATTCCGTCACGGCCTGGGGTGCTGTGGATTTCCCACAATGGGGAGCCTTCTGGACACCCCTCGTTGCGGCACTGCCTGAAGCCCTCTGATACAATGGCGATCCTCTCCTGAAGGTAGTGGGTCATGGTTTCGATGATCTTGTCCACCTTTTCGTAGGGATCATAGTCTGTGGGGTCGATCCTCTTGGCTACAGCTTCGACATAGTCAGCATAGCCCTCATAGAAATCGGAAGTGTACTGCTCTTCAGAATAGAAAGGGTACTCTTGGACAGGTAGGTACCCCCATCCCCCGTTTTGGAGGACGGGCCAGCGAAACCTGACCAGACCGGAATAGATCGTAGACTCCGGCCTTGGAGTGAAGAAATTTCGCTGGTTCAACTTCTGCACTTTTGCTGGAACAGTGGCTTCCCAAGTCTGCAGGGGGTGGACATGGCTTCCATCCAGGATGACACGGCCCACCACCCCGGAATGGGATTCGGTGACGAAAAAAGGGGTGCCCGGTAGCACGGCGTCTGGCACGATTCGAATGGGATAAGTATCCAATGGGAGCGTCCGGGTGGTGGTCTCCGCAAGCATATGGAGGAGGGCCTTCCGGAAACGGCGATCTTGATGCCACTCGGAATGGGTAGGCAGACGTTCCCACTGGGTTGTCCAGTGACCGATCATTTTAAAATCCTTTGTTGTAGCGGCAGCAGGCAGGTGAGAAATCCGTGCATAGATCCACCGGATGGCATAAGGGACATCAGCGCAATCGATAGGGATATTGTGGCGGATGAAGAAATCTTCTGTGATATTTTCTTCGACCCATTTTCCATATCGAATCTCCTCCTCAACGCTCCATCGCCGATCTCCAACCGTCCAGATCTGATCCGACGATTCTTGCACGCTCTGGCTGAAAGAGGGAGTAGAGAAAAGGACGAAAAGGAGCAGGATCAAGAAGGGCATGCTTTATATTAAAAAGATCGAGAGAGGATTGTCAACCAGCCGAAAAGACCATGGCAAGATGTCTCGAAGGGAACCCCCTAAATTCTTATTGACTTCGCCATTTAAGATTTAATACATTTTTCATCAACGAAAATCCTCAACCTAAGGTGGGATATGGCTGGGAGGCGATGGGAACTCCATTTTCCTAAAAGAGGATGGAGTTTTTTGTTTCGGCTCAATGGCATCTTTGGTAATCAAAGGGATGGGGAAACGAAAGAATGATAAAGAGATATAGGCGACTTGTCCTCTTATCCATCACTCTGTTAGGAG
>Ga0315282_10007733_pt1 | contig 17562 bp, 13 predicted proteins | sample YL17G07_20_MG_FD_203693 | JGI IMG/M metagenome (GOLD analysis project Ga0315282, IMG submission 203693) | Sediment microbial communities from Yellowstone Lake, YNP, Wyoming, USA - YL17G07_20 | ecosystem: Environmental > Aquatic > Freshwater > Lake > Sediment | place: USA: Wyoming | collected... | reverse complement strand
CCCCCTTGCCAAAATCCGGAAGGTAATTTACCTTTGTAAAGAAGGCTCGACGGGAACTATCCGGCGCCGGGGCCAGCCCAAGGAGAAAGCCGGCCGCAGCCGAGAGCGCCGACCGCTGGAGAGGGATAAATTAGCCTGCTTTAGAGCCTGAGCCTCGCATCATAGGCCACCCTTTTACCCCGCCCGTACCTCCTGCGGGCGGCGACTTGGCGCCATGGGTCATATTTTTATTGTTTCGAATTTCTGAATAAAATATAACAAGTGTCATGCGGCTTGCCCTGCCCTATGTCGCATTTTTAGACACAGCCAGTTATCCCCTTGAAAATCCGGCAAAATTAACCATCCGGGACCAAGGGCGAGGGGCGAGCAGCAAAATGTTTACTGTGGCACTGTGTATTTTTTAGACATCTGTGCCAAAAAAATAGCATAATCTGGTGAATGATTTCACATGGTTCATAAACCCCGAAAAGGGATCTTCTTACCAGTTTTCTGCGTTAATTATATCAGCTAAGGATTGGAGTTATGGTGAAAGGTAGACCACTGCTTCGCTGGGCTGGGTTCTTGTTGGTGTGCGTCGCCACCTCATTCTTTTGCCTTGAGGCTCAGGGCGAGAAGGCTCCGGTGAAGGCGCCGGCGAAGCCGGCGGTGCAGGCGCCGGAGTCCGGGCGGCCGGACCTGATTAAGATCGACACCCTGGCCCCCTTCGGAAAGCTTGAGCTGCCGCCGGTCACGTTTTTCCATGACAAGCACACCGACGTGCTGCTCAAGGAGAAGAAGACCTGCGCGGCCTGCCACTTGGTGGAGGACGGCAAGCTGTCCCTGAGCTTCAAGCGCCAGAAGGCGACGAAACCGGCCGAGATCAAAGACATCTATCATGCCAACTGCATCGGCTGCCACATGGACATGGCCGCCGCGGGTAAGAAGAGCGGCCCGCCGGACGGTTTATGCCGCTCCTGCCATAACGCCGAGCCGCCGCAGAGGGTCAGTCTCGACGCCGGCCTGGACAATGTGGTGCACTTCCGGCACGTGGACTCCAAGCAGATACCGGCGGCAGCCGGCGGCAAGGATAACTGCGCCAGTTGCCACCACGAATTTGACCAGCAGACCAAAAAGCTCGTTTACGCCAAGGGCAAGGAAGAGACCTGCCGCGATTGCCACCTGGCCAAGCCGGAGAAGGGCGTCAAGAGCCTGGAGCAGGCTGCCCACTTGCAGTGCGTGCAGTGCCATCTCGATCTCGCCAACCAGGGGGTGAAGGGCAATGGCCCCTATCTCTGCGCCGGCTGTCACGGCGCGGAAGGTCAGGCCCTGATAGCGAAGAAAAACCAGGAGGCGCTGGCCAAGATGCCGAACAAGGAAGTGCCGCGACTCCTGCGGGGCCAGCCGGATGCGGCTCTGATTACCCCCAAGCCTGAAGAAGGCAAATACGTGAAGGCGGCCGCCATGGATCCGGTGGCCTTTGACCACAAGGCCCATGAGAAATACAACAATAATTGCCGGGTCTGCCACCATGCGGGCATGGAGGCCTGCGGGGATTGCCACACGGTGGCGGGCTCGAAAGAAGGCGGTTCGGTGACCCTGGAAAAGGCGATGCATTCACGGTCGAGTCAGCAGAGTTGCATCGGCTGCCACACTGCCAAACAGACCTCGCCGAACTGCGCCGGCTGCCACAACCATATCAGCAAGGCCAGCCGGCCCGAGGACGCCAATTGCCGGCAGTGCCACCTTCCGACCAACTTGCAGGGAGCCGGGACGCTGCGGGAGAAGCTGGCAGGTCTGCTCAAACCGCAGCAAGCCGGCCTCGCCGAGACCATTCTGAAAAGCCGGAAGATGAACCCCGGCACCTATACCGAGGCAGACATCCCGGAGACGGTGGTGCTCAAGGACCTGACGGACAAATATAAGCCCGCCGAGTTCTCGCACCGCAAGCACGTCCTCGCCCTCATGAAAGGTATGAAGGGCAATGTCCTGGCGGAATACTTCCACTATGATCCGGGTACGATGTGCCAGGGCTGCCACCATAACAGCCCGCCGGCCAAGAACCCGCCGGCCTGCGTCAGCTGCCACAGCGGCGACAGTTTGCAGGCCAGGGAGACGAATCGTCCGGCCTTGCTGGCCGCCCTCCACGGGCAATGCATGCGCTGCCACAAGGACATGGGGCTGGAGAAGCCTGCCGCCACGGCGTGCACCGAGTGCCATAAGGAAAAGAAGAAGTAACGAGGAGTATGACCATGTTACGAAGAACGTTTCTTGGCCTGCTTGGAGCCGCAGGATTGGGTGCGGCGCTGGGCAAGCCGGCCCACGCCGCTGGGAGCCAGCATTTCCAGGGATATCCCGGGAGCTTCGGCGTGCTGTTCGACTCCACCCGCTGCATCGGCTGCCGCAGTTGCGAGGCCGGCTGCAACCGGGTCAATGAGCTGCCGCCCCCGCCCGAGCCCTTCGATGACCTGAGCGTCCTGAACACGAAGCGCCGGACCCACTGGTATACCTATACCGTGGTGAACCGCTACGATAATATCCCGGGCGCCGCCGGCCCGGTCTATAAGAAGTGGCAGTGCAACCATTGCCTGGAGCCGGCCTGCGCCTCGTCCTGCTTCGTGCGGGCCTTCACCAAGACCCCGCAGGGCGCGGTGACCTGGGACGGCACGGTCTGCGTGGGCTGCCGCTACTGCATGATCGCCTGCCCCTTCGAGATTCCGACCTTCGAGTATGGTGAGCCCCTGACTCCCCGGATCATGAAGTGCACCCTGTGTTACCCGCTGATCACCTCGGGCAAGCTGACGGTGCCGGGCTGCGTGGGAGCCTGCCCGGTCGAGGCCCTGGTCTACGGCAAACGCACCGACCTGATCAAGATCGCCCGCGAGCGCTTCCACGCCTTTCCGGGCCGTTACCTGAACCAGATTTACGGCGAACACGAGATGGGCGGCACCAACTGGCTCTATATCTCAGGAGTGCCCTTTAGCGCTCTGGGCATGCGGGAAGACCTGGGAGTCATCCCGGCGCCCGAACTGACCTCCGGGGCGCTGGCCGCCGTGCCCATCGTGGCCGCCGCCTGGCCGGTGCTGCTGACCGGCATCTATGCCATCAACAAGCGCAAAGACAAAATCGCCCGGCAGGAGGAGGCCCAGGCCGTGGCCCGGGCCGTGGCCCAGGCCCAGGCAGAGGCCGAGGCCAAATTTAAAAAGGCCATGACCAAGGCCGAAGCCGAGCAGAAAGCCGCCATTGAGCGCGAGATCAAGCGCGCCCTGGAAGAAGCTGCCAAGGGCCAGAGCCAGGAGGGCGAATAGCATGAACACCGAAAACCCCGCCGCCAAGAACTCGCTGCTCACGCCGTTCAACGTCGTGATCGGCATCATTTTTTTGCTCGGCGCCCTGATCACCTTCCTGCGCTTCACCAAGGGGCTCGCCGGCGTCACCAACCTGTCGGACAACAACCCCTGGGGGGTCTGGATCTCCTTTGACCTCCTGTGCGGCGTGGCCCTGGCGGCCGGCGGCTACACCACTTCCGCGGCCTGCTATGTCTTCGGCCTGAAGCGCTATCACTCCGCGGTCCGGCCGGCGATCCTCACCGCCTTCCTGGGCTACGCCTTGGTGGTCTTCGCGTTGCACTACGACGTGGGCCGGCCCTGGCGGCTGCCCTACCCCTTCTTCGTGCAATCCGGCACCACCTCGGTGCTCTTCGAAGTGGGCCTGTGCGTCTTCCTCTATTTGGTCACGCTGTTCGTCGAGTGGACGCCGGCCGCCCTGGAATGGCTCGGTTTCAAGAAATATCGGAATATCATCGTCCGGGGAACGATGGCCCTGACCATCTTCGGCGTCGTCCTCTCCACCATGCACCAGAGCTCGCTGGGGGCCCTGTACCTGATCGTCCCCTCCAAGCTGCACCCGCTCTGGTATTCGAGTTACATCCCGATCTTCTTCTTCATTTCGAGCATTGCCGCCGGCCTGTCCATGGTGATCTTCGAGGGGACGCTGTCGCACCATTTCCTCCACCACAAGATGGACAGGACTTACCTGAGCGAGCATAACGACGTGGTCCTGGGCTTCTCCAAGGGCGCTTCCCTGGTGCTGGCCTGCTACTTCCTGCTCAAGGTGGTCGGCGTGGCCCTCGATAACAAATGGCACTACTTGCTGACCGGCTATGGGGCCTGGTTCCTGGTGGAACTTTTAGGCTTCGTGGCCCTGCCCTGTTTTCTCTATGCCATCACCGTACGGGAGAAGAACCTGGCTTTGGCCAAGTGGGCCTCGGTGCTCACCGTGCTCGGCATTGTGCTCAACCGCTTCAACGTCTCCTGGTTCGCCTTCAACTGGCAACTGCCGCCGGCCGACCGCTACTTTCCCAGCTGGATGGAGATTGCCATTTCTATCTATATCGTCACGATCGGCGTTTTGCTCTTCCGTTTCATCTCCACTAAGATGCCCATCTTCTATGAGCATCCTGAGTATAGGGAGCATGCGCCCCACGAGGGCGAGGAAGAAGAATCGGCCCATTTCACCGAACACAAGCTCCATAAGCACCCCCAAACCTTCGGACACTGAGGAAGGGAACCATGGAAAACCATTTTTACACGCTGCATGACTTCCTGGTCTATACCAAGGGCGCGGCCTACATCCTGATGGGCGTGTCGGTCCTCGGCATCCTCGGCTTCTGGCTCTATATCACCGGCAGGGACGAGGAGAAGGACATTCAATAGTTACTGAGGGGCCGCCTAAGCGGCCTTGCGGAGGAGTCGCATATGCAACAATTATATCCATTCATCACCGGACCCCTGCTGTGGCTGTCCTTCGGGATCTTTTTCGGGGGGCTGATCTATCGGGTGGTGACCTACATCCGGGGGCTTGACTGGCAGCTCGACCGGGTGGCCTACCGGGCCCATCCGGGCCTGGGCCTCAAAGGCGCGCTCCGCTCCATCGTCCACTGGCTGATACCCTACTATTCCGTGGGCTGGCGCGCCAAACCCCTATATACCTTCATTTTCTTCGTCTTCCATATCGGGCTGGTGGGCGTGCCGCTGTTTCTGTTGGGGCATGCGGTCATCTTCAAAGAGCGCTGGGGCGTGGATTGGCCGACGATGTCCATGGGCCTGGCCGACATCCTGACCATCGCCACCATAGTCGCCGGGATCTTCATCGCCATCCGGCGCCTCGGCCTGCCCGAAGTCAGAATTGTCACCACGATCTACGACTACTTCCTGATCCTGGTCAGCGTGACTCCCTTCGTCACGGGATTCCTGGCCGTGCACCAGGCCCCGCCGGACTACGACCTCTGGCTCATCGCCCACGTTCTGAGCGGCGAACTCCTGCTGGTCCTGATCCCGGCCACCAAGCTCTGGCATGTGGTGGGCTTTTTCCTCTCCCGGGGCCAGATCGGGGCGGACTTCGGCATCAAACGCGGCTATAAGGGCAAAGGATTTGCCTGGTAGAACTAGAGTATAGAAAAAGATTATGCTATAATAAAGGTAACGATTTGCAGGAATCCTCTGCCACCGGGGAGAGTCGATTCCGGGCCTGCCGCCTCAGGGCGCGGCAAGGCAGACCTTAAGGAGTAAAGATCCATGCCGGAAGGAACCCTCTGCAACAAAAAGACCGTCGATACCAAAGAGTATCTGGATGCCTTGCTGGCCGACAAGAGCGGCAAGAAATATTACGAAGAGATGACGCATCTCGAGGTCGACAAGGAGAAGCTCAAAAACACCCTGGCGGCCTCCATGAAGTCACGGATGCGCGCCTGGCTAGAGCTCTGCTCCCACTGCGCCCTCTGCGGCGACACCTGCTTTCTGTATCTGGCCAACCACCGCGACCCGACCCAGGTGCCGTCGTACAAGATTCAATCCACCCTGGGGAAGATCGTCAAGCGCAACGGCGACGTGGACCGCGAACACATGCGCTACTGCATGGACGTGGCCTGGTCCAAGTGCACCTGCTGCAACCGCTGCGGCTCCTTCTGCCCCTACGGCATCGACATGGGCGTCATGTTCGGCTATCTGCGCGGCCTCTGCTTCTCGCAAGGCTTCGTGCCCTGGGAGCTCAAGATCGGCACGGGCATGCACCGCATCTACCGGGCTCAGATGGACGTAACCTCCGAGGATTGGGTGGAGACCTGCGAGTGGATGGCCGACGAGCAGCAGGAGGAGTGGCCGGGCCTGGAGATCCCGGTGGACAAGGTGGGCGCCGACCTGATGTACACCCTGAACGCCCGGGAGCCCAAGCACTATCCCGAGGACATCGCCGAGGCCGCCATTCTGTTCCATATTGCCGGTGAGAACTGGACCGTGCCTAGCGAGGGCTGGGAACAGACCAGCCTGGCGATGTTCGCCGGCGACTGGGGCGCCTGCAAGATGATGGTGGAGAGCGTTTACGGCGCCATGGCCCGGCTGAAACCCAAGCGGGTCTTGGGCACCGAATGCGGCCACGCTCACCGGGCCACGGTCATCGAGGGGCCCTATTGGGTCGGCCGTAAGGATGGCCGGCCACCGGTGGAATATATTCACTATACTGAGTGGGTGGCCGAGGCCCTGCGCACCGGCAAGATCAAGATCGACCCGGCGAAAAAGCTCAAGGAGCCGGTGACGTTACAAGACTCCTGCAACTATATCCGCAACTACGGGCTGGCGGACGTCACCCGGGAGATCATGAGCTACCTGGTGGAGCCCGGCTACTTCATCGAGATGACCCCGAACCGGGAGCACAATTTCTGCTGCGGCGGCGGCGGCGGTTTTAATGGCATCGGCATGTATCGGCAGCAGCGCAACGTGGGCCTGAAGGTGAAGCGCGACCAGATCCTGGCCACGGGCGCCAAGCTGGTCGTCTCCCCTTGCCACAACTGCTGGGACGCCATCCGTGACCTGGAAGAGGTCTACGAACTCGGCATCAAGCAGACCTTCCTGAAGCCCCTGCTCATCAAGATGGCCATCATCCCGGAGCATCTGAAGCCCAAGGAAGAAGAAGAGTAAAGCCGCAAAGAACCTGAACAAACAAATTAGCAGGGAGGGCCGGGGAGACCAAATCCCCGCCTTCCCTGGCTTTTTCAGGGCAGCGGTCCTCTCATACGAAAACGCGTTCACCTACCGATTCGCATTCAAATGGTTATTTTTGGTAGCCGCAGGCTTTAGCCTGCGCCGCACTGGCGGCCCGCCGAAATCGCCCGCATGGAAGGCGTCAAGAACCCTTCCGCTGTCCGCGGCCTGATTATCCGGGTAAGCGATCAATTGCGGTGTGGGGAGATTTCCCTTTTCGAGAAGGACCCGCAAGAGGCGGAAGCGGCCAAGGCCCGCCTTGAGGCTGAGAGGGCAAAGCGGCGGTAGAACCACGCCAGGAATAAGGAACAGATTAACGCCAAGCGGCGGGAAGGCTACACCCGGAAAAACAAAAGGGGTAGTATCCTAATTTGAAAATAAGGAAGAGGGCAACACAATATTATTTAAAAACATCTATATTTTTAAGCACGCCTTCTAATTGTTCGACTCGATTAAGTATTTTTTGCCGAAGGTCTTTGATATTTTGATAATTGCCAGCTATTTCATTTTGCTTAGCTAAATCTACATCACCCTGCTCATCTATGGGCAGTTTGATCATAAGTTTTTTTACTTTACCAACATGAGCTTCATCAGAACGACTAAATTTGCCAGCACTTATCATGTGTTCTCTAAGATAACATAATAAATAATCAAAGTCTATAGCCTCACTTACTATCTGGATTAAGCCTCTATTTTCAGTACAATAAAATGGAGTATCATGCTGTCTTACATCTTTGCATGGATCGCCCTTTATATTCCAACTAATGATTTTATTACTCATATTATTAATTTCATTATCATAAAGAATTGGTGGATTATTTGGGTCAAACATATATTCCACTGGTCCATTTACTTGTGATGAAAATAATGGATATTTCCCAGGATTAAGTCTTGCATGTCTGACGGTTGTTTTAAACTTAGCTGCACCTGTTTTAAAATACCCTGAATCGTCCAATTCTATTTCAATAAATGCATCTAAAGAAAATATATTTCCTAAACTTTTATCACCCGTTTCAATTAACTGCCCAATTTCATTGTTAATGTTTTCAGCAGATTCAATGAATTCAGAAAATGAAACGTTATTATGATTAACTTCTTCTCTGCACCATGCAAACAAATCTGACCATCTTTTCGTTTTTAAGAATTCTTCTCTTTCTATAAATCTGCACTTTGGATCGTCGCTTTTCCCAGCATCTCTTTGTTTCCAAGCATTTTTTAAACCTGGAAGATCGTTGTCAGTTGGGGTTCGATAAGCATCCAAAGATACACCGATATTTTCTACATTATAGAGGAACACAGGAAAATGACAATGATGGTCCGTTTTCTTCTTAAATATAAGAATAGATGTTTTCCAATTATTATTTTGGAAGCATCCAACTGGTAACGAAACTATGCCAAGAATATCGGCCTGTTCTTTCATAACTTCACGTATTTTATCTTTATGTCTATATAATATTCCATCAGTCACAATAACAAAAGCTATTCCAGGATCGCCAGATTTTATTTGACTAAGGATATATTTAAGAAAACGACTTTCGACTCCTAACCCACAAGAATGATAGAAAGATTCATATCCCAACTCTTTCAGACTATCATCAATTTGTTTAACACCGTTAATATAGAACGGAACGTTAGAAAAAACGTAATCTGCGGAATAGCGAGCTTGAAATTCAAAATATTCTTTTAAAAGTCTATCAACTTCTCCTAAAGTACCTGTCCCATTATTTTTTACTTGTATAAATGTTTTATTTACTACTTCAGATAATAAGCGGTTATCAAATTGTGGATCAGCAAATTTATCTAATATATGCAAAATCATATTTGCCTTAGCGGTAATAATCATTTGCTCATCTCGATCAAACCCCAGGCAATTATAAGTTAATGGATTATATTCATATGGATAATTTAACCCTTCTAATACAAATCCACCAACTCCACAAGCAGGGTCAACTATTTTTTTACCCGGACCAGGTTCAGCCATTTCCCATATTGCTTGAATAATACTTCTCGGCGTAAGATGCTTTCCGCTCCTAATTGTGCCTTCGCCATGAGCCGAACCTAAGAATGCTTCTATTACCCTTCTTTTGAAATCTGGATCAATTTGTTGCTGAGCAAGATTTCCCAACTCATTAAGGTCTTTTAAAACGTTTTTGAATACTTTTTTTTGATCCTCAAAAGCAAAACCGTTCACTACGCCCGGTTGATTAGCAATAGATGGAAAAAGATGTTGATTGATATACTGTCTTATACTGTTTTTATAAGTATATAAAGGCTTAGATACGCCGATTAATGACTTAATTGAAAACTCATCTTTAAGCATACCTGCATCAGAAACACCCTTAAAAAGTAATAATTCTACAAATGTTGAAAGGCACATAGGGGCATTCTCCCCTGTGCTCACAAATATTTTTTGCCATAAATTGCGGATGGTCGATTGTTTGATTATTAATGGATTATAATATTGTTTAGGTGGGTCAATTTCAATGGAGGCGTTAACTGGTTCAGCTGCGGCTAATACCCGGCGGGCCAATAACGCTAAAAACTTCTTGGCTTCCTTATTTTCACCCGTTATAACCCGAGGACCAAAACAAGATACCTCCTTTCCTCTTAATGTTGTTCCTATCTCGATTAGTTTATCATTTGGTAGCCGATAAAGAATCCTCGTACGCTCACCTGCTCTTGCTATAAAATAGCTTGTATCGGGCAAGGCTTCAAGATAATCGTCTTTGATTTGCTTTGTTGCTATTTCGATATCTTTGGATGAGAATTTGTCCTCAATTCCTATTATTATTCTTTCACCGGAAACAACCAATTGGTCTGGTTTTTTGCTGCTTTTACGACAAGAAAATCCCTGATTTCTAAGGTTTGTAAAAGAAATATCATTACACTTATATAGGCGAGCCTTTTGATTTAAATCTATATAGGGAATTCCTTGGGAAACACTCTCGGTCATTTTGTCTTCCTCAATTTATGGCAGTGCATTATTGAAGCCCTGACAGCCTTCTCAGGGCAATCTTGCCCTTGCGGAGACATGATAGCACAAATATAAAATCATTTTATCAGATTTTTCCATACCCCTATTATGCAAATTCTTGGCGGATCGGCGGCCTATGAAGTCCTATCGGCGTCATGTTTAAGGTGGGATAGTTTTAGGGGGCTAAACAGGTGGTAATATTTGGCAGATAGAAATAAAAAAGGGCCAGCATCTCAGCTAACCCCTTGAAATCTCTGGTCGGGACGAGAGGATTTGAACCTCCGACCCCCTGAACCCCATTCAGGTGCGCTACCAGTCTGCGCCACGTCCCGACAAAGTGTAAATATATCAACTGGCCCGTTTCCTGTCAATAAGTCCCAGGATGGTGGTATCACGGTGGCGGGCAGGGCGGTGGGAAGCTTCCCTACGGCTTCAGGCCGCAGTCGGAGCCCCAGGGGAAATGGCATTCCGGGAAAACCTGTTGAGGTATGTGAATAAATCTGATAATAAAAATAGGTTGCCCCGGGCAGAAAAGATCAGGTCTGAGCCGGGGCGGCAAGCTTGAAGGAAGGAGATTTTGATGTCCGGCAAAACGGCAAATATCCGCAATCTGGTCCTCATCGGCCACAGCGGCTGCGGCAAGACCTCGCTAGCAGAAGCCCTATTATTCACCGCAGGCACCACCTCCCGGCTGGGGCGCGTGGATGACGGCTCCTCCGTCCTCGACTATGAGCCCGAGGAGATTAAACGCAAGATCACCATCTCCAGCGCTTTCCACCACTATCAATGGAAAAAACACACGGTCTATCTGGCCGACACCCCCGGGGACGACAACTTCCTGGCGGACTCCCGGGCGGCGCTCCACGTGGGGGACGGGGCCGTGGTGGTCATCGACGCCGTGGACGGCGTCAAGGTGGGCACCGAGAAGGTCTGGCAGGCCGCCAACCATTATAACTTGCCGCGGTTAATCTTTATTAACAAGCTGGACCGGGAACGGGCCGATTTCGCCGCGGTAATGAAGAATGTCAGGGATATTCTGGAAGTCCAGGCGGTGCCCTTGCAGTTGCCCATCGGCACAGAGGCCGGCTTTAAGGGGGTGGTTGATCTCGTCAGCCTGAAGGCCTACACCGCGGCCGCCGGCGGCAAGCTGGAGGCCGGGCCTATCCCCGATGATTTGCAGGACGACGTGGCGGAATTGCGGGGCGATCTGATGAATTACGCCGCCGAGAGTGACGACGCCCTGATCGAAAAGTTCCTGGAAGAAGGTGAACTAACCCCGGAGGAGATCTACCGCGGCCTGAAGATCGGCGTTCTCAAAGGCGCCTTCGTGCCGGTGCTGTGCGGTGCGGCCGCCAACCACCTGGGTCCCATCGGCCCCAGCCTGCTGTTGGACGCCATCAACCTCTACCTCCCGGCCCCGGAAGAACGGGGCCCGGTCCAGGGCGCCAAACCCGGCTCGGGCGCAGCAGTGACCCTGGAGGCGGACCCGGACGGCCCCCTGGCGGCCCAGGTCTTCAAGACGGTGGCCGACCCCTATGCCGGCCGGCTCTCCATTTTCCGGGTTTACTCCGGGACCATGACCGCCGATGCCACCGTCTTTAACGTGAACAAGGAGGCGCCCGAACGATACGGCCAGCTCTTCCTGCTGGAAGGCAAGGGCCAAAAAGCCGTGGCCAGCGTCGGCCCCGGCGCCTTTGCCGCGGTGGCCAAACTCAAGGAGACGGTGACCGGCGACACCCTGGCCACCGAAGCCAAACCCATCCTGCTGCCGCCCTTGCTGCCTTCCCATACCATGGTCACCTTTGCCATTGAGCCCAAGAAGCAGGGGGAGGAAGACAAGGTCTTCTCCTCTTTCTCCAAGTTGATCGAAGAGGACCCGTCTCTGGCCATCACCCGCAACGCCGAAACCAAGGAAATCCTCGTCTCCGGCGTGGGTGCGGTGCACATCGAAGCCACCGCCGAAAAGATGAAACGGAAGTTCGGCGTGGAGCTCAACCTGAAGCCGCCCAAGGTGCCGTACCGGGAGACCATCAAGGGCACCGTCAGGGTCCAGGGGAAATACAAACGCCAGTCCGGCGGCCGGGGCCAATACGGCGACACCTGGCTGGAACTGGAGCCCCTGCCCAAGGGCTCGGGCTTCGAGTTCGTGGACAAGATCGTCGGCGGCGCCATCCCCCGGAATTTTATCCCTTCGGTGGAAAAGGGCATCGTCGAGGCCAAGAACGAAGGCGTGCTGGCCGGCTTCCCGTGTGTGGACTTCCGGGTCACCCTCTATGACGGCTCCTTCCACGACGTGGACTCCTCCGACATGGCCTTCAAGATCGCCGGTTCCATGGGTTATAAGAAAGGCTGCGAACAGGCCAAGCCCACCCTGCTGGAACCCGTCATGAAGATGGTGGTGACCGTGCCGGAAGATAATATGGGCGATATCATCGGCGACCTCAACGGCCGCCGGGGCCGGGTCCTGGGGGTCGAAGCCCAGGGCAAACTGCAAATTATCACCGCCCACGTGCCCATGATCGAAGTGTTGCTCTATGCCCCGGATCTGATCTCCAAGACCGGCGGCCGGGGCACCTATGCCATGGAGTTCGACCATTACGAGGAAGTGCCGCCGCAGCAGGCGGAAAAAATCATCGCCGAGGCCCGGGCGGCCCGGGAAAAAGAATAAAGCTGGGGAAAAAGGCGAAAAGGGAAAAAGGGGAAAGGGAAAAGCGAATAATCATTTGTCCTTTACCTTTTACCCTTTTCCCCCTTTCCCCTTTTAACCCAACCCTTAGTCCCTTACCACCATGATGATTTTATGACCCAAAATTCCCGCACAAACCGCGCTGGCGTCATCCACGCCGTCTCCGTCAGCGACCGCAAAGGCGTGGTGAAACACAACGTGCCGTCGGCCCGGCTCCTGGTGGAGCACGGATTGGCGGGCGACGCCCACGCCGAAGGCGGCATCCGCCAGGTGAGCCTGCTGTCGCTCGCCAGCATCAATAAGATGGTGGCCCTGGGGGCTGGAGTTAAGCCCGGGGATTTTGCCGAAAACCTGACGGTGGACGGCCTGGAGGTGATGACCCTGCCGGTGGGCACGCGGCTGCGGGTTGGCCAGGACGTCCTTCTGGAAATCACCCAGATCGGCAAGACCTGCCACAAGGGCTGCGCCATCCGGGAACAGGTGGGCGACTGCGTCATGCCCCGGGAAGGGGTTTTTGCCAGGATATTGACGGAAGGCGTGGTGCAGGTGGGCGACGTCATCGAGGTGCTAAATGTTCCGGGTGGGGATTCTGACGGTCAGTGATAAAGGGCACGCCGCGGAGCGCCACGACGCCTCCGGGCCGGAGCTGGCCCGGCTGCTGCCGGACCAGGATTTTCAGGTGGTGGCCATGTCCGTGGTGCCCGATGAGCTTGAGGCCATTGCCGCCCAACTCATGGAGTGGTGCGACCAAAAGCACCTGGCCTTGATTCTCACCACCGGCGGCACCGGCTTGAGCCCCCGGGACGTCACCCCGGAGGCGACCTTGATGGTAGCGGAGCGCCAGGTGCCGGGGCTCCCAGAAGCCATGCGGGCCGCGGGTCTGGCCCAGACCCCCCACGCCATGCTCTCCCGGGGGGTGGCGGTGATCCGGGGCTGCACCCTGATCGTCAACCTCCCCGGCAGTCCCAAGGGGGCCCGGGAAAACCTCACCGCCATTCTGCCAGCCCTGCCCCACGCCTTGGAAAAACTCGGCGGCGACCCGGCGGAGTGCGGCGCCCCTTAAAGACGGTTTTCAGTTTCGAGTTTTTAGTTTTTAGTTAAAAAAAATCGGACAGAAAATCTAAGGCCAGGGGCAAGTCCCTGGCCTTAATTATTTTCATTTCTCTGGTTCCCAAGTTAAACTTGGGAACCAGAAAGAGATTTTACTGCTCACTGCTTACTGCTCACTCTCCTCACGGCACCGGCGGGTTTTCTTCGATGCCGCCGGGCTCCTCGGGAGTGGGGATGACGCAGGAGGAGCGAATCTTCTCCCGGATGGCCGCGATGGCCTCGTAGTTCTTCGCTTTCACTTCTTTGGCCTCCTTGGCCTTTTGCACCGCCTCGCTCACTTCCGGGGCCACCAGGGGATTGGCCTCACCCCGTTCCAGAGCCTGGAAGGTCTTTTCTCCCAGGAGGCGTTCGGCCTCCTTGATCTTTTGCTGTTGCCCGCACGCCATGGCGTAGCGGCCCAGGATCTGGGCCCGCCGAGCCGTATTGACCGTGAAGTTCCAGAGGGTGCACCAGGTTCTTTTGACTCCCGTGGCTGCCGTATTTTGAATGTCGTTCATGGGTTCCTCCTTCGGTAATTCCGATTATATAAATATAGGGTCGATTTAAGAGGGATGCAATCCAAAGGGGCGGGAAAAAGAGGGCGCGGTCTGAGATCCTGGCTGACTGCTGAAGTTATGGTTCTTTCAGGGTCTCCTGCAGGGTCTCCTGCAGGGTTCTGATGATGGCGGGCAGGTGACTGCCGGGCCAGAAGAGCCGCCGGCACCGGGGGCACTCCAAGAATTGGTCGTGGTAGTGGAAGACGTGTTCCGGCACCCTGCCCTGCACCTGCTCCCGGGGAATGGGGGTGAGCGGTTCGTTGCAGCGGCTGCAGCGGCTCAAGGGTTTGATCTGCCCGGGGGAGATTTTGAGCCGGCGCCACACCTCCTGGAGCTGGCTCTCCGGCTCGGGGGCGGTGATGAACAACAGGTCCGGCCGGGGCAGGCGTTTCAGGGACTCTTGCCGGGTGAGGATGAAGGTGCCGGCGGCCGGCGGCGGCAAATCAGAGCTTAGGCCCCGGCAGTCGGCGTCGAAGCCGCAAAAGCGCAGCCATTTGGCCAGGCCGCCCAGGGGCAGGTCCACCAGGAATTTCATGAGGCAGTAGTCAGTGGTCAGTGATGTAGAGTGCGTCCCGCGCACCATTACCTAGATTTATTGGCGGGCACGGAGGCCCGCCCTACCGGTTAATGAGCTTGATTTTTACCGAAAACCGAAAACCGTTTTGGTAGCCGCAGGCTTTAGCCTGCGCCGGCACAGGTTGGAAACCTGTGCCACCAAATCTACGGTAACTGTACTATTGTCACGCCGGCCGGCGGCGTCAGGGTCCAGACGGCCTCCGGCAGGGGCGGGTTGAGGCTCAGTTCTTTATAAGCCAGCCGCAGTTCCATCTTGGGGGCCTCGGTCTTGAGGGTGATCTTGCCGGGGAAGTCCGGGACCGTCTCCCCGAAATCGGCCAGCTCCGCGGTGAAGCGGGGGCGCTCGGCGCCGCCGAAGTATTCGTCCTTCAGCGGGTAGAGACCCTGGGCCGCCACCCACAAGCGCTCCTGGAGACCTTCCGCCTGCCGCCACTCCAGCAGGTACTGGCCGGCGGCGGGGTCGTAGTCAAACTTGGACGGGGGGCCGGGGCTCAGAGGCAGGGCGCCCATCAGCAGACGCAGGGCCTGGGGCAGGGTCACGGCGGGAGGGATAAAGGCCGCCAGGTTCCTGGGGCTGGCCGGGCCGTGAAAGAACTTCCCCTCACTGGGAGACAAGACCTGGACCTGCTCGCCGTTGGCGGCCAACCTCAAGAGGGTACGCCCCAGGATATCCAGGATGTCCACCCGGAGACTTTCCGGGCGGCGGGCCTTGACCAGGATGGTGCCGGAGTAGTTCCGCTCGGCAGAAAGGAAGGTGATGCGGCCCCGGGCCTGGAACGATTCCCTGCTCCTGTCCCGCTGCTGCAGCCGGGCCAGAAGTTCCTCCGCCGAAGAAACCGCCAGAGGCGGCGGGGCCGGAGGGAGGGCGCGGCAGCCATGCAGGCCGACTAAGGCCAGGAGCACGACCATTGCCGCCCAGCCCAGGCTTGCCGGCTTCACAGGCTCCGTTCCCGTAACAGCAGTTCCAGGTTATTGATTTTTTTACGCAGCTCCGAGGGGTTGGAGTTTTCCAGTTCCGTGGCCTTGCGATAGAGGCGCAGGGCCTCCCGGTAGCGCTTCAGGCGGTGGTAGGCGTCGGCCAGATGTTCCGTCACCGTGGCGTCCTGGGGCATGAGGTGGTAAGCGCGCTCCAGTTCGACCGCGGCCTTGTCGTACTGCCCCTTCTTGAAGAAAACCCAACCCAGGCTGTCGATGATTTGCCCGCTGTTGGGCTTGGCTTGCAGGGCGGCCCGGATCAGCCGCTCGGCTTCATCCAGGTTGACCCCCTGCTCGGCGTAAGTGTACCCCAGAAAATTCTGGGCGTCGGGGTTGTCCGGATCCAACTCCAAGACCTTTTTAATATAGGCGATACTTTCGGCCCGATCCTGCTTCTTTTCGTAGATCACGGCCAGACGGAAGTAGATCTCTCCGGGGTGCTCCACCTTACCCACCCCTTCCTTGAGGACGCCGATGGCCCGGTCCCAAAGATTCTCCTCCTCGTAAAAGTAGGAGGTGGTGAGATAGATCTCTTCCCGGTCCGGCGCCAGTTTCCGGATCTCTTCCAGGATTTGCCGGGCCCGGTCCTTGTCCCCTTGCTGATAGGTCAGATAGGCCATCCGGAGGCGGGCCGAAACGAATTGCTCGGAGTTGCGACCCACCAGCTGGTACTCCCGGGTGGCCGCCTTGATATCCCCCTTTTCTTCCAGGGCCAGGGCGATATAATAGCGAGCCCGCTCCTGGTAACGGGGATTGGTCAACAGCGGGCGAAATTCCTTGATGGCGTCGTCCGGGAGTTTCTGTTCCAGGTTGATGATGCCGATATTGAACCTGGCCGCGGGGTCATTTTTCTCCAAGGCCTTGACCTTGGCGAAGGCCTTCTGCGCCTCCCCGTAACGGTTCTGGATCAGCAGCACCCGGCCGATGTTGGCCCAGGCCCGGGTGTTGTTGGGCTGTTGGCGCAAGACCCGGTGATACATGGCCAGGGCCCGGTTGAACTGCTTTTCCCGCTCCAGGGCTACGGCCAGGTCGAACATGGCCGGTACGAACCTGGGATCCAGGCTCAGGGTCTTGTTTAATTCCTTTTTAGCCTCCACCATCTGTCCGGTTTCCATGTAGAACCGGCCCAGGTAGTAGTGACCCACCACCGATTGGGGCTCGAGGCGTAGAATCTCCTGAATGGTGCGAATGGCCTTGGGGAAGCGGCGCTGCTGGGCATAGAGAGTGGCCAGAAACAGGCGGGCCTCCCGGTTTTCCGGGTCCAAGGCCAGGATATGTTCATACTCCTGGATGGCCTCCTCCAGCTGGTTGAGGCCCACGTGCAAGCCGGCCAGCAGAAAATAGGCTTCCTGCTGCTTGGGATCCAGCTTTAAGGCCTTCTCCACGTGAGACAGGGCCTTTTTGATGTCCCCCTGACGCTGATAAAGGGAGGCCAATTCCAGCTCCATGCTGGCCGAACTGGGGTCCTGCTCCAGGGCTTCCTCATATTGCTGGATGGCCCCAGGCGCATCTTCCGCCAGGAGCAACTGCTGGGCCATGAGGTAATGGTAATAAGCCAGGCCCTTGGCGTTATCCTGGCTCTCCGTTGGAGAACCTTCTCCAGGACGCAAGAGGCCGCCCATGGCGGCGCAACCCATAAAACTCAGGGTCAGCCACAGGATCAGGACCAGTGCCATGGGCCGGTTGGTGCGA
>Ga0315282_10007730_pt1 | contig 17566 bp, 10 predicted proteins | sample YL17G07_20_MG_FD_203693 | JGI IMG/M metagenome (GOLD analysis project Ga0315282, IMG submission 203693) | Sediment microbial communities from Yellowstone Lake, YNP, Wyoming, USA - YL17G07_20 | ecosystem: Environmental > Aquatic > Freshwater > Lake > Sediment | place: USA: Wyoming | collected... | reverse complement strand
GACCTGGAAGGTCAACAGCGAGCGCCCTCCTGAACCACAGCCGGCTTATGCCCCTCAAAAGATATGGGTTCAACCCCTTCTTCTTGGAAAAATACCCCTAGAAGAATTTCTATCGGCAATTTTGGGAAAGCATCTGCTTCCGCTGCTCTATCCTTAATGCGGAGGCCAGATGAAGGTCATCGCTTTCCTTACGGCTTTCTCCGTGGTGGACAGGATTATTCACCATCTCAAGTTGACCTTTGTGGCAGCTAAACCTCCCCCGCCTCAGGTCGTTTTTCAGGAGCTTCTTGTGGCCGCCGAGGCTTCAGCCGAATGTTTTCTATGACCTTCTCTTTGGGCAGAAGGAGAGGTCTTGATTATTTCCGGCTCCTTGGGCGCCTGGAACGGGCTCAAGGAGACATCCCGCCGCTCTCCAACCGTCCTTAACATTTTTTTATCATGATCTATATTCCCCAACGATGTTTGGAGGGGAAAATCGGCATAACGTCGCACCTTCTGCGATCGCAGCCGAAAACAAAATTCTTATTCAGTCTATTTTTATCCCGTACAATAAATACTAGTGGTTTGGCATTCTGTAATGTATGGCCAACTTGTTAAGCAGGCATATGAACTATGATCCGAGTATTTGAAGTCAAGGGTATGTTGTCCTGCTGCTAACGTATAATCTTTCGTTGCGCCTACCGTCAATCTCCCCTGATTAACGCCGTCGATTATTATATCGTAATCTAAGCCTCTAGAGGATTGATTGCTTACGCGCAAAACCCCCGTATGGTATTTCTCGCAATCGGGCGTTGCAGGCGTTGGAGTAGTAGGCGTACTATTGCCGCAAGAAAAGAAAATAGTCGGAACTAAAATTAGTAATACGCCGCCCATGAACAAACTGAAAATCTCAACTCTTTTCATTATGGTCTCCCTCCTTTTTTCTATTTTCATAGAAAATTCTATTAATAATATAACCCTTAAAATGGAAGAAAGCAATTTGTATATCCTTTAATTCTGCATAGCAGATAAAGAAATAGTGTTTAGCTGTCGTCTATTCCACAGTGGGGACAATGAGAATAATCCTAACGGTCTCTCTCTCGTCTATGAAGTGAGGCTCCCAATGCTGAAAATCTCACTTCAGAGGTGGTACATTGAGTGGGGGCAGGTCAGTCAAATAAGCGCAAGCATCTGCTTCCGCCCTTTATTCCACGATGATTTCGTCGGCGAAGATCCAACTGCTCAACCCGGCCAGGGGATGACCGGCCGGGCAGGGCCCGGCGTTGCGGGCCCGGACACGAATATAACGGGCGGAGGTCCTGTCCAGGGCCACCTCGATCTCTTTCATAATAATATCGGGACGCTTTCTGGAGAGTCGAGGAATGACCGTTCCGGCAGGAGAAAAAGTCTTCCCGTCCCGGGAAACGGAGAATTCGACGAGGTCCGGCAGGAAGATGGCGATTGAGGCATGTTGCAGGAAGCCGCAGGCCAATCGTCTGATGGCCGTGACCCGGCCGAGGTCCAGGGTAGCCACCAGGTCCGTCCCCTCGAACCCCTGCCAGCCGGTGTCCCAGTCGGCGGCCGAGCCGCGGATGCCGTCGGCCAGGGCTTGATCGCCGCCGGCCTTGTAGTGGGGGCTGCAAGCTGAGCCCAGGACCAGTTTCCGTCCGAGGCCGGCGTGCCGCTCAAACGACCTCTCCTCTATCTGTCCATATAATTGTCCATCGCGGAAGGCGGCAGCCTTGAGAATGGAGATTTTCCCGATCTCAATGGGACCGCCGTAGGCCGGCGAGCTGAGAGAAGGTTCTTGACCGTCTGTGGTGAAGCGGATATCCAAGCCCGGTTCCAAGGGTGCGATGGAGGCCAGCAGCCGGCCGGAGGCGGCCAGAAAGGTCGGGCTGATGATCAGTGGACGCGTCTCCGCTCCGTAGCGGACTCCGAGTTTTTCCAGTCGCGGATAATGGTCCTGGAGGCGCCGCCGGAACTCATCGAACTTCCGGTCCCGGGGGTCGGACCACAGACATTCGGCCATGGCCAGGAGGCGGGGGAAGACCTTGCCGTCGATCGTTTCCTGGGGGGCATAGGCGGTCCATAGACAGCATTCTCCACCCAGGACATGGCTTGCTTCCCCGGCGGTCAGGCCCGGCGGGACTGGATCGAAGGCATAGACTTGCCGCAGGTTTATCCGGCGGAGGTCGTTGCTGAAATAGGCCTGGCTTTCGGCCGAGACGATGGTGTCGTGGCCGGCCTTGGCCGCGGCCGCCGCGCCATCGAAGCTGCGCCAGGATTGGACGGTGGCGTTGGGCGCCAAGCCGCCTTCCAGGATCTCATCCCAGCCGATGAGCCGGCGGCCCTTGCTGTTCAGAAATTTCTCGATGCGCTTGATGAAATAACTCTGCAGCTCGTTCCCGTCCTTGAGGCCCTCGACCTGGAGGCGGGCCCGGCAGCGCGGACAGGCCTTCCAGCGGTCTTTGGGAACCTCGTCCCCGCCGATATGGATGTACGGGGAGGGGAAAAGGTCGAGCACTTCGGTAAGCACGTCCTCCAGGAAGAGGAACGTTCTTTCATTCCCGGCGCAAAAGACATCCTGGCAGGTACCCCACAGGGTCTGGACCTCGAAAGGGCCGCCCGTGCAGGAGAGGTCCGGATAGGAGGCCAGAGCGGCTGTCGAATGGCCGGGCATCTCGATTTCGGGGATGACCGTAATGAAGCGGCCGGCGGCATAGGACACCACCTCGCGGATGTCCTCCTGGGTGTAGTACCCGCCAGTGCGCTCACCATCATCGGTGAACCGCCAGGCGCCCACCTCGGTCAGCCGCGGGTATTTTTTGATCTCAACCCGCCAGCCCTGGTCCTCGGTCAGGTGCCAGTGGAAACGGTTCATCTTATAAGCCGCCAGAAGGTCGATGGCCCGCTTGATGAATTCTTTGCTCAAAAAATGGCGTCCGCAGTCGAGGAGCATCCCCCGCCAGGGAAAACGGGGCCGGTCCTCGATCCTGAGGCAGGGCAGGCTCCACAGGACGTCCGAGTCGAAGGTCAGCAGTTGTTTAATGGTCTGGACGCCATAGAACAGCCCCTGGGCCGTGCTGCCCGCCAGCCGGATCTCCTGGGGAGAGACCTCCAGGAAATATCCTTCCTCGCCCAGCTCGGGTTTCTGGCCATTCAGTGAGAGGCGGATCGTGGAGCCGGCCGACGAGGAAGATCTCTCTTGGGGTGTTTTGAACTCGGGCCGGCCTGCCCGGCCCAGATATTCGGCCAGGACGGCGGCCACCGGGGCAATCTCGATCAGGTGGTCGTCCAGGATCAGCTGCGTCTCCGGGCTCAAGATGAAGCGGCCCGGATTGATTTCGGCCTTCCAGGGTTTGGGGATGACGCTCAAGAGAGCGGTCTGGGGTGAGGGGCTCTGGTTGTCAGGCTCACCTGAGACGGGCAGGCCGGGCTGAACAATCATTCCCAGTCCGGCGGCTAAAATCAGGCTGCGCCACAGTGTCCTGGGGCGGGTCTGGGGCATGACCGTTGTTCCTCTCTATTTGCATTTTTCGTTCCGCTCGGGCCACCCGCTGGGGCCCGGGGTGCGGTCTTTCATACTATCATAGGGGAGGCTGTGGTCAAAGCGGGCCGAAATTGACATGACCTAGAGGCTGGACAATAATGGGGGAAATCCCCGAGGAGAGACAGCATGATCAACGCCTTTAGCCGAAGAAAAATCGATCTGAGGCCCGCCGTCCTGATTCTGGTCATCGGGCTTATTCTCTTCCTTAGGCCCCTCCCGGCCCAGGAACCGGCGGCCGGGACAGAAGGGCAGGATTTCTGCACCAGCATTATGGTCGGCCGGCTGGCCTCCGCCGACGGTTCGGTCATGACCTCGCACACCTGCGACGGCAACTTTCGCACCTGGCTGAATGTGGTGCCCGGGGCCAAGTTCGCCGCCGGGGCCACGACCAAAATCTACAGCGGCAAGCTGCACACCGAGACCCCGACCGACCTGCAGGGCCTTATCCCGCGGGGGGATATCCCTCAGGTCGAGGAGACCTACGCCTTTCTCAACACCGCCTACCCTTGCTTGAATGAACACCAGTTGGCCATCGGCGAGACGACCATCGGCGGCCGTCCGGAGCTGGAGAACGCCGAGGGCAAGTTCTATATCGAAGAGGTCGAGCGGCTGATGCTGGAGCGCTGCCGGACGGCCCGGGAAGCGATCAAGCTGGCCGGGGAGCTGGTCAAGCAGTACGGCTACGGCGACAGCGGCGAATGCCTGACCATCGCCGACCCCAAGGAGGTCTGGCAATTCGAGATCTTCGGCGCGGGACCGCTGGAGGTGGGGGCGGTCTGGGCCGCCGCCCGCATCCCCGACGACCACATCGGCGTCTCGGCCAACATCCCCCGCATCTCCGACCTCGACCTTAAGAATCCCGACCGCTCCCTGGCCTCGGACAATGTCTTCCGGGTGGCCGAGGAGATGGGCTGGTGGGATCCCAAGAGCGGAGAGCCCTTCAAGTTCTGGAAAGCCTACAGCGGCCGCAAGCCCTTTGCCATCCGCGAGTTCTACATCTTCAGCGCGCTGGCCCCCTCCCTTAACTTGAAGCTGGAGTCCGAAGAGCTGCCCTTCACGGTCAAGCCGGACAAAAAAGTCTCGGTCCGGGACGTGCTGAGGATGTTCCGGGAGACCTACGGCGGTACGGCCTACGATCTGACCAAGGACCTGTTGGTCAAGGCCAGGGACTCGGCCCAGATGATGAAAAGCCCGGTGGCCCACCCCTGGCTGTCGCGGGACATGATCGCCCTACTCAACACGATAAAGCCCGGCCTGCTTCAGCCCCAGCGCACGATCGCCATCGCCGGCTGCTCCTACGCCACGGTCATCCAGTGCCGGGGCTGGCTGCCCGACCCGCTGGGCGGGCTGTGCTGGTTCTCCTTCGACAACCCGGCCTGCAGCGCCCGCATTCCCATTTTCGCCGGCGTCACGGAGCTGCCGGCGAACTTTGAGGCCTGCGCCCAGCACCGCTTCCGTCAGGATTCGGCCTGCTGGGCCTTCCGCCGGGCCAATCGCCTGGCCACGGTCCGCTGGGGCCTGACCCAGAAAACGATCGAGGATACGGTGCGCGAGTTCGAGGAAAGGGCCTTGGTCGAGCTTCCCGATGTGGAGAAGCGGTGCCTGGCCCTCCTCACGAGCAAAACGCCCGACAAGGATCCCTTTACCGCCGGCCAGTATCTGACCAAGTACACCAATGATTTCGCCCGGGCGGCCATGCAGAAGTACCTTGAATTGGGCGACAAGTTCTGGGGCCTGTTCAGCCGCGGGTTTTAATTTTAGTTTGGTGACAGCTAACTAAATCACCTAATTTATTATTAATTTCGGTAATTGGTTGGCTGTCATCAAAGCCCATCAAAGCCGAAGGCTATGTCCTTCGGGGCCGGCACCACGAGATTTATTTCGGCGACCCGCGCCGCGCTGCTCCGGAGAAGCTGCGGACCATCCTCCGCCAGCCGGTTGATCTAAAAAAATAGCTCCGGCGGCCGCTCCAAAGGAAGACAGGCTATTTGCAGCTCAGGCTGTTGGGATGGTTGGCCGGCATCCGCGGGGAAAATTCGGGTATGTCCTTCAGGAACGAGGTTGCGCCGAACCATGTCTTGATGAGGTCATAGCTTGCTTCCGAGGAGTCGTCGCTGAAGCTATAGCAGTGTTTTCAATATGGCCACCGCCACCGACTTGGCCTGCTCGCCGCTTTCTTTGGTCGGGCCGACGCAGGACGGGCAGCCGTCGCTGCAGGGGCAGGCCAGGATGGTCTCCAGCGAATGGCGCAGGAGAGTCGGCTCCGACCCGAAGAGGGCCGGGCTGAGGCCCACCCCGCCCGGATAGTTGTCATAGATAAAGATGTTGGGGGAGAACTCTCGCTCAAAGACCGCCGCCGCCTCCGGCTCGGCCGAATCGCGGCCGGCCGTTTCACCGCCGGCCTTGAAGGGCAGGTTGCGCGGTGGAAGAGACTCGCCTGTGGCGTTGTCGCCGAGCGAGACGCCGATGTCGTGGCTGTCGCACATCAGGAACAGCGGCGCGACATGATGGAGGAGATAGGACAGGCCGTACAGGCCGTTGACCTTCTGCTCCGGGGTGAATTCCAGCGCTCCCATGACCGCGGCCGGGATGGTCAGCCACCAGGCCGTGGTGTGCATCTCGTTCTGGGGGAGCTGCAGCTCGCCCGAGCCCACGTTCTCCATGGTGAAAAATTTGATCTTCTTGAAGCCGACCACCTGGGTGGCCACATGGACCTCGCCCCGGCTGGCCTCGCCCCGGCCCAGAGGCTGCCGGTCGAAGATGTCCAGAACCTTGATCTTGGTGTAGTCAATGGCGTCGGTGTAGTAATCCGTCTCGGTTTTTTTCACGTACGCCTTGCGCTCCTCATAATCCAGCTTTTCGACGAAATATTGCTCACCCTCGCAGATGTAGATGGCCTTGGGGTGGAGCGTCGATAGGGCCGAGGAGAAGTCCACCTCAGCCAGGACCTGGGCCTTACCGGTGGTGTCCACCACCACGAAATTGTCCGAGCTCACGCTGCGCAGGCTGATGGCGTCGGCCGGGTAGGCTTCCGAGGTATAATGCCACTGTCCTTTGGTGTGATGGAGGATCTGGCTTTCCTCCAGGTAATTGAGCACCTCCTCGATCTGCGCCCGGCCGAACTTCTCCCCGTCGGCGAAGGGCAGCTCGAAGGCGGCGCACTCGACATGGTGGACCAGCATGGACAGGTTGTCGGGATTGATCAAGGCCTGCTCCACGCTCCGGGTGAAGAAGTAGTCGGGATGGTTGATGATGAACTGGTCGAGGGGCGAGCTGGAGGCCACCAGCACGGCCGCCGAGCGGCCCGTCTGGCGGCCGGCCCGGCCGGCCTGCTGCCAGGTTGAGGCGATCGTGCCCGGGTAGCCGGCCAGCACGGCCGCGTCCAGGCTGCCGATGTCGATGCCCAGCTCCAGGGCGTTGGTGGAGACCACGCCCAGGATGCTGCCCTCCCGAAGGCCCTTTTCGATTTCGCGCCGCCGCAGCGGCAGGTAGCCGCCCCGGTAGCCGCGGATGAGGCCTTGGTCGCCGATCTTTTTTTCGCTGTCCTCCTTGAGGTAGGTGACCAGGACCTCGGTCAGCAGGCGGCTGCGGGCGAAGACGATGGTCTGCAGCCGGTTCTTGAGGAAATAGGAAGCCACTCGCCGCGCCTCGTTGACGTAGGACCGCCGGATGCCCAGGTAGGGGTTGATGACGGGCGGGTTGTAGAAGACGAAGTGCTTTTCTCCGCGCGGCGCGCCGTTGTCGTCGATGAGGGCGGCCTCCTCCTCGATCATCCTCTCGGCCATGTCCAGCGGGTTGGCGATGGTGGCCGTGCAAAGGATGAACTGGGGCGAGGAGCCGTAGAAGCGGCAAACGCGCCGGAGGCGGCGCAGGACGTTGGCCAGGTGGCTGCCGAAGATGCCCCGGTAGTTGTGGAGCTCGTCGATGACGAAGAACTTGAGGTTCTCGAACATCTTCAGCCACTTGGTGTGATGGGGCAGGATGCCCGAGTGGAGCATATCCGGGTTGGTCAGGATGATGTGGCCGCGGGCCCGGATGGCCTTGCGCGCGTCCTGGGGCGTGTCGCCGTCATAAGTGAAGATGCGGATCTCCCCGGGCAGGAGCTTGATGACGTCGTCGAGCTCCGCCTTCTGGTCCTGGGCCAGGGCCTTGGTGGGGAAGAGATAGGCCGCCCGGCTGGAGGGGTCCTTGAGCAGGGCGTCGAGAACGGGCAGGTTGTAGCACAGCGTCTTGCCCGAGGCTGTGGGAGTGACGACCACGATGTTTTTCCCTTCCTGGAGCCGTTCCCAGGCGCTGCGCTGGTGGGTGTAGAGCCGCTCGTAGCCCCGCTGTTCGAGCGCGGCCCGCAGGGCCGGATGGACGCTGTCCGGGTAGTCCTCGTACTTTCCTTCCTGGGCCGGGATGGTCTTGATGGTCGAGATGGAGTGGGTGCGGAAGCCGGCCTCCTGCAGCTCGTCCAGGGATTTGATGAGGTTGATCTCGCGCTCGCTGGCCACGGCCGTTGTCCTGGGCTCTATCCTAGCCCAAGCCCGAGCGGCCGGTCAATGACCGGCTCAGCCTATTTGCTATTTGCCCTTACCTTTCGTCATAGAGCCTTTATGCAATTGACACCCGCCCCTTGGCCTGCTATTCTTGGGCCACCTAAGGAAGGGTTTTTATCGTGATTTGTCCCAAGTGCCGCCTGGAAAATCCGGACGGGACGCGTTTCTGCGGCCAGTGCGGCGCCTCCTTCTCCCCATCCGCGGGGTCTGCCGCCCTGAAGTCGCAGACCCTGTCCCTCCCGCTCCGGGAGCTCACTTTGGGAACGGCCTTCGCCGGAAGGTACGAAGTCATCGAAGAGCTGGGCAAGGGCGGGATGGGGCGAGTGTACAAGGTCCTGGACAAGGAAATCCGGGAAAAACTGGCCCTCAAGCTCCTGAACCCCGAAATCGCTGCGGATGAGCCGACCATCGAGCGCTTCCGGAACGAGCTCAAGCTGGCCCGGCAGATTTCCCACCGCCATGTCTGCCGGATGTATGACCTGGGCCGGGAGGAAAGGGCTTACTACATCACCATGGAATACGTTTCCGGGGAGGACCTGAAAAGCCTCATCCACCGCATCGGGGCGCTCCCCGTCGGAAAAGCTGTGGCCGTCGCCCGCCAGGTCGCCGAGGGACTGGCCGAGGCCCACCGCCTGGGCGTCGTCCACCGGGACCTCAAGCCTCATAACATCATGATCGACCGCGACGGCGAGGCCAAAATCATGGACTTCGGCATCGCCCGCTCGGTCAAAGCCAAGGGGATCACGGGAGCCGGTGTCATCATCGGGACGCCGGAGTACATGTCGCCGGAACAGGTGGACGGGAAAGACCCCGACCGGCGTTCGGACATTTATGCCCTGGGAGTCGTTCTCTTTGAAATGCTGACGGGACGGCTGCCGTTTGAGGGGGATACGCCCCTGAGCACGGCCGTCAAGCAGAAAACCGAGCCGCCGCCCGACCCGAAGAAATTCAACGCCCTGATTCCCGACGACCTGAGACGCGTTATCCTCAAATGCCTGGAAAAATCCAAAGAGCGGAGGTATCAGAGCGCGGAAGAGCTGGCGGCCGAGTTGGCCAGGGTCGAGGCCTCATTGCCCCAGACAACGGCTCCCCTTCCCGTCCGGAGGCCCGCGACCTCGAAGCAGATCACGGTCCAGTTCACGCTGAAGAAGTTGTGGATTCCGGCCCTGGTTTTCCTCGGCCTGGCGGTCGCCTTCCTCGTCTGGCAGCTCATCCCCCGGAAGCCCGCGGCCAGGCCTTCCCTGGCCGTGTTCGGGTTCAAAAACCAGACGGGGGACAGGTCCTATGACTATCTCCAGGAAGCGATTCCCAACCTGCTCATCACCAGCCTTGAGCAGTCCGGCCGGTTCCGGGTGACGTCCTGGGAAAGGCTGAACGACCTCCTCCGGCAGTCCGGCCGGCCGCAGACGGCCGCCCTGGACGAGGAAACGGGGTTTGACCTGTGCCGCCGGGACAATATCGAAATTGCCGTCATCGGCAGTTTCGTCAAGGCGGGCGACATGTTCGCCACGGACGTCAAGGTTCTGGAGGCCTCCTCCAAGAAGCTCCTCAAGAGCGCCGGGGCCAGGGGCCAGGGCGTGGACAGCATCCTTAAGACGCAGATCGACGACCTTAGCCGCGACGTCTCACGGGGTATCAAACGCCTCCCCCTCAAAGTGGACAGGCCCCAGCCGAAGGTCATGGACCTCACCACAACCTCCCTGGAGGCCTACAATTATTTTCTCCGGGGCCGGGAGGAGGTTGAAAATCTTAATGCTGTTAACGCCAAAAAATTCTTGGACAAAGCCCTTGCCCTGGACCCGACGTTCGCCGTGGCCTACCTCTATCTGGCTCGGGCCGAAAACCGTCTCAACGACCTAAGAGCCCAGGAAGAGTCCCTGCAAAAAGCCAAAGAGTACGCCCACAAAGCCACGGAGAAAGAGCGTCTCTATATCGAGGCGCAGTACGCTGCCAGGATGGAAAATGACCCGGAAAAACAGCACGGCCTCTTGAAGGAATTGACGGAAAAATATCCCCAGGAAAAATTCGCCCTCTATGAACTGGGAAATTATTATCGTGTTAATAATCAACCTGCCGAGGCCATTCGGAAGTTCGAAGGGGCGTTGGCTCTCGACCCGAGCTTCGGCCCGGCCCTCAACCTGCTGGGCTATGCCTATGCCGCTACAGGTGAATTTGAAAAGGCAGAGGCCGCCTTCGTGCGCTACATTTCGACCAATCCCGGCGACGCCAACCCCGTCGACTCCCTGGCCGAGCTGTACCTGAGGATGGGGCAATTGGACAAAGCCGAGGCGAAGTACAAGGAGGCCCTGGCTCTTCAACCGGATTTTATCGGCTCCTGCGCCGGCTTGACCTATCTTTTCGCCCTGAGGGAAAACTACAACGAGATGGAACGCTGGCTGAATGAGTTCGTGAGCCGAGCGACACCCACTCAGAAAATGGAGGGGCTATGGATCATCCACTTTTGTGATTATCTGCAAGGCCGTCTGGATAAATCCCTGGCCGGGTATCTCTCCTTGAGAAAAATAGCCGAGTCTTATGCTTCGGCCTACATGGTGGCCACGGTGGACTGGATAACAGGCTTCATCTATTGCGACTTGGGCCGATTTGAAGAGGCCCGGAACGCATTTCAGTCTTACCTTGATTATTTGAAGGCAGGAGGCCGTCCTGAGGATTTCTCGATCCAGAGAGCCTTGCTCCTCGAGTGGTTGGATTTCAAACAAGGACGGCTAGAGGCGGCCAGGGCTCGCCTTGCGGAAACCCCGCCGCTTCTAGCTAAGATCAACAATGTCGATGACCGCGGCCTCTGGACATATTTCTATCAGCATCTGGAGGCAGAAGTCGCCCTGGCCGGGGAACCGATCGAGAAAGCCGTGACCGTCGCCCAAAAATTGCAGCTTAGGGATTTCCCCGGCATGTCGACGGCGGCCATCGCCGCTTACAACACCCCTTTTAGCCGAGATGTCCTGCCACGCGCCCTGTGGAAAAAGGGAGACCTGGAGGGGGCTGCCGCCGAGTATAGACGCCTCATGACCATCACCCCCCAAAACAAATTCCGTTATCTCATCTCCCCTCTTTTCCACTACCGCCTGGGACGCGTGCTGGAGGAGAAGGGAGAAAAGGCGGAGGCAGCTCAAGAGTACCGCAAGTTCCTGGAATACTGGAAAGACGCGGACAGCCGTCACCCGGAGCTTGGAGACGCACGCCGACGCCTGGCGGCTCTGAAGGGGAACTGACCGCCTGATATTTTTGATCGTCTCCCTACGTTTCCGTTCTCCCGGCCGAGCGTCAACGCCGGTTGACGTTTTCACTGCCTGATTCGCCCCTCCGATACCGGGCGGCAGTGATTCGAAAAGTCTATGAAATCGACGCGAGGCCCTGTCCCGAATGCGGCAGCCCGGATAAGGTCGTGGCTTTCCGCATGTGTTTTTCAGTGGTGGATAGGATCATCGACCACCTCAAGCTGACATTATTGGCACCCATCTCAAACGGCGGCGAGGAAGGCAACATAGGGCCTTGACCCTTGCGGTGTAATTTATTACACTTAACGGTGTAAAAAAGGACACTGGCATGATTTCCCTTCGCTCTAAAGTCACCAGGGCGGTCTTAAACTACTACTTCTTGAATCCTCGGCAGCGGCTCTATCTGAATGAAATAAGCCGGAAACTCGGCTTGGACAAAAGAAACCTGGCCAAAAAGATTGGAGAGCTTGAAGAGGCCGGCCTTCTTCTGACTCAAAAGTCGGGGAACCAAAAACTCATTTTTCTTAATGGTAAATACCCCTTGCTTCGCGAGTATCAGCGCATCGCGGCTCAATCTTTTGGGCTTAAGCAAAGATTGAAGGAGTTTTTTGAGAAAATTCCCGGGGTCAAAGAAGTCTATATTTTCGGGTCTTTTGCCCGCGATGAAATGGATGCCCACAGCGACATTGACCTCCTGGTGGTGGGTGATCACAGCCTGGTTCGCTTACAGCCTGGGTTATCCCGGTTGCGAAAGGAATTGGACCGGGAATTCAACGTGATCAATATGAGCAAGAGGGAATTCCTGCGCCGACAGCGTGAAAAGGATTTTTTTCTTTTAGGCATTCTCCACAAGAAACATGTCAAGCTGTTCGGTTGACAAAATCAACATCCTTTTTTCGAAAGTTCCAATTTTTGCCGGAACAGGTCGAGCGGAATCTAAGAAACGCACAAAACGACTTGAAAATTGCCGGGCGAATCTCCCTGCCCAGCGTGAGGTTTACCTACAGCTATACGGCCCTCATTAAAGGCGGAATTGCGCTCTTGAGCTGCGTGCAGCTTAAAGTCCGAAGCGTTCCGGGACATCAGTCGATGATTATTGAGCACTTAGCCGAGGTCATGGGAGATAGAACGATCGCCGATCAAGATTTCTACGGCGGCGGAATTCTGATGACGGATAAGGACAGCCGCGAGTATTTGCGGTTTGTCGAACGGGTGTTGAATGAAATCGAGCTTCGAATCAAGCAACATCTGCGCTGCCAATAGAAGATTAATCGAAGATTCCACAGCGTGAAGAACCGCGATCAGGAGCCGAGGCCCTCCCCCAGGCCCTTAGGATAAATTAGTGAAGTTTTCGAAAGGCCATTGAGTTGCCCGGCCGGGAGGGAATCGCATACAATACGGCCATGCTCGAAGAGATCCGGGTCAAGAAAGCGGCCCAGCACAACCTGCAGAAGATCGACGTGGACCTGCCGCGCAACCGGTTCATCGTCATTACCGGCCCGAGCGGCTCGGGCAAATCCTCCCTGGCCTTCGACACGCTCTACGCCGAGGGCCAGCGCCGCTACATCGAGTGCCTGTCGGCCTACGCCCGGCAGTACATTGAGCAGATGGAGAAGCCCGAAGTGGAGTCCATCGAGGGGCTCTCCCCCTCGATCTCCATCGACCAGAAAACGATCTCGCTCAACCCCCGCTCGACGGTGGGCACGGTCACCGAAGTCTATGACCTGCTGCGCCTGCTCTTTGCCCGGGCCGGCCTGCCCCACTGCCCGCAGTGCGGCCGGCCGGTGACATCCCAAACGGCGGACGAGATTCTGGCCCGAGTGGCCAAGGACATGGCCGGGCAGGAGGTCAAAATCCTGGCGCCGCTGGTCAAGGGCCGCAAGGGCGAATACCACCGCTTGTTCGAGCGCTTGCGGAAAAAGGGATTCCTGCGGGCCCGTATCGACGGCGCGCTCCAGGAACTTGAGGGCCGGACCTCCCTGGCCAGGACCAGGGCTCACAGCGTGGAGGTCCTGGTAGACGAGGTCATCATCATCCCGGACAGGATGGGGCGGCTCGAGGAGGCCGTCCGGCGGGCGCTCGAGCTTTCCGGGGGAGATCTTCTTGTGCTTGGGGAGCGGTCCGGCGAGACCTATTATTCCCAGAAGCTCCTCTGCCCCTTCTGCTTGGTCAGCCTGGCGGAGCTTGAGCCCCGCACCTTCTCCTTCAACAGCCCCTACGGCGCCTGCGGCCGCTGCCACGGGCTGGGCTACAAAACCGTCCTTGATGAATGGGGCGAGGTGGAGCTCAGCGAGGAGGTCTGTCCCGACTGCCGCGGCGCGCGGCTGAAGAAGGAAAGCCTGGCGGTCAAGGTCGGCGGCCGGAACATTTTCGAGCTGGGAGAACTCCCGGTAAGCCGCCTGGAGCAGGAGCTTAAACTCCTGAAGAAGACGTCGGACGAGCGGCCCCAGGGAATCGTCGCCTCCCGCATCCTGAAAGAGGTCCTGGAGCGGCTGGGAGTGATGAACGAACTGGGCTTGGCCTACCTGCATCTCAACCGGACGACGGCCTCGCTTTCCGGCGGCGAGGCTCAGCGCATCAGGCTGGCGGCCCAGGTCGGAGCCAGGCTTCGCGGCGTGCTCTATGTCCTGGACGAGCCGACCATCGGCCTTCACCAGCGGGACAACGGCCGGCTGATCGGCCTCCTGCGCCGGATCCGGGACGAGGGCAACACGGTGATCGTGGTGGAGCATGACGAACAGACCATCCGGGCGGCGGATCATATTCTGGACCTCGGCCCCGGCGCGGGCGAGGAGGGCGGCCGCAAAGTGGCCGAGGGCAGCCTGGAGCGGATCTTGCTCTCTCCGGATTCCTTGACCGCCCAATACCTCCGGGGCGAAAAGCGCGTGCCCCTGCCGGCCGAGCGCCGCAAGGCCAAGGGCTGGATCACCGTCCGTCAGGCCCGCGAGCACAACTTGAAAGAAGTGAATGTCCGCCTGCCCCTGGGGGTGATGACCGCGGTGACCGGGGTGAGCGGTTCGGGCAAGAGCACCCTGGTCCAGGACATTCTGTTCAAGCACCTGCTCAACGTCTTCAGCCACGCCCGCCAGCGCGTCGGCGCCCACGGCGGGATCAGCGGCGTGGAGCAGCTGGACAAGGTCGTCTTGGTGGACCAGAGGCCCATCGGCCGCACGCCGCGCTCCAACCCGGCCACTTACACCGGCCTGTTCGGGCCGCTGCGAGAGCTGCTGGCCGGCACGGCCGAGGCCCGGCTGCGGGGCTACGGCACGGGCCGCTTCAGTTTCAACGTGGCCGGCGGCCGGTGCGAAGAGTGCCGGGGAGCGGGGGTGAAAAAGATAGAGATGCATTTCCTGCCCGACGTGTTTGTCACCTGTGACCGCTGCGGCGGCCGCCGCTACAACCGGGACACCCTGGCCGTGACTTACAAAGGCAAGACCATCCACGATTTCCTGGAGATGTCCGTGGAGGAAGCTTTTGAAGCGGTCAGGGCCCATCCCGTCCTGAAGCGCAAGCTGGATGTCCTGAAGAGAGTGGGCTTGGGCTACCTCCGGCTGGGCCAGCCGGCGCCCACGCTGTCCGGCGGCGAAGCCCAGCGCATCAAGCTGGCCCGCGAGCTGGGGAAACGCAGCACCGGCCGGACGCTCTATCTTCTCGACGAGCCCACGACCGGACTCCACTTCGACGACATCCGCAAGCTGCTCGAGGTCCTCGGCGAGCTGGTCAGGATGGGAAACACGATAGTCGTCATCGAGCACAACCTGGAAGTCATCAAGTCCTGCGACTATGTCATCGACCTGGGTCCCGAAGCGGGTGAGGAGGGCGGCTGGGTGGTGGCGGCCGGCACGCCCGAGGAGGTGGCCGGCCAACGGGCCTCCCTCACCGGCCGTTACCTGAAGCAAGCCTTGGAGCGGTCCGCCGCTCAGGGATAGATAATGGGCTTCGACCAGATCATCGGCCAGGACCGCATCAAGACCATTCTGTGTTTGGCCTTGCGGCGGGGCCGCCTGCCGAATTCTCTGCTCTTTATCGGGCCGGACGGCGTGGGCAAGCGGATGCTGGCCCTGACCCTGGCCCAAGCCCTCAATTGCCTGACCCCGGGGGATGACGCCTGCGGCCAATGCTCATCCTGCCTGGCTATCGCCAAGGGCTGGGAGGATGAGAAACGGGGAGGGTTCCCCGACGTCAAAGAGATCGTGCCGGGCGGGCCGGAGGAGCCGCCGGACGAACCCCCGGAGAAAAAAGATGAGGAGTCCGGCAAAAACACGATCAAGATAAGGCAGATACGCTATTTGAAATATTACGCCTATCGTAAGCCCATGGCCGGGCGAAAAAGAATCTTCCTCATCTGCGAAGCCGAAAAGATGTCGGAGAAGGCGGCCAACGCCCTCCTCAAAGTTCTGGAGGAACCCCCGCCCTTGACCCATATTTTCATACTGACCGCTTTTCCGGATGTCATCCTGCCGACCATTAAGTCCCGCTGCATGATTCTCCGCCTGGGCCTTGTCCCCAGGGATGAGATCGAGCGACAGCTCCTGGCCCAGGGCTGGGAGGAGGATAAGGCCCGGGTCCTGTCCTTTCTCTCCGGCGGCAGCCTGGAGGCGGCGCTCAGGGCGGACTGGGAAGAGGTTGAGGCCAGGAGGAGGTCGGCCTGGGAGATGCTCCATTCACTCCTCCGGCAGGAAGGCGGCTCGAACTTGCTGGCCGACTACGGCTTCCTCCGCCGCGGCCAGGCCGCCGAGGAGCTGGCGCGACTGTGGGAGACCATGGCCGTCTTCTTGCGGGACATTCTTCTGGCCGTGGAGGGCTCCGACGGCCGGCGCCTCATGAACCCGGACTATGAAGAAAAAATAGGGGGCCTGGCCGCGGGCCTCACCCGGACCAAGGTCCAGAAGACCCTGGACCGGGTGGACCAAGCCCTGGCCGGCCTGGACAAGAACCTCAACTTCGGTCTCCTTGTCAGCTCTTTCTATTCGGATATAATAGAGAAGTAGAGTGCAGCCATGTCCGAGATTGTCCGCCTTCTGTCCAAACGCTCCAACAAGGTCTTCTGCGCCCAGAAAAGCGCTGTCGACCTGAAACAGGGCGACCTCTGCCTGGTGGAGTCTGATTTCGGAGGCGACCTGGCCGAAGTGGTGGAAAGCTCAGGCGGGGCCTGCGAACGCCAAGAGCTCCTGGAGCGCATTCCCAAGATCATTCGCAAGGCCGACCCGGAGGACGAGCGCAAGTTCTATTGGCTGCAGGACAAGGAGAAGCAGGCCTTCACCCTCTGCCTGGAGCGGATCAAGGCCTGCAACCTGCCCATGAAACTGTCGGCGGTCAGGTATTACTTCAACGAGAAAAAGGGGATCTTTTTCTACACCGCCGACGGCCGCATCGATTTCCGTCAGCTGGTCAAGGACTTGGCCAAGGAATTGAGAATGCGAATCGAAATGAGGCAGGTGGGCGTGCGGGATGAGGCCAAAATCATCGGCGGGCTGGGCGTTTGCGGCCGGCCGCTGTGCTGCTTCTCCTTTATGAAGAACTTTGAGCCGGTCACCATTCAGAGGGCGCGCAAACAGCAGATCGTCATCAACCCCACCAAGATCTCCGGACTGTGCGGCCGCCTGATGTGCTGCCTGGCCTTCGAAGAGGAGAGCCGCGGCCGGATGTACGCCGGGGAGGAGCGGGTCTCCGAGGATGAGCCCCTGCCGGATAAAAAGCCGTGAGACACCCGAAGGTGTCTCACGGGAATGGATAGAGAGGCGGGAAGGGTTTTATCTCGTTTCGGTGATCTTGAAGCTCTGCCGGCTGGAAATGGCGGCCAGGGCGCCCCGGGGGGAAAACGCTTTGACCTGCCAGGAGTACTCCCGGCCGGGCATTATCCGCTGCCGGACCTCCTCCGGCAGCCGGATCCGGAATTCTTGAGTTGTTTCGGACCACAGCCGCTGCTGGTCGTAGAGGGAGATCCTATATTCAGTCCCCTCGGCCAGCGGCTTCCATTCGAAGAAATCGGGCGGGGAGGGAATTTCGCCCTTGGGCCTAACCAGGCCGATGGCCTGGCCGCGGACCGTATCCGCGCCGCTCAAGGTAAAAGTCGGCGCCGTTTGAGTCGGGCGGAAGATTAAAAAGACGACACCGATCAGCACGGCCGCCGCCGCCACGGCCGCCGCCGTCCACCAGACCTGAGGCTTGAAGAAGGCCGGCTTCCGCCGGCCGGGGGAGGGCTCCGTGACTCTTTCCGGCACGGCTCTGAAAAGCTCCCTGCCTTTGTCCTT
>Ga0315282_10007729_pt1 | contig 17566 bp, 14 predicted proteins | sample YL17G07_20_MG_FD_203693 | JGI IMG/M metagenome (GOLD analysis project Ga0315282, IMG submission 203693) | Sediment microbial communities from Yellowstone Lake, YNP, Wyoming, USA - YL17G07_20 | ecosystem: Environmental > Aquatic > Freshwater > Lake > Sediment | place: USA: Wyoming | collected... | reverse complement strand
AGAGTCGAGGTGTGGTTCACTCGCTACGGATCGATGGCAGTCGCACTTTTCCGGTTAGTGCCAGCGGCCCGAGTCCTGATCTCTTTCCCAGCAGGAGCCTATCGCATGAGCAGGTCGAAGTTTGCAGTCTATACTCTAGTGGGTTGCCTTCCGTGGAATTTCATACTGGTTTACCTAGGATGGTCTCTTGGCTCGTCCTGGGAGAGAGTCGTGGCAGCATTCAGGTACATCAACCTTATAGTCTACGCTCTCCTTATCCTCCTTGCAGTATGGATCTCATGGCGATTGGTGTTGAGAAGAGGGCGCCGCTAAGGTTTCCTGAAGCGAGATCCAGCCCAGTCGAACTATGCATCTATGGGGATTCTCTCAGTGCTTGATGGAGCGATTCAACTCGATGGCGGGTCACCCAGTTCTTGTGGTGTCGGAACCCGCCACCGAAACTATTCGGAATATGCAGAAGTTCATGGATCAGAGTCTTCTCCTTCTCGTCATTCGGGAGTGGATCATATTGTTCGGCTAAGACTTCCACGGCGTAATAGGCCGGTTCGCTGAGCGCCTGCTGCCAGATCCTTGGCAGCGAGTGAACACGCGCGATCACGTTACGCGATTTGGAACCATAGCTTCGATAACAGTAAACCCGATTCTTCGGAATATGCGAGAAACTCAATTTGTCTACAATCCTTGAGAGCAGTTCGTGGACATCGGGCGCACGTTCGTAGCGAAACCGCATGGGGGCACGGATTACCGACGCATCTAAAATACAATTACTCACGATCTATGACAAAATCCCTTGGGAGCCTTCGATTGACGCAAAGGCACTGCCTACTGCTTCCTCCGGAGTGACTGAAACCCATCACAAGGATTTGCCTACGTGTGGGGAAGGTGATTCATGTTCCGAGATCATGGTAACTGGCAGGCGTGTGAGCGTTTGACTCTTTTCGACTCACTTGTTCCTTCTTAGAATACGCCTCAAGACGTCGCCTTCTCCATGCAAGAGGACGGGTCATTTATGGGTCAGTAGGGGGTGTCGGACACCCAAGATCTGGTGTGGGACACCCTACTGACTGCGGAGGAATCGGCTGATTTCAAGGCCTTTTGGGTATAAGTCATGGCGTCGAATACACGTGGCCAAATGGTCGGAAACTGCGCACTGCCTTTTATTAAGCCAAGGGCCATTCCGCCGTTCACTCCCTAGTTTCGAGGAAAACAGGGTTCTCAGCGTCTCTAATGACCCCTAGAACGTGTGCAATTCCACGCTGCACTTCACCTACGGTATGCACATGGAAGTGTCCAATCGACAAATTCGCCTCGACGCCGAACGATCCTTCAGCCAAAAACGATTGGAAGTCTTGGCTACGAGAAATGAAAGGTCGCTAGTTTCCCGGAGGTGATTGTATGGCGAGAGAGAGTATGCTTACACAACGGTCGATTGTAGCTGACGACACGCTCTCGTTGCTCACCGGCCAACCGAAAGGAGCGCTCCTGAGTTACACGGAACTAACCAAGATGATGCACCAGTACATCAGAACAAAGGGCCTCAGACTGAAATCGTGTCCGAGCTGTAACGCCCAGATACCTGGATACGCGACCTCCTGTGAGAAGTGCGGCAAGACACTGTAAGCGGCTATTCACTCGCAGTCGCGAGCGCCTTCAACCTAACTGCTTCAACCTTCCTGTAGACCTTTGAGGGCTCCGCGACATATCCCCCAATTCTTAGAAGATCTTCGATCTCAATTCCGAACAATTGTTGGTTCTCCTCCAGATGTGGCCGTATCAGCTCCCAATCCGAGCTTTCGAGGCTCGCTAGCTGTCCTCCGTTCAGTTGATCCGCTCCAACCTTTCTTGATGGGTCTCGGAGATAGATCGCGCCACCTGAAGCCAAAGAAAACAGGTTTCCTCCAGGGTAGGGCGTTTCAAGTTCACAGACTCTTCCGTCATCATCGAACCTTATTCCATTGACTATGACGAAGCCGCCTCCGTGTAGCGGGTCGCCTGCCATGAACGATTCCGCTAGGTAGTCTAGGCATGTACCGTTTATGACGACTCTGGGCCGCCCCACCGCGTTGATGAGGGGACGACCGGCAGCATTGCCGAGAACGTACACGTCACCGCCCTTGGCGGCATACATGAATGTTTGGCCTACGTCACCATAGATGACCAATTTGCCCGATTTCATAATCTGAGCAACTTGATCCTGAGCGGATGCGTGGACATGAATTTCCGCGCCGTCGAGACCCGAACCGAGATAATCGCCGGGGTTTCCAAAAACATCAATCCGAAAACCGTCGGAATGCGGCCCCAAGCCGGATCCACAGAATCTCTGACCGCGCCAGTCAAAAGACACAACATGCTTCCATCCTTTCCTGCAAGCGTCAACTATCAAAGCCGACGCTGAATCCTCACCCTCCGCGGCAAAACCCGACGCATCTAGCAGCAGTGTATGTTCTCCGTTTGCTGGGGGTCTCAGAAATCCCCGGCTGGCTGAATCGACCAATACCCAGCTTCCGTTAGGTGTCTCTGAAACTGAAGGGAAGTTTCGGAGGAGTCTGAAGAGGGCGGATTCGATGCTGTCACGGATCTTTCCTTCTCTAGCATCATGGATCCGGTGCAGGTTATCCAGAATCCAAGTCAGAGTGTCAACCACTATGACGCGCTCTTGCGTGCTCTCCTTGGCTCTTCTTTCCAGATTGGCGCATAGATCTTGAATGGATCTTCCCTCTCCAGCCATCGTGATCAGAGATCTGGCTGAGGGTGCAGGCGCCAACCTCAAGATGCCTTCCAAGGCGCGCGCCGGATCGGACTTGGGCGGAGCCCTGACTTCGCGGCCGAACTTGTCAACACAGATCAGCTGAGCATGCTCGCCTTTGCGATCCACTGTGAAGATGAACGCTCCGCCGTCAGTGTAGCTTCCTCCACGCGCATTCCAGTAGATGTCAGCTTTCGCCGCAAACCGCCGGTCATTAGCGGCTAGGCTCCGGAGACAGGCGTCTATTGCCTGTCGTTCTGAGGCTATCAGTCCGATCTTGGCGGCGCCTTCTTGAAGGGCGAAGACTTGAGGTCGAAGCATCGACGTATCGGTTATTCCCATGAGGTGAAGATGCCGACCGCCGTTCTCGCTTCGCCCTATAATGAAGAACCACGGTCCATCGGGAGAGCCGTGAATATGCGCAGCCTGAATCTCCCGGTAGATGCGCCTCTTCGCTTCGGGCAGCATGTAGAAGTCCCGCTCCGTTGTCGGAGCCATTGCTTCGATGAGAAACTCCATTGGGTAACCGTACACCCGCCTCCATAGATCGAAGAGGTAGACGGCGACTTCCGTGTCGGTTAGGAAGAGGGGAAAGATGTTTCGTTGGGCAAGGTACTCAGAGATTGAATAGTAGTTTGAGAAGTCCCCATTGTGGACGAGAGCCTCATGCAAACCCACGAATGGGTGGGCGCCGCCAGGATGCCAAACCTTACCCTTTGTTGGATAGCGATGATGACCGATCCAGACGTGCGCTGGAAAGTCCTCTAGTTTGTAGTATTGTATGACCTGATCTCCATATCCCACAATCTTAAGGACCATCATGTCCTTTCCGTGCGAGAGAACGAATGCCTTCTTGTCCCCTAAGGAAGCGTAGAACTTCTTGTTAAGCGCGTAACTATTTTGATAGATGAACTCATCTTCGGCTAGATGCCGCTCCTGCAAGCCATTTCTCTGCATGAACCGGTTTAGAATACTCTCTTTCACTCTGCAAAAGTACCTACGCACCGCGGGCGGTTTCACCTGCAAACCATCTATTCGTCTGTAGTCGTCGACAGTCTGAACCCAGTCTGAGGCGTCGACGTTCAGTAAGGGGAAGATGAATTCTTCTTCGACTTCTTTCCTTGCTGAAGGATCGAGATATGCGATTTGAATTAGGTAATCCTCTTGCAGTATTTGTCGAGAGACACCTAGACGTTCTGCAGAGAGACCTAGAACGGCTATTCCTCCGCCCTTTCCGTTTCCGCGGTTCTTCATCTGCAATAGTGCGTTCAGTATGTGCCGCCCGGGGATTGGTTCTGAGCAAGCGGCACCGATTACGCCGCATCCACCTTCAGCCTCTATCTTGGAACCGATGCTCATCCCTTGGACGAGCCTAGCTCTGGATCGTATGATTTCGGTTGCGGGGTGCATCTCATTCACCTGTAGACCAGCAAGTCGGTTCTTCCTCTGAGTTCTTTGACGGAACGCAACCCAAGGTTCTTGAGAATCGATCTCCACTGCTCGGACCAAGAATTGTACAAATTGATGATTCTTTTCGCTCCCCATTCTTGATCGATGATAAGGCTAAGCTCTGGATCCGTTGTTGTAATTCCGACTTGGCAACCTCTCCCGCGTTCGCAATTTCCGCAATGAGTGCAACCGAGCGCAACTGCTTCGGCGGTTCCGATCACGCATCCATCTGCGCCTAGGGCAATTGCCTTGGCGACGTCGTAGGCTGTTCTTATGCCTCCGCTTGCCATTACTGTGACCTCGTCTCTGACGCCTTCTTCGAGGAGGTAGCGGTGGACCTTCGGTATTGCGTACTCGATGGGCATTGCAATGTTCTTCTTTGCGATCTCCGGTGCTGCTCCTGTTCCTCCATATCCGCCGTCGATGTGGAGGATATTCGCGTTGGCGTAGTAGCTACCTATCGCTACCATGTCCACGTCTACCGGAGTTGAGACCTTGACCGATACTAGGCAGTGTGGGTTGATTGAGCGAATCCAGTCAACGTGTTTCTTGTGATCCTCAACGGAATACACGCTGTGAAACGGGAATGGAGAGTAGAGGCCAGTGAATGGTACTGATTCTCTCATGTTGGCTACTTCTGAGGTCACCTTGTCGGCCAGCAGATGCCCCCCTAAACCCGGCTTTGCTCCTTGAGCGTACTTTAACTCCACAATTGGCGCGGCTTGGATTGTTTCTTCGCGAACACCGAACATGCCGGTAGCAACTTGAGTTATCACATACTCCTTGAATTCCAAGAGTTGCGGTGGATACCCACCTTCTCCCGTGCAAGTAAATGTGTTCAAGCGTTTCGCCGCGATCGCGCGCGCAAGCATGAAATTGAGACTGACTGAGCCAAATGACATTCCCGCACCATAAACCGGTATCGGAATCTCTATCCTTGGACCGAGCGATCGACGATTCAGCTCGATGGAGAGGTCAAAACCGTCGTTCTCAGGCATCGTGCCATCACCCATGGTTTTGAAGTCGAGACGATCGAATCCTCCTCCTGACTTTCCAACCTTATACTCGATCCCAGCTGGCGGTCTACCGGTCGTGGCTTGCTCATAGGTCGCGAGAATGAGTTCCGCCGACCACCTCTTGTTCCCAAGCGCTCCTGAGGTACCATGCCTCAGGCTCGGGAGCGTTTGGAGCCCATTTCGTATCAGTTCAGAGTGGTGCTCGGCTATGAGCTCACGTTCTGTGCAAGATGTCTGCAAAGGCCTCCTTCTCCAAATCCTCATTGAACATGGCACGACCAACGTCGCCCCTTAGTCTTCTGACATCGCGCATGCCCATCGCGCTGAGAATCTCGATCAGCTGATCGTGCCAAGAGGCGAGCAGGTTGACGAGGCGTTGCTCACCCCAGCTCGCGTCAAACCTCTCTTGTCTTATGCGTCCTTCTTGCGCTGATCTGCATTCGCCCAAGAACTGTGCCTGTAATGCCACTAGAATCGTAGTGTCGAGCGCGACAAGATCCGCGCCACAGATCATTGCCTTAGGAACATGTTCGGCAAGCGTGATCCCCCCGCTTACGATCACCGTGACCTCGTCTCTCAAGCGTTCCTCCACCAATCTCTGGTGCACATGACGAATCAGATCCCTCACGAACACAGAATCCTGATCTCCCCAACCTTGACCGTGATAGTCCGCAGAGAGATGAATTGCGTCCACTCCCTTCTTGACCAAATCCACGGCAGTCTCGTCAGCGCCTTTGGTCAATGGGAGGCGAACGGAGATTGGAGCCGTTGAATTGATTTCTTGGATCAGCTCAAGCGCCTCGCCGTCATAAGCTGTGAGTTCGATGGCAGGCGCCATCAGGATTGTCTGATAATTCTCCGATATGTGCGAAGGTGAGAGGAGAGGTATCATGTGTGTCCAGTGGTCTTCAGTGAGCTGCTGGGCTTGTTGTGGTGAAGCGACAAATAGTGTGTCGGTTCGTCCAGCGGCGCCTGCAACGGATTTGATTATTGTTTCACTGTTTAGATTGTCTGGGAGATGGTCGAATATTATGGGCAGGCCTATTTCGATGGTTCTGGAAGATTCTTTGATCGTTTCGCCTGAGAATTCAAGGAATCTTGGTTTTCTTCCGAGATCTGTGAGCGTTGAGATGTACTCTCTGCCATAGACGCCATCGCGTGTGGGTCTCACGATCTCTGACATGTCGGTCCAAATGGAATCCCAGCCCGCACCGGCGAAGCCTTCCTTGTATCCCATACCCTTGATCGGAATTCTACCTGTTGCGGCTTCATATGATACGGTAGCTACAGGAGAGGACTTGGCTGTCGTGGGGTCTTCCGGTATCCAGTATGAATCTGCGAAATCGAAGAATTCGGGATTACGATCAACCCTGCAGAATTGCGAAAACTCTTGAAGGCACCTCATGCATCCTACGCAGCGATCTCTGATCGGATGAAAACCACCGAACCGTCCGCTGAAGACACCGTATATGCAAGGTCTAGTGAGTAGCACTCGCCGATATTTTCTTTCTCTTAGCTTGAAACCGTACTCGAAAATCTCGCGTATCAGTTTGGTCGCTAGTCCTACTTTTCCTACTCTCGGAGTGAATGGGCGGGGAAGTTTGTGTCGCGGTGGAGCTGCCCGAGTCTCGATCTTGAAGCGTTCGTAGCTAGTGGCAGTGGTTGCGTCTGGAAGATGTCTCCCGCTGACTGCAGGTACCGTTTTCGCTTGTTCCAGCAAATTCTTGGTTACACCGCATCAGCGAGCTATAGAGCCGCACAACTGTAGTGGACAAATATAATCGTTGAGGCGATTCAGATGGACAAATGCACTTAAGTATCTCTCGTTGATAAACAATTGTGCAAGATCGAGGGATCATTCTTGTCTGTAGCTGAACGGGTGCGCACAGACGAGATTGACAGGAAGATCTTGGTGGAACTTCTGCGAGACTGCAGGAGATCATATCGGGCGATCGCGAGACGAGCAGGCATATCGGTTGGGACGGTTCTTAGTCGAATTCGCAAAATGAAGAGAACTGGTGTTATCAGAGGATATGCGGCACTCCTTGACCATGAAAAGTTGGGCTATCAGCTTACTGTTCTCGCAGAGATCACAGTGTCCAAGGGCAAATTGATCGAGATGGAACAAGCGATCGGCAAGCTTGGGGGCACGTGCGCAGTGTACGATGTCACCGGTCTCACTGACGCCGTAGTGATTGCCAAGTTTCACGGGCGCGACGAGTTGAGCAAGTTCACCAAGGGCCTCTTGGCAATGCCGTTCATCGACAGAACCAATACCCATGTGGTTCTCACTACCGTGAAAGAAGACTTTCGGCTACTCTAAGAAAAGGGCACGCGTAGAGTTGGCTTCTGCGCCTAAACGGTCTAGCTATCTTCTAGGTTCTGTCGGGCTTCGATCGGTGAGATGACCTACTCTGGACTTTCATCGCTTCTGCTGAGGGGTGTTTCGTAGATCGTGTCGGACGGTCGCTGACCTTCTATGGATTTCTGTTGACATAGATACCTTCAGCAACATCTAAACTCAGTGGGTACGAGGTCGATCCAACTTTCACGAGCATTGGTCCGTTGAAGGGTGCTTTCTCCTCGACTTCAATTCTGACTCCAGGATGCATTCCAAGAGTTGCCAAGTATCGAAGTAGGTCGGTATTCTCGTCGGGTATCTGGATTACCATCGCTTTCTCTCCATTTCCAAGGCCAGACAAGGATTCGCCCTTTGTCGGCTCTGTAAACCCATGCTCGTCAGGGATCGGGTTTCCATGGGGGCAGATCTTCGGGTTTCCTAGAGCCTTCTCAATTGATGACGCCAAACTGTCGCTTATGGCATGCTCAAGTTTGCATGCTTCTTCATGCGACTCTGTCCAGTCGAGATGCAGGGCGTCTGTAAGCAGTCGTTCTGCAAGTCTATGACGTCTGAACACGGATAACGCCAATTTTCTTCCCTGATCGGTCAGCTTGACGCCTTTGTAGGGTTCTCGTGCCACCAGCCCCTTTGTTTCAAGTACTTCGAGAGTGTTAGTCACGCTGCCGGGAGTGATCTGAAGGATTTTTGCGATGTCTCCGGTCCTCGCAACGCCAGTCTTGGCTTCAAGATTGTATATCACTTTCAGGTACATTTCAGGAGCAGTCGCGAACTCATGACTCAACGATTAGACCAGTCGAGTTTTGTTACTCGTATCCACGAATAAGGCTAGTCGCAGAAAGATTCTTGGCATGTATTATAATTTCTCTATAGGCGACAACTCTTCTGACGATGAACCTCCGCCAGTTTCCGTGAGGTATGATTGACACAAAGGGCAGAAGGTCGCAGCTTCTCGAAGAAGGAAGATTGAACATCTCGAAGTTCTTCATGAAATTGAGCGAAGCGAGGGCGAAGGAGTTATTGAAGGACATCCTCAAGGATAGAGATCAATGGGCCTTAGTTCTGACGGAGTAGAGTCAATCCTCTCCTAGAACGTGAAGCGAGAATTCACGCCATTTTCGTTAGCATTCCCAAGATCTCATGTCCATGCTTAATCGTGCCGAGTTCCCCTTTCTTGGCGCAGGATTCAGTGAATCGCACCGACCCATCAGGGTCAACGTTCGGACCCGCTATCAGTAACGGTACTGGGTCATCCGTATGCCCTCTTGCAGCGCAAGGTGTAGAATGATCCGCTGTGACGCATACGAGTTTTGACTCAAGTGCGCCGATCTCCGAGAAGAATCCGCTATCAATGTCTTGAATTGATTTCTTCTTACCTTCGAAATCACCATCATGCCCAGGTTCGTCTGGACCCTTCAAATGAACATAAACCAGATCATAGCGCTCTGCCAGTTCGATAGCCTTCTTCACCCTCTGAGAATAACCTTCTCGAGTCCGATCCGGCGGAAAGATCTCGGTATCCATCCCAATGACTCTCGCTATCCCCAACTCAACCGGCATGTCCGCCAAGGCGATTGAGCTCAGACCGAACTTCTCTCGAAGAGTCTGAACTCTTGGTATCTTCGTGCCCGCATCGCGCATTAGGAGAAAATTGGCAGGCATGTCGCCTCGCTGTTCTCTCCTAATGTTGACTGGATGCGCTCTCAGAACTCTATGAATTTGGTCTGCGAAGTCATTCAGCAATCGGGCAGTCTGGATAGCGCTCCTTGTTCTGTTCAGAGCAACGCATTTGGGAATTGGGGTAGGAAGCTTGACGCCTGACTTGGCGATCGTAACCTTTCCCCTTCGCGCATATGCTGGGTCCAGGTTGGAAATGGACGAAGAGAATCGTTTCCCATCGGCATGAAAGACCAGCGCGCATCGGTGTCCAATGGTAGCTTTTAGCTCAAAATTGGCTAGCTCCTTCAGAGCAGGGTCATTGTTGACAGCTTCCGTTAGCTCTCTGGCTTCTCTTGTGGAGACATTTCTGCCGGCTCTTCTGTTCATCACTTGGCCATTCTGAGCGGTGGCAAAATTGCATCTTAGCGCTAAATCTCCATCTCGATAATCAATTCCAGCTCCTATGGCTTCGACCGCTCCTCGTGATAAATCGATCTTGGAGGGATCGTAGCTTAGGAGTGAGAAGACGCCCGCGTCGCTCTCGGGTGCTATTCCCCGTTTCACCGTAAAGACTAGTCCCATCGTGCCTCGAGCTGCCAGTCGATCCAGATTGGGGGTCTCTGCTGCCTCTAACGGGGTCTTGTTGCCAAATTCTGGAACTGGCCTATCACCTACTCCATCCAAGACAACGTATGCAATTGCCTTCGCCATGTGTATCGCTTCGGCCGGTGCTGATCGCTAAGGTCCATCAGTCTCCAACATCAACATTCCTACCGCTAATCCCAGTCGCAGTCAAGTATGAGAGAAGGCTCTGGGATTCACGCTCAATATCTTGATTAGAGTTGATTCAATCAGTTGTGAGACAGTGGCAATTTTGCTCCATGAGATGACCAAGACCAAGATAGTGTGCACGATCGGGCCCGCAACGTCGTCGAGGCAAGTTCTATCGCGTTTAGCGAAGGAGGGCATGAATGTCGCGCGGTTGAATCTCTCCCACGACACCACAACGGAACACGTGGCGCGTATCAATCGGATTCGTGGTGTCGCTCAGCAACTCAGGATCCCGATCGGAGTTCTCGCCGACTTACCCGGACCGAAAGTCAGAGTGGGCAAGGTCTTCCCTGAACCAGTCACGCTCAGAGAAGGATCACAAATCACCCTTACAGGGCGCCACATAGTCGGAAATCAGAGAATTGTGTCCGTCGGTCCAGCCTCGGTTCTGAGAGGGCTTGAAGAAGGAGATCCGGTCTTTCTTGCCGACGGAACAATTCGGCTCGTAGTGCGAGGAACAAAGCATGGAGACGTAGTCTGCCGAGTTGTTAGAAGCGGGCAGTTATCCTCGGAGAAGGGTCTGAATCTCCCTGGAAAGAAGCTGGGCTTGAGAGCTCTAACGGCTAAGGATGTTGAGCTCCTGCGATTCGCCTTGCGGCATGGTGCAGATTTCCTTGGCATATCGTTCACAACCAGCAGTGACGACATTGTAAGAGCGAAACGCATTGTGAGAGAAATGGGGCGGCAGACATGGGTCATCGCCAAGATAGAGACGCGACAAGCGGTTGAGAACCTAGGCGAGATCGTGGAGAATGCGGATGGAGTCATGGTGGCTAGAGGAGACCTAGGAACAGAAATGGAGATCGAAGATGTTCCTATGCTGCAAAAGAAGATTATCGAGAAAACAAACAGCGCAGGCAAGCCCGTGATAACCGCAACCCAGATGCTCGAATCCATGGTCGAGAACCCAACTCCAACTCGCGCTGAAGTAACTGATATTGCCAACGCCATTTTCGACGGCACAGACGCGGTCATGCTCTCTGAAGAAACTGCTGTCGGAAGATATCCCGTCGAAGCCGTGAAGGTGATGAGGAGAGTAGCCGCGGCTGCTGAGAGGAATCTGTCATACAGAAGTCTCCTAGATTCAAGACGAGCGCTGATCAATGCCATCGTTCAAGATTCAATCAGTTTCTCAGCCTGCGAGGTAGCCTACGATCTGGGCGCTGCCTGTATTGTAGCCCATACTAGGACAGGGATAACCGCCCACCGTGTCTCGAAGTTCAGGTCCTCCGTACCGATCATCGCGTTGACCTACAACATTCCTGTTATGAATCGGCTTTCCTTGTTGTGGGGAGTATATCCTTACAAGGTCAGGAGACTGACGACGACGGCTGAAATATTCTCGGCTGCGAAGACCGCAGCGCTGAACAGTGGAGTCGTTCACAAAGGCGGCAAGTTCGTCGTAGTTTGCGGAGATCCGTCCACGCCGAGTGGGACGACGGATCTCTTGCGGGTTCAGACCATTTGACAGCGAATGCAGTGAATAGATGATTCGGCGTGTTGTATGTGCGCCTGCTGGCCAAGAGGTAAAGCAAATGCGTGTCGACAAATCCGATTAGCGATGCAATTGATGTAGCACTTGAGGAAGCGCCTTTCTCGGAGAAAAAAGAGTCTCATGCCACTCGTTTTCCCGAACATCAAAAAGTCGCTGAAAGCAAAAAGCCACAAACCGATCGAGGTAGACCTATCGGAATCTTGCAGAGGAGATGGCGGAATGTCTTGTCTCTGCCTACTGGTTCACAAATCGTTCTAGGATGATTTTCTTTCAAAGTTTTATGCGTGAGCGTGCGTAGGTCTATGCCATGCCAAGACGTAAGCGCAAGAAGCGAACGCGCAAGCTTAGAACCCGAGCAAAGCGTAAGCTGCGGAAAGGAGCCAAGAGGGCGCGACGCAGAATAGGTAAGGGTTTGGTTAGGATCGGTAGAAAGCTCTCGCGATAGACCGACTGAAAACTGGCTCTGGATGGTTCTCGGGGTTTCATTTTAGGTACGCCTAGACGCCTCTGATTTCGGTTTGGTCGGGATTCCAACTGTGAACGTCGTACCCTTTCCAACAGTACTCTCCACTGATATCGTTCCGTTGTGAGCGTCCACCAGTCGTTTGCAGATGGCGAGCCCTAGGCCGATCCCTTTCGCCTTAGTTGTTTGAAGTGGCTTCCAGAGATTCTCCACGACTTCCTTCGGTATGCCCGTGCCAGTATCGGAGAAGGTGATGTGAACGCTACCGTCTGACTCTTCGCTGCTTATTTCAAGCGTACCCCCCTGAGGCATAGATTGATCGCGTTCTCCAGGATGTTGGCGAAGGCTCTTCTGATTCTGCTTCTCACGGTACTAGGGCTAAATGTCATAGTCCGAGCTGCTTCGGCTGAAAATGAAAAGCATGATCGAGTAACCTGTCTCTTCGCAGAGTCTTTCCTCTTCTGTTCTTGGACCACCCACTATTGTCATAAGATTCGTATAGTCTCGCACGCAGACAGTGGCCTCGTGCCGATTGGCTATATCTGACAACGTTATCGGTTTGATCGATAACGAAATTGAATACAAAGAGGAAGAATAGGAGAAAAGCGGTCTCTGAGGAGGATGATGAGTTGTCATTCCGCCAGGATACATTCTTCTGGTTCGAGTAACCTTTCAACAACACCTGCGAATCTTGTGGGGCCGTCAAATTCACACTGGTTCTTTGTGACTGGGCTGACTCAAAATCAATAGAGTAGCGTTCCCGCACGATCTGAGATGCTAATCTGTCACGATTGAACTTCTCTCGACTGCCTTCAGGCTTTCTTCGGCTACTGCAGGTCTCTGCGTGAGTCGGATTGCTTCTTGGAATGCGTCCAATGGGTATAGTTTCGAGTAGCGCAGCATGGCGGCTACCGCTGTCACAGCCGCTTCTTTCTTGCTGACGCGTCCGAGATCTAGAGGGATGATGTGCGCTGCAGTCTCCACTGGGGGCAGGTCGCGCCGTATGTAGAGCGTGCTCGCATTGCTCAACGAGGCGAATTGTCGGCGACTAGACCTCATCCCTTCAGGGGCTAAGGCGAGGAATATGTCTGGGCGCTCGATGCCGGTGTAGAAAACTTCCTCCGGGCTCAGGATCACTTCTGAAACTGAATGTCCCGTCATGATCGTCACCGGGTAATCGTCTCGCCTAGTTGCCCAGAGACCAGAAAGCACTGCTCCTCTACCAAGCAGTCCAGCTGTTGAAACGACCTTCTGACCCGCGGCTCCCGCAACCAAAATGCGAACAGGCTTGGTCAGGGTTGAGGTGAAGCGTGATTCCAAAGCCTTTGGCTTCAGAGCTGGTCTCCCAAGTTGTGACGCTCCTTGCTTCCAGTAATCCTGAGAGAACTCCTGACGCTCCTCCTTGTGAACCACGCCCGTACGGAAGCCCAGAGTCATGAACAGATTGTCCAGTGCTCTGCGAGTGAGGGTGTTGTTTGGAACGTAGTACGCCGCACAAAGTTCCCAAATGTCTAGTAGAGAGAAGCCCTCGTTCATGATGGCTTGGGTGATGAGCGTAGGCAATTCCTTGTCGAACGCTGTCGTGCGAACTACGAAGCTCGCCCCGTTCACCGCCACCGTCTCCGCGATATCGAGGGGGCGTTCTAGGCTTCCGGCTCGCGTGGTGCTTGTTATGCCTCCATGTGGTGTCGTTACCGAGTGCTGACCTCCTGTCATGCCGTAGTTGAAGTTGTTCAGCACAAGTACAGTTATGCCAATGTTTCGGCGCGCGGCGTTCAGAACATGATGGCCGCCGATGCCGCATCCCCCATCGCCCATGATTACGATGACTTTCAAGTCAGGGTTGGCCAATTTCAATCCCGTCGCATAAGTGACCGCGCGTCCATGAAGGCCGTGGAAGGCGTTCGTGTTGAAGTACTGATCGGACAGGCCTGAGCAGCCGATATCAGTCACTATGACCACTTGCCGTGGGTCGAGCTGTAGTTTCACCAGAGCCGCGTTAAGGTGATCCAAGACCAATGTGTGGCTGCAGCCGGGACAGAATGGGTAGGGAGAGTCGTTGCGGTAGCTGACGTACTCGGTTTTCATAGCAATCCGTCCAGAATCTGCTGAGGAGTGATCAACTTACCGTCGACCCTATTCACTCCGACCACGTCTGGGCAACGATCAAGCTTCCTCTCACAACTGACTAAACGCTCCAACTCTCGACGATATTGACCGAGGTTCAGTTCAGCCACTACCACGCGTTCAACCTTCTGGAGAGCTTGGGTGATGGCGTTCTCAGGCACAGGCCAAATGGAATGAATGATCAGGCTGGAGACCATCTTCCCGTTCCGTCTAGCTATCCGCACCGCTTCGATCACGCTGCGCGCGGTAATCCCATAGCCAACCACCAGTGTCTTGGCTCCTGATTGGAGATCTGAGGACACGAGTTCGATCTCTTGCCTATGCGCCTCAATCTTTGCTGCAAGATGTTCGTTTAGGCGGGCGATATTCTCGGGATCCTTAGTCAGCAACCCTCGCTCGTCATGGGTGGACCCAGTGAAGCGCACGAGATGGATGCCGCCGAAAGGCGAGAAAGCCGGCACATCATCCGGGCCTGCGATCCGGTAGGGGACAAAGGAGTCTTGCCCCGCCATCTTCAGCTTAGAGACTGATTCCTGAGATCCCACACTTTTCTCGTAGGCTGCTATGTCCACCGTGCTCATAGTGGCTACCACCTCACGATCCGCAAGTAAGAAAACAGGGCATCGAAAGCGTTCGGCTAGTCGGAAGGAACGAATTGTGAGAGAGTAACACTCTGGTGGATTGGTTGGGCTGAGGGCGATGATAGGATATCCGCCTGGTGTTCCCCAGCGAATGAACTGTACGTCACCCTGACCAACTGTGGTGGCGCCCCCTGTCGCCGGACCCAAGCGCATCACGTCCACGATTACCAATGGGACTTCGCCCATTACGGCCAAGCCAATATTTTCACTGTAGAGACTCATTCCGGGACCACTGGTAGCGGTCAAGCATCTGGCTCCAGCCATCGCTGCTCCTATGCACATCCCTAGAGAAGCGATCTCATCTTCGGCTTGGATTGCGACGCCGCCCACTTTCGGTAGTTCCCGAATCATGTGATGGAGGATTGGTGTAGCTGGAGTAATGGGATATCCGGCAAAGAAATTGCAGCCAGCCGCTATGGCTCCTCTGGCTATGGCCTCGGCGCCATCAACGAACTCTCGCACGATTGACTGCTCCTCGGTGGATTTTTCCTCCTTGAACCTTCCCTTAACGGTGCTGCCTGTACTCCAACTTTCGAAGTAGGTTCCAGCAAGAACATCTTGTGGGGGAATGAACTCGAAGAATCTCAATCTGAGAGTTGTTTTTCTTCACGTAACTGGTGATCATTTGGTCTAGAGTGCTAAGCCTGAGAGGACGGCGGCAATAGCGATGGCCGGAAGCAGGTTCGCCGCTCTAATCTTTGCCACGTGGAGAATGTTCAAGGCGAGGCCTACGATGATCAGCCCTCCAGTTGCCGTCATTTCGCTAACCACTGATCCGGACAGGTAGGGTGCAAGTGCAGATGCCCCAAGAGTGATGCCTCCTTGATATGCCGCAACGGGCAGAACCGAAAAGAGAACTCCGACTCCTAATGTGGAAGCAAACGCAACAGATGCTATCCCATCGAGCCCGGATTTGGTTAGCAGGATAGCATAATCTCCTCGCACACCATCTTGAAGTGCGCCAAGAATGGCCATGGGGCCAACGCAGTAGAGTAGGCTGGATGTCACAAGGGCCTTCGCGAATGTCCCGCCGTTCCTGCTGAATCTCGCTTCAACTCTTGCCCCGAAACGGTCAAGCCGCGCTTCGATCTGCAGTAGTTCTCCTGTCACTCCTCCAATTACCACACTCACGAGTACGATCAGGACATTTTGAGTTGTCACCATTATCTTAACTCCGATCAAAGCGGTTATGAGACCTAGTCCTTGGATCGCGATGGAGTTGATTCGTTCAGGCAGTCGCTGTTTCAACAGGAGCCCAATCAGCGTCCCGAGAACAATCGCGACGATGTTGAAAGCCGTTCCAAGCAGCGTGCAAACTCACCTCAGGAGACTCGACCAGCCAGCTGGCTTCTATCTAGTATGCAAGCATCACATGATCTGCAGTGCATAGATATCTGTGCTTCCTACAGTGAGAGTCAAAGTCAAGGGATCAGATCGCTTGTCCGCAGTGGAGACCATCACTGCCTCAGCAATTGCCGTTGTTCCGGGTATCTCAGGTGGATTCAGCGATCTGAAAGAAAGCAGCGTGAGCACCACAGCCCGCTCAGTAGCTGTATGATCGGCTGCGCTTGTTCTACTGACAAACTCAAATTGCTCTAAGGTTCACATGCGTTCGAGTTTGAATACGACCGGCCTCAGTCCGTCAGTGCAGCAGTTTATCGAGACGCCTTTCTCCTTGAACCAAGGCAGATTCCCGCCGAATGACAAGGTTCTGATTGTGGGGAAGATCGTGTGCCACGCCGAAGTGCAGAAACCCTGCGGCATCTTTCCATCCTCCTCGACAAGGAACTCTTGCCCATCTACGAAAAGCTCGCATGCTTCGAGCGGATGGCTAGGTGTGGCAGGACTTTTGCTGAAGACTTCGGATGGATGGAATCTCCTCAGTATGGTTATCTTCACCTTACTTCTTTCAGCCAATCTGGATCCCCTACGCTTCGTTTGTCAACGATGAAGGAACGAACGGGTTCCTGCTTGTGCACAAGATCAATATTACTATGCCGCCGTAGAGAATGAGAAAAACGCTGCTTGCGAGCGCACTTGGGGAACGGACAATGCTAAACCTCGTGGTCAGGGAGCATTTATCTCCACATGTCAGGAGGACTGCACCTACCGAATCCAGAGCGAAGAATCTGTCAGAAGCAGACCAGACTTGAAGGCTGTGCGCGATTGCTGTTTCATCTGCGGGCAGACGCGATAGGTTTATGCTATGGGAAATCGGCTGTGTTGTTGAGATCTCGCGTCAATGTTTTCGACAAACACATTCGTTGGAGCCATTTCAGAGTGGTGAGTTCTGCAATGACTATGGGCAGAGAAGCAACTCTTTATGAAAAGCTAGCAGGTAGGCGCGTGGGATGCACAGCCTGCGCAAAATGTCAAAGCTCGTTTTCAGGTTCTTGAGGTTCTCGCTAACCTTGCCCGAACAGAGCGACCCACTCGGCATGCATGCAACTACAGCTAATGCAGTTGCACTTGCGCCTCTGTACTTCAGAAAAACTACGCCTTGCAATTTTCTGCTGCATAGCAATCTAAAACTTATACTGAATAGTAAAAGTTGAATACTTTTTGAACGAGCGCTCCACACTGCCAGTCAGAAGTCACTTTACCCCTACGTTTGCTGCGGAAAGTGAAAATATATCAATGCGTAGGGGTAAATGTTCTTCATGGTAAGTATCAAGAAGAGGCGGATAGGCGGCAGGACATACTACTATCTGGAGCACAGCTTGCGCAGAGAGGGAAGGGTGAAGAAGCGAGAGAAGTACATCGGCAGGAACATACCCAAG
>Ga0315282_10007728_pt1 | contig 17568 bp, 13 predicted proteins | sample YL17G07_20_MG_FD_203693 | JGI IMG/M metagenome (GOLD analysis project Ga0315282, IMG submission 203693) | Sediment microbial communities from Yellowstone Lake, YNP, Wyoming, USA - YL17G07_20 | ecosystem: Environmental > Aquatic > Freshwater > Lake > Sediment | place: USA: Wyoming | collected... | reverse complement strand
AACCAGAAAACTTGAGATTTACCAATTTCAAAAGGAGTTTCTTCGGTAGTTAAAATTAGTGACTTTTCTCGGGCCAAACGAATATAAACCGAAGTAGGATAATCGATAGCTTTTAAAATAGCTTTTCTGGCTTCAAGAGCATCAGCTGGCACTATGACTGCCAAATGAGGTAACACTCTGGTTAGAGCAATGTCTTCTAAAGCTTGGTGAGTCGCGCCATCAGGCCCAACATTTAATCCAGTATGCGAACCGACAAGAATCACTTTTTGCTGGTTATAGCAAATTGTAGTTCTGATCTGTTCCCAATTTCTGCCTGGAGAAAAAACCGCATAAGTACCCATCACCGGAATTTTTCCAGTAGCTGCCAAACCTGATGCCACCCCAGCCATATTTTGTTCTGCTATTCCCATTTCCATGAATCTTTCTGGAAACCTATCTTTAAATAAATTCATTCTGATTGATTCAGTCACATCAGCGCATAAAGCCACTACGTTTTTATTTAATTCTCCAGCTAAAACTAAGCCCTCGCCAAAACCATCGCGGGAAGATTTTTGCGTTACTTTTCCGGAAAAAATTTTATCATTTAATTTTAATTCAGGATTAAACATAATTACTTTGTTTTGCTAAAGTAAATACTACTATTAGAAGACCAAACAGCATAAGACACATCATTACGAGTATAAAGATTTGGCATTTCTGCCCTTAATAAACCATTGGCAAGATCAGTAATTTCCGACCAATTATTTCCATTATAGAATCTAAAGGGCACGCTATTGGCACATTCGCTCCAAATAATTTGGATATTAGTTGGGGAAACAACTGAAATCGAAGGCCAACGAGAACCAATGTTATCATCGTTTGAGATTAATTCCGCAGTTGGCCAACTATTCCCGTCATCAGTACTTAAAGCCAAATATATTTCCTGATCAACGCAATTATTAGGCCCCTGAGTATAAGCAACAGCAACAACGCCATTGGCGCCAAGGCTCAACCAATAAGCCACATCGGGCCAAGACGAAAGACGAGATAACAATTGTGGTGTCACCCAATTAGTTCCATCAAATTTTGTATACATAATGCCATAATTCCATTTAGACCAAGCGATGTGAATGTTATTATTGGCATCAATTCTAATGGCCTTAGCTCCATTACTATTATCTTCGTATAAATTGCCATCATTTGAAATATTATACGGAGTTGACCAAGAGGATCCATCAAAAACAGTATAATAAATATCATTGGTCGAAGAATAAACTAAATGAATTTTATTATTAGAATCAATTGCCATAGAAGGATAGGAGCCATTGGCTAACTTCGCTGGTAAAGACCAACTATTCCCGTCATAGGACATAAAATAAACAGCATAACCAGTGTCTTGAAGAAATTGAGTGAAAGCTAAATAAACATGATCTTGGTTATCAATATCGATATCGATATCAGAAATTCCGTGATAGCGATCATTGGCCACAATTTTTTGAGGCTCGCCCCAAATTCCATTTTCTAATTTGGCGTAATAAATATTGTACTGGAAAGTAAAATCAGAATTAAGCCAAATAGCATAAGCGTTCCCCAAAGAATCAGCAACTATTTTAGGCCGATAAGAACTGAGAGAAAGATTAGAAATAGATACTGGCGCTTCCCATTCAAAGGATATCGGCGCTGGTGGTAATTCTTGTTTTTCCGTAATAATAAGATTTACTGGCAATGGTTTAGCAATAGTTCTTTTTCCTTGACGAAGATGAATTGTACCGCCATAAGTACCTAATGAAGTATCTGACGCAGCTTTTAACGTTAAATCGAACTTATAAGGTTGGTTTTTTGTTACAGTTATTTTTTCCGGCTGAAAGCTTACAATAAAATTAGCTAAGTCATTAGACGTGCTTAAAGTTACTTCACCTAAATCTTCTTTGCTCGAAAACACAACTTCTATAGTTTTGGTCTCGCCTAAGGCTAAAGTTTCGACTAATTTACTTTTCCCCCACCAAATATCAACATTACTATTAGAAGATAATATGGTAGCTGCTAATAAAGCTATGGCAGCAATGAAAACTATAAAATATTTGTTCATAATCATAATTTTTTTATTTTTATTGTTTTTACCGTGCACCACATAGGGTGCACGGCCCTGAACCCCATGTGGTTCAGGGTTTATTCGACTTATATTTATTCTATTACAATCTTACCTTTCATTGTTCTTAATTGTCTTAAAGCTTCTTCGGCTTCTTTCGAATTAGGAACTTTGCCATGCCATTGATATTCCCATTCCATAAAATTCACTCCTTTGCCAGGAATGGTATTCGCAATAATAGCTACTGGTTTCACAAAAATTGATTTGGCTTTATTTAAAGCCCTGATTAATTCTTCAATATTATGTCCGTCCACTTCTAAAACTTTCCAATTAAAAGCTTCGTATTTTTCTTTCAGAGGTTCCAGGGGCATAACCTTCTCTGTAAAACCATCTATTTGAATATTATTTCTATCCATGACGACAGTCAGGTTATCTAATTGAAGTTTACCAGCTAACATTACTGCTTCCCAGGTATTACCGCAATCATGTTCGCCATCACCCATTAAACAATAAACCTGGGACTTAATGCCATCCATTTTTAAGCCAATGGCCATCCCCACAGCCTGAGATAAACCCTCGCCGACCGGTCCGGAGGAAGTTTCAATACCAGGCAAACTTAAACGATAAGGATGTCCCTGTAAACAAGAACCTAATTTTCTTAAAGTTTTTAATTCTTCTTTTTGAAAATATCCAGCCTCAGCTAAAATTGCATAAAGCAAAGGCGCATAATGACCATTGGATACCACTACTCTATCTCTTTCTGGCCAATCTGGATTCTGAGGGTTATATTTTAAAATTCCGCCAAAATATAAAGCCACATATTGCTCTACTGCGCCTAAAGGCCCAGCACAATGACCGGATTTGGCTTCAAGAAGCATTTGAATAATTTCTTCCCGAATTTCTTGAGATATTTGTTCTAATTTTTTTAGATTATCTATTTTCTTTGTTTTCATAAAGCATTTTTTGAAAAGCTGAGATTTTTTCTTTAGGATTTTTACTCTCAAAAATAGCTGAACCAATAGCCAAATAATTAGCGCCGGCTTTTAAAACTTCTGAAAAGGTTTCTTCATTAACGCCACCATCGACTTCAATATTTAATTGGGGATGTTTTTTTCTTAACTCTTTGATTTTATCTAAAACATACCATTGAAATTTTTGACCCGAAGGCCCAGGAGCAACACTTAAAAAAACAACAAAATTAATTTGCTTAAGGTAGTCTCTGATAGAATCAATAGAAGTACTGGGATTTAAAGCTAAAGCTAATTCTACTCTGGCTCTTTGGCACATTTTATAAACAGCCTCAAAATTTCTTAAAACTTCTTGATGAATAATGATTCTTTTGGGTCTCGTTTCCAGCCAAAGAGGTACAACTATTTCAGGATTTTTGACCATTAAATGCAATTCAAATTTATCGCGAATGCCTTTAATAGTTTTTAATTCTTGAGGCTCATTCCAGTTCTTCCAGGAAGTAAACTTACCGTCAGCGACATCAATTTGAAAGAGACCAGAAAATTTAGAAAGCTGATGAAGTCTTTCTTCGAATTTTTGTTTAGTTTTAACATTAATAACTGGAATAATCTCCTTCTTTAAAGACTTAGAAAAAAAAGGTAAGAACATTAATTTATTTTTTGTCCGCCAGCTGGCGGATTACTTTTTGAGCTGCTTTTCTATTTGAACTATTTTCTTTAACCTTCTTTGATAACGTTCATCTTGAGAAGCCTCGGTTTTTAAAAAGGCTTTAATAATCCTAAAGGAAGTCTGAGGATCTGTTAAATCAGCGGCTAAACATAAAATATTAATGGCATCATCCTGGCGAGCTTTTTGAGCCATCCAACTAGATAGACATAAACCTGCTCTCACTTGGGAATATCTATTGGCTACTATGCAAACTCCCTGACCAGAACCGCAAATTAAAATCCCAAGATTATCTTTTGGTTTTTGAGAAACTTTTTTAGCAACCAACTCCGCAAAATCAGGATAATCATCATTTTTATCATAGATAAAATTACCCAGATCTTTAAATTCAATCTTTTTAGAATTTAGAAATTCTTTAATGTTTTCTTTTAGATAATAACCTCGATGATCAGCACCTAAATAAAGCATAAATTTAACTTATAACTTATAACTTATAACTTATAACTCAAGAAAATTATAATTCATAATTCATAATTCATGATTCATGATTCATGATTCATGATTCTTCTTAACTGTTCCACCAAAGTCCAGGCATAACCCCATTCATTATCATACCAAACCAAAATTTTGACTAAATCTTTGTCCACTACTTTGGTAAAGGTTAAATCTACTATTGCCGGTCGAAAATCTTTAATAATATCAGAGGAAACCAATGGTTCTTCGCTAACACCTAAAATATTTTCCCATTTGTCTTCTTGGCTGGCTTTTCTTAGAATCTCGTTGATTTCTTCTGGAGTGGTTTCCTTTTGAGAAATAAAAGTAAGATCAGCAATTGAACCGCAAACTACCGGCACCCGAATGGCTAAACCATCAAACTTATTTTCCAAATCTTTAATAGCTTTAGTAACAGCAATCCCTGCCCCAGTGGTTGAAGGCACAATATTTTGAGCTGCTGCTCTGCCTCGAAGATAGTCTTTTCCTTTAGTAGGACCATCGACTAAATTCTGAGTAGCAGTATAAGCATGAACAGTATTTAAGATAGCTTTTTTGATTCCTATTTTTTCATTTAACACTTTTAAAACCGGACTAACCGCATTAGTAGTACAAGAGCCATTAGAAATTACTTCGAAATTCTTTGCTTCGTCCTCATTGACTCCTAATAAAACAATTTGACCATCTTTTCCTTCTTCACCTTTTGCCGGTGCAGTAATAATGACTTTTTTCGCTCCGGCTGAAAGATGGGCTTTGGCTTTATTATAATCCTCAAATGCTCCTGTAGCTTCAATGACGACATCAATTTTAAAATCTTTCCAGGGTAATTTGGCTGGATCTTTTTCCTGCAAGAAAATAATTTCCTGATTATCAACAATTAATTTATTGGGAGGCGCGATTTTGACCTCCTTATCATAATTTCCGTAAACTGTATCGTGTTTTAAAAGATAAACAAGATTTTCCCAATCACCTAAATCATTAATAGCCGCTATTTCTAAATTGGCTTCTTTAAAAGCCAACCGAAAAAAAGCTCGACCTATCCTTCCAAAACCATTAATGGCAATACGCATAATATTAAATTAAAAATTTAAAAATCAAAATTCAAAATTTTTAAAAACTTAATAAATTTACAATTGCTTCTCCAAACTCTTGAGCAGCATCTGGTCCATTAGCAGTGACAATTTTCCCATCAGTCACTACCGGACCTTTATCATAAATGGCACCATTGGCTTCTAAAACTTTAATTCCACTTTTATCTAAAACTGAAGACCAAACAGTAGCTCTTAGATTGTTTAAAACCCCTGCTTTAGCTAAAAGGCCAGGAGCAATACAAATTGCCGACACAACTTTATTGGCCTTTTGAAACTCTTGAGCTAATTTTTGAAATTCTTGATTATCTAATTCTTTCCCCATGCCCGAACCGCCAATAAAAACTATCCCTTCATAGTTTCGAGGATTTATTTCTTTGGGTAAAAGAGTAATAACAGCTTCGCCGCCCTCAGTTCCTAAGGCCATTCCTTTTTGACTACTAGTAGTTTCTATTAAATAACCAGCTTTTTCCAAAACTTCCTTGGTAACAAAATATTCTTCATCTTTAAAATCCTTAAAAGCTACTACCATTAAAATTTTTTTCTCCATATTTTTAGAAGGAAAGGTTATAGTAGAAGAAGGGGAAGGAGCAATTGATTGTTTGGGTGAAAAAATGCCCCAAGGAAGCTCTCGTAACATCATTCCTAATAAGGCAAAAACAAGGATGATAATATAAAAAACGTTTTTCTTCTTCATTCCTCTAATTATATCAAACCTATCTGATATATCAAAGCAAAGCTTTGTTATAGCAAATTTCTCATTTGATAAACAGCTATGCCAAAGGCTACTGCCACATTTAAAGATTCTTTCTGACCATGCATGGGAATTTCGAGTTGTAAATCACTTCTGTTTAAAATTTTAGAGGAAAGACCTTTGATTTCTGGGCCTAAAATCAGGCCAAGTTTTTTAGATGGTATCTTTTTTATCTGAAAAATATCTCTTGAATTTTCCCCTTGCTCTAAGCTAATTAAAAAATAGCCTTCATCTTTAAGTTGTTCTAATAAACGCCAGGTATTTTTTATTTTTTCCCAAGGAAGAAATTTTTCCGCCCCTAAAGCTACTTTATTAATTTTGAGGTTGGGTGGCGAGGGAGTAATACCGCAAAGATAAATTTTTGAAACGCCAGCAGCATCAGCCGTTCTAAAAATAGCACCTACATTATAGGTGCTACGGATATTATCAAGAATAACAACTAAATTAAAATCATTTTTCATTATTTTTTAAGCCTAAAAAATCTTCTAAAAGAGGTTTATTAAAACCAATGACAATTTTATCGTCAATTTCAATCACGGGTACCCCCATTTGACCAGATTTTAAAATCATTTCATTCGCAGCTTTTTCATCCCGACTGACATCGATGTCTTCAAAAGGAATGTTATTGGCTTTTAAAAAATTTTTGGCTGCCTGGCACCAAGGACAAGCCGGCGTAGAATACACTTTTACTTGCATAATATTTTATGGTTAATTTTTTGACCTTAAAACTTTTTCTATCTCAGTTTTTAATATTTCATACGGCATTGCTCCCAAGTTTTCTCCTTTATCATCAGCTACTATTTTACCATTAAGAAAGCTTGTTGGTGTACCATTAATCTTGCTCCAGGCTCCTTGGGTATCATTTTGAACTAATTTTGTATATTTGCCAGATTCTAAACACAAAGTAAATTCGCATTCATCTAAACTTAATTCCTGGGCCGCTTTTATTAAATTAGCTTTGTCATAAATTACAGTGCTATTAGTCTGATATCTTATAGTGGTAATTTTGTCATGAAATTCCCAGAATTTACCTTGATCATTAGCACAATGAACTGCTTCTGCTGCCCTTTGAGATCCCTCACCTTCAAAAGCTATATCATGATAAAGCAATTTTACTTTACCAGCATCAACATAATCTTTAATCATTGGCTTAATGGCCTCAACATAATAACGGCCACAAAAAGGACATTGATAATCAGAATAGACTTCTAATAAAACTGGGGCTTGAGCGTCTCCCAGAGGTTGAATTTCTGTGATTTCTTTATTTTGAAGAGTTTTGCCTTCACAAATTGGGTTTTGGTCTGTTTTATTACGAGAAACTAGATTTTTACCATAGCCAATCAAAAAAGCAGCAATAATGAGGATGATGATAATAAAAGTCCAATTGATTTTTTTCATAATAAATTTTTTTAATTTATCCAAGAAACCAAGTAATAATTTTTCTTCCCTTTTCTTATTACCAAATATTTTTTATAAAAGCAAGTAGAATGGAAAATAATCTGGTCAATCTGATTAAAAATCTGACCATTGATATTAATAATTTTATTCTGAATATCTTCTCTGGCCTGTCTTTTAGAGGAGGAAATACTGGCTTTAACTAACAAATCTACTAAAGGAATTGTAGTAATACTTTTTAAGGTAAAGGAGGGTACATCTTGAAAAGCTGTTTCCAGTTCTTTTAAAGTTAGACTTTTAATTTTCCCATAAAATAAAGCCTGGGAAATTTTTTCTGCCTGTTGAGCAGCTTTTTCGCCATGAACCATTTTCGTAACTTCAAAAGCTAAAATCTTTTGCGCTTCTCTTTTTTCCGGCTGCTCTTTTACTTTTTTGACTAATTTTTCTATTTCATTTTGAGATAAAAAAGTAAAGAATTTTAAATAATTAATAGCATCGCGATCATCTGCGCTTATCCAAAATTGATAAAACTGGTAGGGAGTAGTCAATTGAGGACTTAACCAAATTGTCCCTGCTTCTGTTTTTCCAAATTTAGCTCCATTGGCTTTTGTTATTAAAGAACTGGATAAGCCAAAGACTTCTTTATTTAATTTCTTTTTCACCAGCTCCACTCCAGCCGTAATATTTCCCCATTGGTCGCTACCGCCAATTTGCAATTCGCAGTTATATTTCTCAACCAAATGATAAAAATCAAAAGCCTGAAGCACCATGTAACCAAACTCAGTAAAAGAAATTCCTGCGGCTAACCGATTTTTGATGGATTCTTTGGCCAACATATAAGGAACAGTGAAATATTTGCCAATATCTCTCAAAAAATCAATGGTTTTTTCTTTTCCTAGCCATTCATAGTTATCAACAAAAATTACAGAATTTTTGGAAGTACTAAAAATATTTTTTACTTGTTCAGTGATTTCTTTTTTCCATTTTTTCACTGTGGCTAAAGAATTTAGGGGTCTTTCTGTTTTTTTACCGCTGGGATCACCAATTAATCCAGTGCCGCCGCCAATCAAAACAATAGGCTGATGGCCAGCTTTTTCAAATCGTTTTAAAGTAATTAAATGCAATAAATTGCCAATATGTAAGCTTGAAGCAGTCGAATCAAAACCACAATAAAGCACTATCTTACCTTTTTTCAGTCTTTTCTTTAAACCATCTAAATTGGTAGCCTGATTAATCAAACCCCGGTATTTTAAATCTTCTAAAATATCCATAAGATTAACTTATAACTTACAACTTATAACTAATAACTTAAATCTCTTATTAGAATACCATATCTTGACTTGTAATTCAAAAAGAATAATAATATAGGTAATAAAAAGGTCGAAAAATTAAAATAACCGCTTAGCGGTCATCCCCATGTAAATGAGGATCTCAATAATTAAAATAAAAAATATGAAAAAATATCTAATTTTAGGGATAGCTCTAGGATTAATTTTCGCTTTGAATACCTGGGCCGCTAGTACAACTTTTACTGGTAAAGTTACTGCTATTAATCAAGATACTACTAATTCTAATATTGGCAGTTTCTCTATCATAAAAAATCTTAACTGGTGGCAAAGACTTACTGGCGCTATTTTCAGTAAACCAATAAAATCACCAATTACTTTTCAGGTTACAGAAGACACTAAATTTTATCTGAGAACTTCTCGAACTACTGGTTTTACTAAAGGAAGTTTTGCTGATTTAAAAGTTAATGATCAGGTGGTTGTTACGGGAGAATCACCAAATACTACTACTTCCAATACCTATAATGCTTTGGAAGTAAAAATTACTGGCAGATTTATTCCTGTCCCTAAACCAATACCTCCAGAACCAGGAACTATAATTGATGTAAACGTTGGAGAGCAATTTTCAATAAACTTAGAAGAAAATGCTTCTACTGGGTATAAGTGGTATTACAACATTGCCAATCCTTCTATTGTAAGCTTCGTGAAACAGTATTATCAAGCTAAGTCAGGTTCAATTGTGCCTGGTGCGCCTAGCGAACATTTTTGGGTATTTAAAGGATTTAAGGCTGGCACAACAACGATTACCTTTACATCTCGTCGAGGATTTTCATCAGAAGGTGTTAAGACAGTTGTTTATACAATTAATGTTAAGGGGGCAGAACCAACACCTATTGGAAACTGTGGTTGGTGTGGTAGAGCTTGTGTTAGAAAAACACCTAGCATGTATTGTCCTCAGGTAATGCCACCAGTAGGTGTTAGTTGCCAAGAAATTAATGGAGTTTGTCAAATAACAACAATTACTCCTACTACTATTGAAAATTGTGCTAAAGAAGGAGAAATGTTTTCTTCTGTATATAGCCAATATCCTAAACATTGTTGCCCAGGATTAACTGAATGGATGTCAGGAATGGATAGTCGTATTGTTAAAAATGGCCAGTGTGTAGAAACTGGTTTATTAAAAGGTTCTCCTATTGGTACTTGTATTAAATGTGGTGATGGCATTTGTGGTTTAAATGAAAATATCTGTAATTGCCCTCAAGATTGTACATCTCCTGCACCTACTTGTACTGATTCTGATGGCGGTAAAAATTACTATGTTAAAGGGACAGTAACATATAATGGACAAACTTATATTGATGGATGCACTTGTAATTGTCCATGGCCTGGCGAATGCCGTCCAGAAGATTGCAAAGCAGTTGTAGAATACTATTGTGAAAATGGAGTTATGAAACAAGAAACTCAGGTTTGTCCTACTGGCTACTCTTGCCAAGATGGAGCTTGTAAACCAACCAGTACTGCCTCTATTACCGTCCTTTCTCCCAATGGAGGAGAAAGATGGCAAATAGGTAAGACTTACAGCATCGAATGGAAAATCTCCGGGTTTGATAAATCTTCTATTTTGGTGATTTATAGTGATTTTGGAATAAAACCGCTCTCTTTCTCTACTAAAGTCATAGGGGATCTTATAAAAACCGCAAGGGAGCACGCCACTCCTAGTGATCTTAATAAGTTAATAAGCGGTCTTCCTGGAATTAAGATCATTCAATGGGGAACATTATCTTCCTTAGACCAAAAATATTCTTGGACCATTCCCTCTTCTTATATTACAGGTAAATACAAAATAGGGATAGTTGCTTTAGATCTTAATAACTGGAATTTTGCTTGGGATGAAAGCGACAATTCTTTCAGTATTGTTACGGCAACTACTACCTGCACTGACTCTGATGAAGGAAGAGATTACACTGTCAAAGGGACAGTAACATATAACGGACAAACATATACTGATTTCTGCGACTCTGACTCTTCAACAGTATTTGAATATTATTGTTTTAATGGTGCAATTGGAAGGGATCCCCATATATGTGAATCTGGTTATACCTGCCGAGATGGAGCATGTAAACATATTGCAGAAGATCTCCCCACCGGCACCCTAAGTATCACTCCTTCTGAGGTTAACCTGGGAGAACCTTTTAAGATCACAGTTACTGGCCAAGATGATCAAGGTGTTAAGAGTGTTGGTCTCTGGTATCAAGGTTTGTGGCATAGTCAAAATTGTAATAACCAGACTACTTGCACTAAAATCTTTACTGTTACAGAAACAAAAGCAGGCACTTATGAATATAGTAGCTTCATCGAAGGAACAACTACTAGTGGCGGGTCTCAATACGCATACACTAATCCTAAAACGGTTACAGGAATAGTAAAAAGTACCACACCACTTAGTGTTACTGTTTTGATCCCTCAGCAAGATGAAATACTACAAGGCAATAGTGCAAGTTACTATATTCAATGGGCTCATACTGGTTCGGATTCAAAATTTAATCATTATCGGATTGGATATAAATGCGACGGGGATTCAAGTGTCATAGCTATAACAACTACAACCTCTATTAATGATTCAATTTTTGTATGGCAAACCCCCAATATTTCATCGAATAAAACCAATTGTCAAGTAGAAGTTCGTGCAGAAGATATTAATAATAATATCCTTGGCAGTCCTGGTTTTAGTGGTAAATTTACAATTGTTCCAATTTCTACCAAAAAACAAGAAACTTGTATAGACGTCACGAACAATGGTAACCCTTTAGAAAAATTGAATATAGTATTTGTGGGTGCTAATTATTCAGAAAGTGAAAAAAATAAGTTTATATCTGATGTAAATGCGCATACACAAAAGTTATTATCAGTATATCCTTTCAGCGCTTACAAAAATAGGATTAACATTTATCGTGTTGATACGCTTAATTTAAATTGCGATATAAGGAATGCAGCACTAATTTGCGATTTTGGGAACGGACAAGATTTGGGACAAAAGCTTAAAGAGCTAGCCTCGGTTTGCCCCTGGAATCAAATAATACTTTTGGCGAACGCTAATATAAGAGGAGGTCCTATTGGTTTTTCTATTAGCATTACTGCAAGTGCAAATCCAAGCATGACTCTTCATGAATTTGGCCATGCATTTGGAGGATTATGGGATGAATATGTTTTATATGGCGACGACCCTGATGTCGTAAATGATTTCGCGCGTTCTCCGAATTGCGACTCAAATCCTAATTGTCCCAAATGGAACAATATAGCGGGTGCAGGATGTTTCAAGGGGTGCGGATATTATACTAATGCATATCGTTCTATAGACTCAGGTATTATGCGTGACCTCGGGGCAACAAGCTATGGTCCTGTTAACGAAAAACATTTAATAGAATTGCTTAATCACTTTAGGTAGTAAATATAGAAATTCATTACAATAACTTTAAACGCTAAGAACTCTTTTAATGACCTTCTTAATAAATTAAGCGCTTCATTAATATCATTGATAGAATTATTGAAATGATAAGAAATAATTGATTTCTCACTTAAGCCCGCTCTTATTGAGCGGGTTTTAAGTTATCTTGACTCTTAATTCAAAAAGGAGAATAATAAAGATAATAAATAGGTCGAAAAATTAAAATGACTGCTTAGCGGTCATCCTCATGCAAATGGGGATCTAAATAAATTAAAATAAAAAATATGAAAAAAGTTTTAATTTTTACCTTAAGCCTTCTGCTTTTAGCCAATATCGTAGCTGCGGCCAATAAACCACCCAAAGTTCTTATGGCTACAACTGTTGGAGTTGTTAAATCAATTGATATGAATAATCAATCATTTGTGATGGAAAAAGCTGGTCTGATGAGATTTTTTTATGCTTTTTTGGGATGGTTTAAATTCCAACGCTCTACAGATATTACTGTAATCACTACCACTGAAACTGAATTTAAAAAGAAAACTACTGAAGGTGTAGCCAGCGGAGCTTTTACTGATTTAGCTGTGGACCAAAGAGTCCAAGTTAAAGGAGCTTACGTTAAAGAGCTAACTACAGGTAAAACATCCCTCAAAGCTACTAATGTTTCCATCTTAACGCCAGTTCAGACAGCTCTAAAAGAATGCCAAACAGATTCAGATTGCGCTTGGTGCGGCAATACTTGTGTAGAAAAAAATACCCTTAAAAACAAAAAGTGCGCTCAAGTCATGCCACCAGCAGGATATGATTGCAAATGCGTTTTGGACCACGACTGCCCAGGAGTGATTCCTACTACCATCACATCAGCTGATGGGCATGTGACAACTTTACCAAGTTGCGGACATTGCAAAAAAGTCTTAAGATCAGGACCTCCCACTACTCATCCTTCAACTTCAACTTCAGATATCATTGATAAAACTTGCCAAGAAGCTTGCAGTAGAAAAGGATTCAAGAATGGAATTTGCCGTTCTTGGTCTCTAGACGTCCCCACTGGAAGACAATATAACTGCAATTCAAATGAAACAGAAATAGGACAAACCAAAGATTGCCTTAGTATTTGGCACCCTCGTATGTCTGGTAATATTGGAAAAACTTGCTGCTGTAGTAAGGGAACTGCAGAGTAATCTAATTTAACTTAAAAGAACTTCGTTCTCTATTGAGTTTTGGCATTTGCCAATTTTTGATATAATCAAAAAAAGAAACCCCACTCTTTTCAAACAAACACCTGATTTTTCTTCAGGTGTTTTTTGATATAGCTAAATATATTGCACGAATTCGTTATTTTCCAAAAGAGACTTTTAAATCTTTGTTAAAAACCTGAGCAATTTTCTGAAGTGTATCAATGCTAAAATTTTGTTGCCCTGCTTCCATTCTCGCAATATCACTTTGTTTGGTTCCTATCTTTTTTGCTAACTCTGCCTGAGATATTCTTTTTTGCTTCCTCAACTGTAAAATCTGATAAGCAATTTCTAATTTTTGGCTTTCTTCCTCATAGGCTTCTCTTATGATATGGCTGTCAAATAGTTGTTGTAGTAGTAGTTTGAGGGATAGAAGGCGGAATATATAAATATACTATCTTGGGAAGAGGAGATTTTAATCCCTCGCTATCAACTGCTTTAATCCCAAAGAAAACATTAATGGGTACCCCGGGCAATCTTTTTTCTTTAAGGTAATACAAATTATTTAGAGGCACCTCGAGAGAAAATCTATTTGTTTCTGAATTAAAAATTGGTTCTCCTAAAACATTTTGCGATTGAAACAAATCCCAACTTTGAGTTAAATCATTATTATTTAAATTATCATCTTGCTTAGCAAAAACATAATGAAGGTTATATTTTAAAGTATCTTGAGGATCTTCATCTGAAGCTGGAGCCCAAGAAAAAATCAAATTATTGCATAAGTCATCATCACAACGCACTTCAAAGTCAGAAACATTAGTTGGGGGATGATAATAATTGGAAGAATTAAAATAAAATTTTGTAGGGTCACAAGCTACTAATTTTAAATTGGAAGAATAACTATCGTAGCCATAATAACAAATCGTAACATATTGATCAGGAGTAAAATTTAAACCTTGCCCCTTAGTAGTGCCACTAACTTCAACCAGAAAATGATTATCTTTGGGCAATTGCCGCCAATTATAAGTTAAACCTCGAGAGCCAGACGCCCATGAATAACATCCCGTCTCGCTATTAGTAAAAATTAAAGCACTCGAATCTTGAATACGCTCTCCACAATTTAGATATTTTACTACTAAACCGGGAATACTACCCAAACTCCAATTATCTTGACCTCCTAAATAATCTGTGGGAAGACCGAAAGTTGAAGAAGCAGGATCATTATCAGAATGAAGATAAAAGGCCATGGCAGTATAAACATTATTTGATGCAGGAATAAAAGGATAGGAATTAGTTCTAAAATCAATCACAATTTTAGAAGAATCTTTATCAAAAGGATGCCAAGAAAATTCTGTAATATAAGGAACAGCAGGAGTAGAAGTTATAGGCGGTTTGGTAGTAGTCGTAGTAGTGGCGGTTGTTTCTTCAGGAAAACAATTATCATTAGAAGATAAAGCTTTTGGGCTGGGGCAATTTTGAATTTCAAAATCATTAAGGTTATTATCAGAATCTAAGAAATTACCATCTAAATATTTCCTTTGGATGCTTTTTCCGGTATCAGGATCAGTGGCACAATTCCCTTCGCAATCATTTGTTTCGCCAAAACCAACTTTATCAACAATTTCCCTATTGGGATTTTTCAAAACTATTGTATTGCTGTCAGTAACGCTATAATTAGAATCTAAAATATCAGCTATATCTTGGTAAGTGCTTGAGGAGTGGCTAATTAAGAAATACCCAGAAGGATTAATAATTTTCCCCTCAAATAAATCGCTTGGGACTAAAGAAGAAAATTCATTGCTTTGACTTGTTTTCTTTTGCAAATACCAGTCAGTTAAATCTACTTCAGAATTATTGGAGTTATAAAGCTCAATAAATTCATCGTAAACATTAGTTTTCCCGTCAGAAGATAAACCAGCAACCTTAATTTCAGTAATAAGGATTTTGGGATAATTGGGTTTAGTTGTAGTAGTAGTTGTAGTAGTTTCTGGGGGCGTAGTTGTAGTGGTGGTAGTTTGAGAAGAAGAACCTCCTCCATTAGAACCTCCGCCTTGAAAAGGAGTAATATAGCCACTACTATTTTCTGCTTTCGGAGTTCCTCCTTCGTATAAACTTGTCTGCCAAGTTAAATCATTTTTTCTTTCCATGGTTCTTTTAGAAGAATTATCGCCAGTAAGCCAATCAGGTTGAGCCAATACTTCATCTTGCAGTTGGCAGTTATTATCAAAAAGTCTTAAACCCTCATTCTGATTAGCTAAACTGCCAGCGTAAATTATATCCGCAGAAATATTTGGGACTGTTTCGTCATTACTTCTTTCTAAAAGTAAAAATTGTTCAGCTTCTAATCTTGCTGTGCTAGGAAAAACAATTTTTATTTGCTCCCCTTGATCAAGTAGTTGCCAGTTCGAAAGATCAATTATTCCAGAGGAAATGTTTTTTAATTCTATCCATTCATCATTGGAACTATTTGAAGTACCCATCCAAGCCACCTCATTTATTATTATTTTATTTCTTAAAGGAAATTGAGAAGTTGGAAAAGAACAAAGATTGGTTTTTATAGTAGTTGTCGTAGTAGTTTTAGGGATAGTAGTCGTTGTTGTCGTTGTTTTTAGTTTAGTTGTCGTAGTAGTGGTTGGTTTCAGAATAGTAGTAGTTGATTTTAAAGTAGTGGTTGGGGATTTTAAAGTTGTAGTTGTATTTTTAGGATTATTAGTCGTAGGGGATAAAATAATAGGTGATATTTGAGAATTATTAGTATTAGAATTAAAACTAATATTGGAATTGGTTGTTGGAGAATTATCAACTAAAACATAGTCATTATTTTTTTGAAAAATATTATTAATAAAATTATTGATACCAGAAAGAGAGGCTAAAAAGATGTTACTTTCATTATTCTTAATAAAATTAGGGTCTTGTTTTGCTCGAGTAACCTCCTGAAAAAATAAATTAATCACTCCCGCGCTATTAACTACTGATTTTTTAGATAGCCTTTGCCAATAATCATTTAATACTACCTCATCATCTAAAGTATAATTATTTAAACCAGTTTGCAGCCGCCAACTTGTTTGTTTTTTAGCTAAATGAAATAAATTTCCTTTTTCATCATGCCCAATTAAAAAATACCTAATTATACCATCAACATCAATTTCCGGAGTATCAGGAAAATCTATTTCTGGCAATTTATATTTTGAAGGAGGAATAGTGTCAGAAGACAGAAAATAGTTATTGCTATAATTAGCCGTATCATCAAAATATTCATTAAGAGAACTCTTTATTAAAGGTTTTTGACCTTTTAAAGAATTAAGTAAACTCTGATAAACACTAAAAGAAAATTTGGAAGGAGTATCTTCGTAAATATCAGGGTCAAAAATAGGAGGATGCGAATCTTCTCGAGTATGGGCAGGAACGGTCATGTCTTCAATTAAGTGGAGAATATGACCCAAAGCTAAATAGGCTGATTTTTTATCACCTTTTATATAAGAATAGATAGCTTTTTGCCAGGTAAAATTAGCACTACTAAAAACAGGACTTTTAGAAATAGGCCCTAAACTAGCCGTATAAAGAGGGTCGTAGAGAGCTTGAACAATAGGATTTTGGGCCCAATCTTTAGCCGTTAAAGCTGGATAGAGATATTCTATCCCCCCAAAAGTCCATGTTTTATTAAAAATAGGATCATAAAAATGATTTAAGCACCTATTAGGCGTATCTTCATCGATACTGCCTTGAATAACCCAAGATTTTTCCTCTGAATTTAATTTATTAACTTCAGTATTTTGATTATAAAAATCAACTGAAACATCGGTTAAATTAGCATGTGTAGGAATAGGGGCATAAGCTAAAAGATAGTTATTACTGATAATCACGCCAAAAATAATATAGAAAAATAATAAAAAAAACGGTGGGGCTTTTTTCATATTATTTATTTAATTTTTAAAAATATTAAAATTGAGTTATTTTCCAAAGATCACCTATTTCTTTTCTCTCTGAACCTAAGATAAGAATGGGTTTTTTAACAGTAATAGTAGTTACCGAAACATTATCTTTATTGACCACTTCAATAACATAACTATCGCCGATCATTTTGCCTTTTCCATTTCTTGGGTTTAATAAATCTTCCATCATTATTTTCCATTGATCGCTACCTTTGATTTGATTCAATAAATTTTTATATTCCTCTTGTTTGTCCAAAATAAAATATTTCGAAGCTAAGTCAATATCTTGTTTTTTTAAAGC
>Ga0315282_10007726_pt1 | contig 17573 bp, 13 predicted proteins | sample YL17G07_20_MG_FD_203693 | JGI IMG/M metagenome (GOLD analysis project Ga0315282, IMG submission 203693) | Sediment microbial communities from Yellowstone Lake, YNP, Wyoming, USA - YL17G07_20 | ecosystem: Environmental > Aquatic > Freshwater > Lake > Sediment | place: USA: Wyoming | collected... | reverse complement strand
TCATGTTTATTTACACTCAAAACCGGATTTAATTGATGCTTTTAAAAAAGCTAACATAACAAATGCAAAAAGCAGTATAAAAGAACCGGGAATTTTACGATTTGATGTTCTGCAGCAAGATGATGATCCTTCACGTTTTTTACTTGTAGAAGTTTACAAAGATGAAAAAGCTATAGCACGGCATAAAGAAACAGCTCATTATGCGCAGTGGGTTAAAAACGCTGAACCAATGCTTGCGGAACCAAGAACAAAAATTATTTATAAAAATATTTTCCCTGATGATAAAAACTGTTAATTAGTGATTATAAATAAATTTTAAGTATAAATCTGATTAATTAATTAAGTGGAATTTATAAATTAGACTTACTAAAATGCATTTGTGCATTTACATCTATGCATTTAATTTTTAAATACTGTTAAATATTATATAATCATAATCCAGTGCAAAAAATTATTAAATAATTTTTGCGAATTATTTAAAACAAATCTGATTAACAATAAAAATAAGCTATAATAGCAAAAATAAAGCTATTATAGCTTAAAAATTATTTTGTATTTATATTTAGAAATTATGCTTTACAATATAATTTATTAAAATGAATTCCTACTATGGAAGATCCTATTACATAAGGAATTGTAGACGGTCGTCTGAATAAACTCCATAATAATAAAGACCAATAATATCTTTTACCGCTATATTTTATACCAGAAAGCCACATTGAAGAAAATAATGCCTTTATATGATAAATACCAAATTTTGGCGGTTTTCTAAAAGGTGGTTTAAATTCTTTTAAGAAAGTCTTTACACGCTGATAATACTCTTTTGGAGAATAAATTGTTTTCATTATATTCTCATATCCTTTAAGCAGTACTTCCTTATCCATCTTAGGTTTAAAGTTTAACTCTATAGCAGTATTAGATCCTGATGACTCATTTATTAGCCTGCCATCATTTTTCAATCGCTGATATAGCTTTGTTTTTGGTAAAGCATTAAGAACTCCAACCATTGCAGTAACAATACCGCTTTTTTGAATAAAATCGATTTGCTTCTGAAAAATTGATGGTTTATCATTATCAAAACCAACTATAAACCCGCCTTGAACTTCAAATCCGGCATTTTGCAGTTTTTTAACTGATAATACAAGATCCCTGTTTTCATTTTGAATCTTATTGCATTCCTCCAGACTTTCAGAATCAGGGCTTTCTATTCCTACAAAAACTGTAGTTACTCCTGCCTGAACCATTAAATTAATTAATTCAGGTTTATCAGCAAGATCAATTGAAACCTGAGTATTAAATAAGAAAGGCTGATGTCTTTTCTCTTGCCATTCAATTATTGCAGGTAAAATCTCATCTTTAATTTTTTGCTTATTTCCAATGAAATTATCATCAACGAAAAAGATTCCACCTTTCCATCCCCATTTATATAATGCTTCAAGCTCATTTACGACCTGCTCTTTTGTTTTTATTCTTGGTTTTCTCCCATTAAGCCTTACAATATCACAAAATTCACAATTAAAAGGACAGCCTCTGGAAATCTGAATACACATTGAATTATAGTTTTTTTTGTTAATTAAATTCCACTGAGGTGTTACAGCCTTTTTTATATCCGGAAATTTATTAACCTCATAAACCTTTTTTGCCCTGCCTGAACTTAAATCAGTTAAAAACTCTTCAAGATTTTCTTCCGCCTCTCCTAAAACAAGGTAATTAACATCATTAACAAATTCTTCCCAACCAGTGGTAAATAAAGGACCGCCAGCAACTATTGGTTTTTTAAAACTGTTAACCTTTTTTATAACTTCTTTTACTGATTCTTTTTGAACAATCATTGCGCTAATGAAGACAATATCTGCCTCATTTATATCCTCATCTTTAAGCTTATCAACATTCATATCAATAAGCTTTTTTTCCCATTTTTCAGGAAGCATTGCTGCAACTGTCAATAATCCAAATGGAGGATAAGCTGCTTTTTTGCCAATCAATCTTAAAATGTTTTTAAAGCTCCAAAATGTGTTCGGATATTGAGGATAAACAAGTAAAACTTTTAAGTCTTCCTTATTTAATATGTAGCCATCAGAGATACCTGAAAACCTGGAATTGACTTTAATCTTAACTGAATTTGCAGTCTCACAATTCAATACTTTATCATCTTTTATTTTTTCTTTTAAATTAACCATAATTAATACCAATATAATATTATTTTTAATAAATGTTTTAAAATATACCTGAAAGAACTAAAAATATAATATTGGATTAATTAATGTAATTAAGCTAGTTTAAAATAATAATTGAAAAAAGTTTGAATATACAAACTTTTAAAAATAAATAATTTTTTAATAAATATTTTAAATAAAAATACTTTCTTATTTATTAAATTAATAAACAAATTTACGACTTAAAAATATATATTATTTAAATCTTTAAAATTTAAATCTTTAAATTTTTTTATAATTTTATATAAATTTATATCTAATTATATAATGAACTATCTTAATTAACTTTTAATTACTTGCCTTTTTAATCCCAAGGTAAATTAATAAAACTTAATATTGCAAATTATATTCTCTTAATTATAAAAAATCTACTATTATTTTTAATTATTTTTAAAAATTAGCCATAAACTCTAACATGAAAAAATTAATCTATATAAATTTATTAAATTTATTTTTTTAAATTTTATTGATTATATAACTTTAAAGTTACATAACATTTAATCTTATTCAGATTTTTCCACGGGTAAATTTATATAAAAAATTACAGTATATTTAGAGCCATCTTTATTGCTCCACTGACAGGTTTATCAGTAAGTGCTGCAAAATTTATTTTTGGAAATTTATTCTTTAACATATAAGTTAAGACATTTTTAAAATATTTTTCGCATCTGAAAACACTTCCAACATAAACTATATCAAAATTTCTATTGGCAAGATTTAATTTTTTTGCTACTACTTTTATTGAATTAAAAGCTTCTTTTGCCTGTTCATATAATAAATTTATACTAACCTTATCTCCAAGTTCTGCAGTTCTGCATACAGTTTTTGTAAGTGAAGCAAATCTTTCTGATGAAAAAGGGGTGCCATAACACCACTCAATCAAATCACTAATATTATTAAGTTTAAGATCATTTAATATTGTTTCAGAAAGTAGTGTTTTTTTACCTCTTCCATCAAAAGCACGCATCACCGACCTTAGCGCTTTGACCCCTATTTCATAAGCACTTCCTTCATCACCAAGAATATAATCCCATCCATTTGCTTTAGCTTCCTGACCCTCTTCATTAATTCCAAAACAATTAGATCCAGTGCCGCATATAATCATTATTCCGTTTTTATTATTGCTTCCTGCAGCAAGGCCAATTCTTGAATCATTACAAATTATGATTTTCTCAAGATTAAGATATTTTTTAATTTCACCTTTAAAAATAATATTTTTATATATTTCATTATCTTTATCGCAATCAAGGCCGGATAATCCAAAACACGAACTTGAAAAAAACACATCTTCATTGGCTGTGTTCATTTGCTTTATTGCATTTAATATTCCGTTATTTATATTAAATGATGCAAGTTCAATTCCGACACTTTTATAGTTACCTGCTCCTGTTATGTATTCAGAAACAACAATTCCGTTATTATTTGTAATTCTTATAACAGTTTTTGTTCCGCCGCCGTCAACACCAAGTATGTATTTCAAAATGAGCCTTTCCTGAATGATCTGTAATAAAAATTTTTATAAAAATTGCTTAACAAATTATCTTAAAAGTTAAAAATAAAATCTAAAAACTTATAAAAATAATCATCTTTTGTAAAAATTTTAAAAAAATATAAAAAAAATTCAATATTGTAAATTAATTGTATGTTGCTTATGAAATGTTTTTAAAAAATATTTTAAAATAAAAAAAAGAATTTTAAATTTTAGATAATATAATTGTTTTCAAAATGATAAAGCCTGGTAAAGCAAAATACTTTATAATCAGCCTTAAAATAGAAAATTGCTTATTTTTTTATAAATTTTAATAAAATTACATTTAAAATATTTTAATTTGTCTTTTTTGTCTATTTTAATTAATAAACCTTAATTATTTAAATATTATAAACTGCAAGGATATTTTCGGTAGGAGTATCAGGAGTATAATAATGTGAAGGTCCAAGAATTATTCCGCCATCACCTTTAAACAATTTCATTATTCTTTTAACTTCGGCTTTTATTTCTTCAGGCTTGGCAAATGGTAAAAACTTTTGAACATCCAGTCCTCCATGAAAACAGATATTTTTACCGAATTTCTTTTTCAGTAAATCAAGCTGCATATTTTTTGCGGATACCTGAACAGGATCAAGTATATCCACGCCCATATCAATTAAATCAGGAATGATATCGCTGCAATTTCCACAAACATGAAAACAAACAAGCAAATTATATTTTTTAGCTTCATTAATTAATTTTTCGTACCATTTTTTATAATATTTTCTCCATATTTCAGGAGAAATCATCAGGCTTTCCTGGTCAGCAAAATCATCCCATATACCATATAAATCTATAAAATTTCCAATACTTTTTAAATTTTTTTCATTAAACTCAACCATAAACTGTCCGATATTATTAAGCAATGTTTCAGCATACTTCTGATTTAAAACCAAATCCATAAACATCTTATCCATACCTCTTAAATAAGTTGAAACCATAAATATGCTGTTCATACAACTGGTATTTAAAAAATATTCATCGGATTTTTTAAAATCAGTTATTTTTATTGCTTCCTGTTCTTTATAACTGTCATATAAAATTTGTTCAGTGTTGTTTCTATATAATGAAAAATCAAACCATTCAAGTTTGGGATAATTATATTTTTCAAGGTCTTCTATTTCATCTTTTTCATATAAAGGAGGGTTTTTCGAAAATACAATATTCCTTTCACCTCCAGAATAAATTTCCACAGGTTTTATTCCCCAGATATCAAACCTGTTTATTTCAAAAATAGAATTAAAATCAGGACCAGTATAATCTGGAAAATAAGTAGTAAATCCACCTAGAGTTTCTCCATCAGAATAATTATCTGCTCCTAAAAGCTCAATAAGATTTTGCCAATTATCTTCAAGTTTTCCAAGATTAAAATACTTTAATAGCCTTTTATTTACAGAAGGCTCTCCTCTATACATTGCAGGAATTCTTTCAGGATTTTTATGCCTGATTGAATCAAGTAATAATTTTTTTTTATTTAAACTCATTTTTTTTAAATTTTGTAATTTAATTATTAATTAAACTATTTTATGATAAATAACTGAATTTTTTAGTAATTCCATAAAATTTTTTAAAATTATAAGCTTAAAACTTTTAAGTTAATTAATTTTAATTTATTCTATAGTAACAACTGATTTATAAGCTTTATAATTAAAATCCTAAAAAATAAACTATTATTTAACAAACATTTTATTTTAATGTAAGTTTTGCATCTTTTGCATCATTTAATAAATTTTATAAAAAAAATTTTACTTTGGTGAAACCACTACAGGTCTTGCTGTGAGTCTATCAGCTACAAATAAAACATTTTCTTTTGGATTTGGATGAAGCTGCAAAAGAGTTCCCGGACGATCCAAAGTAGGTGGATGCATAACACCCAGTCTAAAACTTGCAAGCTGCCAGTTTAAATCTCCTCCATCACAATAAATCTCTATCCTTTTAGCATTAATAATAGGTTTCATACCTATTGTAACTGCCTTTGGGGGCAAGTCATAACAGTTTCCTCCAATACCACATAAGCTGTTAATTACAAATGTATCAGCATTTAAATCTATTATTCTTGTTCTGGAATTTAAAAATTGTTCAATTGTCATTCTTCTAAAATAAGTATCATAAGGTTCATTAAAAGCAATATGTCCATGATAACCCAGACCACCATAACATACATCTATACCACCAAGTTCTTCAATTTTATTTTCATTGTAATCAAGGTCCGCCGGGTTTGGAAATATTATTTGCTCCCTTTTAAGTCCAAGGTTTTTATCAATAAGGTTAAATAAATTTTTATTCATATACCCCCTGAAACTCATAGGGTGTGACTCTGGCACCCATCTGCTTTCCCAGTCCAGATATTCATCCATAAAGAAAATCCATAAATTTTCAAGATTAATTCTCTCAGTATTTATAATATTTGCTAATATGCCATATTGAGGAGTTGGACCAACAGGAAGAATTATTTTAGTATTTTTATTTTGTTTATTATTTTTTATAATAACATCAGCAATTGAACGTGCCATTTCTTTATATAATATATCAGCATTTTCTACAATTTTTACTCCTACAGTGCTCCATTTTTCAATTTCTCCTATCGGCATAGTCATTAATTCAGCAAAATCTTCATCACTTAAAGTCTGATGTGTTACAATTCCTTTAAAATTCCCCATATTTCACCTCAAAGCAAATAATTTATAAATTTATAAAAAAATCCTTTAAAAAATAAAAAACATAAATAGTTATAAAAAACTATAGAGCAAAAAATCATAAATAAAGATTACAAAAGCTTTATAATTTTATTACTGATTGTTCTTTAGCAGATTTTATTGCTGCAAGTGCAAATTCAAGTGATGCTCTGCCATCTTCAAAAGTAGCTCTTTCTATTGGCTTATTTTCTTCAATGCAATTTATAAAATAACTTATTTCATTAAAAAATGCATCTGACTGACTTACTTCTATAGTCTCAACTGAACCGTCAGTATTATAAATTTTAATATTTGAAGCCTGGCCCCTTTCTTCTATATTTTTTCCTGCCCTGAATATCCATTCAACAGCTGCTTTTTCACATAAAACTCTTAAAGCCATTGTAAAAGGAAAAGCTCCCTTAAAATCCCATCCACCTTCTGCAAAACCTGATTTACCATTTTTAAATTGTGCTGTTGTAAATATATGAGAAAAACCTCCCTTAGGATTATCAGGAGCTATTGAACCTTGTGCTTTTACTATTTCAGGCCTGCCAAATAACCATATTAATAAATCCAAATCATGGATATGCAAATCAACAGCAGCTCCACCACTAAACTTCTCATTTTTATCCCAACCACCTACCTGCCAGTCAGGAGTAACTGCAAGCCTTTCGCAAAATGCATGAATTGGTTCACCATAAAAACCACTTTCAATTATTTCTTTTATTTTTACATATTCAGGCCAGAATCTTAAAACAAGCCCATTCATTGCTTTTACATTATTTGCTTTTACTGCTTTTATCATTTCATCAGCATCCTGCAAAGTTAAAGCAATGGGCTTTTCGCATAATACATGCTTTCCTGCATTAGCAGCCTTTATAACTGTTTCAGGATGAGCAAAGGTTGGAACACATACATCTATGCAATCTGCATCAGTTTCTTTTAGAAGCTCATCTATATTTTTATAATATTTTGCATTTAAACTCTCAGCAATTTTAATTCCTCTATCTTCAAGATTATCAACAATTGCAACTATTTGTGCATTTTTAATCTGTTTTAAAGCGCTAATATGAGTCTGACCTATATAACCAGCACCGATAAGAGCAACTTTTACCATTTTCAACCTCCAGTCAAATAAAATATATAAAAACTTAAATTTTAAAAAATAAATATTTAATTATTACTCAATAACTTCATGTTTTTTAAGAAAATTATATGATGTCTTGACAGCTTTATTTATTTCTTCAAGAGAATGCTCCCTGCCTTCAAATTCAATTTCAACACTTGCTGGTCCATCAAAATCTTTTAGCATCTCAAATATTTTATCAAAATCTATAATACCTTCTCCAAGTGCAGGGAAATTCCAGTCTTTATATTTTCCGCTTCCATTATCCTTTAAATGGATATAACCCATATAAGGCAGTGCAAAAGGTAAATCAGTTTCAGGTCTGGTATTTCCATAAAATATTACGTTGCCAGTGTCATAATTTAATTTAATATTTGGATGATTTATAGTTTTTATAATTTCTGCTCCAATTTTACCGTTATTACACCAATCGCCATGCATTTCAAGACAAACTGTTACCCCTTTTGTTTTTGCATAATCACCGATTTCTCTAATATCAGAGTAAAATTTCTTCTGATCTTCTTTATTTTTAACTTCTCCTGTATCGGTGGTTACAAATTTGACTCCTGCAAGTCCTGCAAAATCAAGTACTTTCTTAAAATTTTCAACACTATTTTCTTTCATAAGCCTTGTATGACCAGCTATGCACTGCAAAGCAAGACCATAATTTTTACAATTCTTTAAAACTTCGTCAACAATTTGTTTATCAACCTTTATTTCCGGTCTTGGTATATGTTCAAAATAATCAGGAGCTGAAGCAAGTTCGATATATTTAAAACCAGCTTTTGAGATACCTTCCATTGCTTCTTTGCCACTATGGTTTGGATAGGTAGAAGTTACAACTGCAATACTTTTTTTCATTATTTCCTCCTCCAGAATAATTTTTATAAAATAATTAAATATAAAACTTAAAATCTTTAAATGAATAAAATTATTAGTATTTTATTAATAATTTAATATACAAATATGCAAAATATATGAATTATTTTTTATCTTTTTCATTTATTGGTTTTTTTATTTCATCTTTTTTTATTTTTCTCTTATTTTTATTATTTAAAAATATACTTTTAACTACCTGGTTTTTAATTTTTAGTCATACATATTATTTTTTTAGGGAAGAATTCTTTTAGTTAGCCCTTGAGGATACATTTTTTGTTGAATAAAAGCTTCTGCATATTCAACTCCAGCTTGAAAACCTCTAAATCTTGCAACAGTCTTTATAAATTCAGCTGCATCACAATTATGCATTTCTTTAAGCCAACCCAACTGAGATTTCATCTCCATCATCATTTTAATTTTTGTATCAATTGTATCTGTAATATCAACATATTCATCAGGAATAAAGTTAACACCTGCAAGAGTATCCATATAATATAAATAAGGTAATTTTTCTGTTGCAGGATATTCTGTTTTCCATAAAACTAAATCTGCAAGATAAACAGCCTCAAAAACAAGCCTGCTTGTATTTATATGATCAGAATGATAATCATTTGGGCTGTGAGTAATAACTAAATCTGGGGATGCTTGTCTTATAACATTTATTATTTTTATCCTTGATTGTAAATCAAGTGTTACTTCTCCATCTGAAATTCCTGCCCATATAGAAGTTGCATTGATTAATTTTGCAGATTGACAAGCTTCATTTCTTCTTATTTTTACTAGCTCTTCTGAAGAATATACTTTACTTCCCTTGTTTCCATCACAAACATGGCAAATAAATACTTCATCACCTTTTTTTCTGAATTTAGCAAGAGTTCCAGCACATAAAATTTCAACATCATCAGGATGAGCGCCTATTGCAAGTATTTTCATAATAAAATACCTTTCATTTAAAAAAAATATTCATTAATAACATATGAATTAACATATAAATTTATTTAAAAACCATAAATATTTAATTTTTTATCATCTTCTTATTTTACCTATATTACTTACAACTGTTGCAACTACTATAATTGCTCCTAAAATAATAGTCTGAACATAAGAATTAACGCCTATTATATTCATAGCATTATATAAAATACCAAGTAGAAGTACTCCAAAAAAAGCTCCAACAAGGCTTCCTCTTCCGCCTTCAAAAGTAATACCTCCAATAATTGCAGCTGCAAGAGCTTGCAGCGCAAAATCTGAACCACTATCAGCCCTTACCATTCCAAGCCTTGATACAAGTACAAGTCCTGCCAGTCCAACAATAAGACCGCTTAACGCATAAATTGAAATAATGTGCCAGTCAACATTAATACCTGATAAAAATGCAGCTTGAGTATTTCCTCCTATAGCATTAAGTCTTCTGCCATATTTAGTATTTTTCCTTAAGAAAAATGCAAATAAAAGAATAAGCAGATATATTATTATTGAAACAGGAACAGGGCCAATTTTTGCCTCTCCTAAAAATTCAAATTGACCTGTTATTGTCTGAGGTCTTCCGCCTCCTATTATTAGTGCTACTCCTAAAAAAACATAATTCATTCCTAATGTGATAATAAGAGGGGTAACTTTGCTTTTAGCAATTATCAGTCCATTTATAAAACCTAAAATTAATGCAACTGCTAAAACTGTAATTACAGAGATGGGAATGCCTTTGCCTGCTATTAACATTTTTGCAAAAATCATAGCCACCAGCCCTGCCATATTTCCTATTGAAATATCAAGACCACCGGATATCATAAGTAGCGACATGCACATTGTTAATATACCAAGCACTGAAACTTGCTGCATTACATTAAAAAAGTTTCTTAATGTTAAAAAGTTTGGATTTAGTGCAGTAGCTATTATTCCAACAATAATTATTACTAAAATCAGGTAAGTAATTTGAGAATTTAAAAAACTAAGTCTTCTTCCTATTGAAATTTTTTCTGTAGAATCCTGGTTAATGTTTTTATTATTTGACACTTTTACATTCCTCCCATAAATCCTGCTAAAATATTTTCCTCTGTAATTTCATCTCCAATCAGTTCTTTGGAAATCTCAAAATTTCTAATTACAATTACCCTGTCACTTAACGAAATAAGCTCCGGCATTTCAGATGAAATCATAATAATAGACTTGCCGCTTGCAGCAAGTTGGGTAAAAAGCTCATATACTTCTATTTTTGCATTTACATCTATTCCATGTGTGGGTTCATCAACAATCAGTACATTAACACCTTTAAAAAGCCATTTTGCAAGAACTGCTTTTTGCTGGTTACCACCACTTAAAAATCTGACTTCCTTATCCAGGGAAGGAGTTTTTATATTTAATTTATTTATGTAATCTGTTGATAATTTTTTTTCTTTAATAAAGTTAATAAAAATTTTGCCAAGCCTATCAAGACCTACAATAGTAATATTCTGATCAACAGGCATACCCATAAAAAGGCCGTCAATTTTTTTATCTTCAGTAAGAAGAGCCAGTCCTTCGCGGACTGCTTTTATCGGATTTGAGGGAGTTATATCTTTATTTTTATAAAATACTTTTCCCCTGTATTTTTTTAAAGCTCCAAAAATAGCTCTTGCGATTTCAGAGCGGCCAGCACCCTTAAGTCCTGCTATACCAAGAATTTCACCTTCTCTAACTTTAAAATTAATTTCTTTTGAAAAGGACTTAAACTTTAAACCTCTAACTTCAAAAACAAAATCACCTATGCTGCTTTCTTTTTTCTTATAAAAAAGTTCTACCGGACGGCCTACCATTTCTTTTGCAAGGATAGAGGTGCTTAAATTTTCAGCTGTTTTATCATGAGTATTTATTTTTATGCCATCTCTTAAAACTGTTACTCTATCAGCAACCTGTATTATTTCATCAAGATTATGAGCAATATAAATTACACTGACACCTTCACTGCTTATTCTTTTTACCATTTGTATAATAAGCCCGATATCTTTAACATTAAATGCCTGGGTTGGTTCATCAAGTATAAGGATTTGAGGTTTTTGAGCAAGAGCTTTAAGTATCTTAACAAATTGCTGATCAGGAGGGCTTAATTTTTCATAAACTTCGCTAACTTTAATATTTATACCAAGTTGGCTGGCAAGACTTTCTGCCTGCTCTATTATTTTTTTGTAATTTATAAAAAACTTCTGATTATCTATTTCAGAACCTAAAAAAATATTTTCTGCAGCAGTTATTTGTGGGACAAGAACATCTTCCTGATAAACAGTTTGAATTCCAATTTTTCTTGCAAGATGAGGAGTAAGATAATAATGTTTTTCATTGTTTATATATATTTCTCCCCTCGTAGGTTTAAATGCTCCAGAAAGTATTTTTATAAAGGTTGATTTACCTGCTCCATTTTCTCCGATTAAACAGTGCACTTCCCCTTTATTAAGATCAAAATTAAAATCAGAAAGTGCTTTAACCCCGGGAAATTCCTTTGTAATATTTTTTACATCCAGTATTTTATCTTTTTGATTTAAAATATTATTCATTTACATATTAATATATTTAATAAATTTATATTTACTTTATATTTTAAGCTTTTACATACACTTTTACACTTTTATAAGTAAAATATACTTTAAATGTATTTCAAATAAATTATATATACTAAATTATTGTTTAATTTTTTACACTTTTGCGACCTTATATATTTAATTGTTTATATAAGATCGCAAAAGTTTTTTATCTTGTTATATTTTGCATTCAGTAAAACATTTAACTAAATCAATCATAAACTATTAGTATCAGATTTAATCATTCGGTTTACCACTTATCTAATCCGCCAATCATATCAATCAATGCATCAGATGGCTGCCAAGGTGTAATTTTATCCAAATCTTTTACAGTAACTACACTTTGGTCAGGTGCAATAAATTTTTGTGGTGGAGTGATACTCTGAGTTGCATAAAGATACATAGCTTTAAATAAATACAAACCTTGTAATGAAACTGGGGCAGCTACAGTAGCCTGAACAATACCATCTTGAAGTAATTTTATTCCAGTTGGTCCACCACCAGTTGTAACTATAGGGATTTTACCTGCAAGTCCTGCATCTTTTAATGCATTGTAACAACCTACAGCCATTGATTCATTATTAGCAAAAATTACATCAAATTTTTGCCCTGATGCTATAACATCTGTTGTTGCGTCTTGAGCAGTTTTTGTATCCCAATTAGTATCTCTTTGTATATCAACTTTTACTTTTCCAAATTCTTTTATAGCTTTTTCAATTCCAACCATATATTCTTCAACAATGCCCATTCCAGGAAGTCCTCTTGCATAAAATACTTTTTTACCCGGGTAAGTTTCACTAATATATTTAAATGCTAAATATCCTGTTTGTGCGTACTCAAAAGCTACGTTAAATAAATAATCTCCCTGTACCTTATCTACAAGTTTAGTATTTTCAAATGAAATAGGGATTTTTGCATCATTTGCTTTTGTTAAAAACTTTTGTGCTTCTTCAGGTGTATAAACAAAAACACTTATCTGATCTACTTTTTTTGTGATTAAATCTTCAAGATTACTTAATTGTTTATTACTGTCCCATGCTGAATCAAGCACTTGTACTTCTACACCTTTTTTAGCTGCAGCATATTTGAAATTTTCAACACTATATCCATTCCATTCATCAGATAATGCAACTGGAAGGTTGCCAAAAACTAACTTCTTTGCTGGAGCGGTGGTAGTTGTTGTTTCTGCAGCAGTTGTTGTTGATTCTGCAGCAGTTGTAGATGTTTCCGATGCTGCAGCTGTTGTTTCAGTTGTAGTAGTTTTACAACCACTGACACCTAAAACTGCAAGTAGTGCTATGACAACAAATAGCACTATTGCTTTTAATAATGTTTTTTTCATATTAATTTATCCTCCTTCTTTTTTTATAACTTTTATATTAAAAATTTTAAAAATTTTTAATATAAAAATTTATTAATACAATTTAATAATAATTAAAAATAATTTTTACATACTTTTATTATCAATAACACTATTAATAATTTTTCTAATTTTTATCAATTCTATAAGGAAATTCCCCTGTTAAAAGAGACTCTATAGCCATAAAACATGAGCCAAGCAACGCTGCATCATCACCAAGAACAGAAAACTCAATATCCGGAATCTCGAAAGGTATAGATTGCTTAATGAAATTTTTTATCGGGTTAGCAAATAATTCATTTTTATAAGGTAGATTAAATATATATCCGCCTAAAATTATAATTTTGGGATTTATAATTAATATTAAATTAATCATAGCTATTGATAAAAATTTTACAACATTTTCTATTATTTCTTTTGCCAGCTTATCACCTTTTATAGCGGCTTCACATACGAGGGACGAATTAATTTTATTTATATCATTTCCTGCTAAATCAAGTATTAATGTTTTTTCACCATCACTGATTGCTTTTAATGCTTTGTTCCTGATACTGGTTACAGATGCAAATTTTTCGAGAAATCCCTTATTTTTTACTTTAAATCCTAAATTTTCTGCATTTATTATTGTAAAGCCAATTTCGCCTGCATACCCATTTTCGCCTCTAAGTAAAACATTATCAATAATAATTCCGGCAGCTACTCCATTACTTATTTCTAAAAATACCTCATTTGCATATCCCTTTCCTCGTCCGAAATTTTTTTCACCCCATGCTGCAAGATTTACATTGTTTTCTATAAAAACAGGAACTTTAAATATTGAATTTATGCTTTCTTTTAAATTAATATTTTTCCAACTTCCATAAAGTGGGGCTCCGGTAATTTTACCTGTGACAGCATCTACATCAGCCGGAATAGCTATGCAAATTGATTGGACTTCTAATGGATTAGAATAATTCCATTCATTTTTTTTGCAATCCTCAAAAATTTTCTGAATTTCTATTTCCAAGTTTTGCTCTATATTTATATTATCATTTATTTCCGGACCAATATATTTTTTTACAATTTTTCCGCTGTAATTCATTAAAGACATTCTTATTCTTTCCCCACCTAAATCTATACCAAGAACAAACCCCCTGTCTTCATTTAACGCAATTAATATTGGTCTTTTGCCGCTTTTAGTTTCAATTTTTTCAGTTTCAAAAACATAATTATTTTCAATTAATTTTTCTATAACTCTCGAAACAGCCGGGGCACTGATTTTTAAATCCTTTGATATCTTAGCTCTAGATATAGGAGCATTTTCTCTAATATAATTAAAAATAATTGATTGATTTATCTTAAATTGTAGTTCAGAACTTGCTGTTTTTACAAATTTGAAAGACTGTCTCATTTTTTTATTATATAAATTTATAAAACTATAATTATTTCTTAATTAAACTACTCTTAATTATAATTAATAATATAATTAATAAAATAAATATAAACCATTAAATAACGTACTGTTAGTAATTAAATAATAACTAAAATTTAATTTATTGTCAATAACTTTTCTTTAGATTTTTTAATGACGCAACAGGTAACTTTTAAAGTTTTATTATTAAACTCCTGGTTAAATTTCTTTTAAGTTATACTTATTTTGGTTATTATTTTTAAAAAAGCTTTAAAGAAATATTTCTTTATAAGGAGGCATAAGAAATGAATGAAAATTTAGTAAACTTCGGAATTAATTCTCAAAATATAGTTATTAATTTTAAGACAAACTGGATTCCTGTAACTATAGTTTTTTTAAGTTTATTAATTCTCTTGCTTGTAATCAGGATAATATTAAGAAAGGTAAAAAAAGTCATTGATAATAAAATTCCTGACAATAAAACAGAAATTAAGAAAAAATCATTTACTTTTACTAATGTTGCTGGCAATTTAATTATTGTTTTTATTACTTTAGCAGCAATACTTATAATTTCTCAACAGCTTGGTATTAATTTAATACCTGTTTTAACAGGCGCCGGAATTCTTGGCATTGTTATTGGTTTTGGTGCGCAAAATCTTATAAAAGATATTATAAATGGAATGTTTATATTATTTGAACAATGGTTTCAGGTAAATGACATTATCGCAGTAGGAGATAAAGCAGGAGTTGTTGAAAAATTTAACTTGAGAGTAACAGTTATAAGAGATTTAAACGGAAGAGTGCATTATATTCCTAATGGCCAGATAAATATTTTAAGTAATCTTTCCCAGGAATGGGCAAATGCAGTTGTAGACATTGGGGTACACTATAAAGAAAATACCGACAAAGTTATTAAGGTTCTTGAAGAGATATTTGATGATTTAGTAAATGATGTTAAATATAAAGATCTTATTTTAGAAAGACCCAAAATATTAGGAGATAATGGAGTTGACGACCTTAGTAATTCTTCTGTAACATTTAAAATTATTTGTAAAGTAAAACCTTCTAATCAATGGACTATCGAAAGACAGCTTAGAAAAAAAATTAAGGATAAATTTGATGAAGCTGGTATAGAAATCCCCTATCCATCAACAAATGTATATATAAAAAATACAAAACAAAATACTTAAACAGTTAGTGATAGATAAATTAATACTTTTTAAAAATTTTACTAATTTCGAGCTGAAATTTATTAAATATTTTTATATTTTTAATTTTAGAAAATTATTCAGAAAGAATTAATAAAAAATAAAAATATCCTTTTACTGAATTTGACACTTTCTGGTAAAATGAAATTATATAAAAAATTATATAAATAAATTATACTTTTGATATCAAAATTAATTTATTTCTAATTGCAGATATCATCACCAGTTTTAAACAAATATTAATTTTAAATTTAAAATTTTAAACAAACAATTAAGGATTATTATGAATATAAAACATAAGTTAAAATTTGCAGTAATTGGTGCAGGACATGGCGGTAAAGCTATGGCAGCTCACCTTGCCATAAAAGGTTACGAAGTAAATCTTTACAACAGAACTTTCTCTAAAATAGAACCTATTATAAAGATGAAAGGTATAGAACTTGAGGGAGAAATAACCGGCTTTGGAAAATTAAATATAATTTCTGATAATATCAGGGAAGTAATTAAAGGTACCGATATCATTATGGTTGTTGTGCCTGCCTTCGGGCATGGCTCAATTGCTGAAAGATGCGCACCATATCTTGAAGATGGACAAATTGTTATTTTAAACCCCGGGAGAACAGCAGGAGCTCTTGAATTTTTAAATATATTAAGGGAAAGAGGTAATAATAAAAAAGTTATTGTTGCAGAAGCTCAAACTTTTATATATGCAAGCAGAGGTATGGGACCTGCAACTGCAAAAATATTCAGAATAAAGCAGGCTATACCTATAGCAGCAATCCCGGCAACTTACACTGATGAAGTAGTTGGAAAACTTGATGAAGTATTTCCAGAATTTATTTCAGGAACCAGTGTTATTGAAACAAGTTTTAATAATATGGGAGCAGTTTTTCATCCAGCAATTACAATTTTAAATGCAAGCAGGATAGAAGCAACACTCGGGAATTTTCAATTTTATGTAGAAGGTGTTACGCCTTCAGTTGCAAAAATACTTGAAGTCATAGATAAGGAAAGAGTGGAAGTTGCCCATGCTCTTAAATGTAAGAATGTAATATCAGCAATTGACTGGCTTTCAATGGCTTACAATGTTATTGAAGATAATTTATTTGATGCAATACACAGCAACCCCGGTTATTCAGGTATTATGGCTCCGCAAACAGTAAATGTCAGATATATTACTGAAGATATCCCTATGAGCCTTGTACCAATTTCAGAATTCGGGAAAGCTTTTGGCGTTGACATGACTGCAATGGATTCACTTATAAATCTTGCAAATATTATTTTTAAGACAGATTTCAGGAAATCAGGCAGAAATTTTAAAAGGTTAGGTCTTGAAAACTTAAGTCTTGAAGAAATAAGAAATGTATTTATTGATGGAAAGCCAAATAAATCATGAAAAAAATAATAGGCGCGACAGCAGGAAGTTGTGTTCATGTAGCCGGTATTCTTAATTTTTTAAATATTGCAGATGAAATGGGATTTGAAACCAGATTTATCGGTTCTGCAGTTAATGCCCGAAAGCTTGCAGAAGAAATTGAAAAATTTAAACCTGATATTGTAGGTATAAGTTACAGATTATCTCCTCAAAGTGCAGTAGGTGTATTTTCTGAATTAAAAGAAAAACTTAAAAAATATACTCA
>Ga0315282_10007725_pt1 | contig 17575 bp, 14 predicted proteins | sample YL17G07_20_MG_FD_203693 | JGI IMG/M metagenome (GOLD analysis project Ga0315282, IMG submission 203693) | Sediment microbial communities from Yellowstone Lake, YNP, Wyoming, USA - YL17G07_20 | ecosystem: Environmental > Aquatic > Freshwater > Lake > Sediment | place: USA: Wyoming | collected... | reverse complement strand
GGCGGGATTCGCAAAGGCGGCGCAGGATGCCACTGCCCGGAAAACGTGTTCTTGAAAACGCTTCTGAATCACCTGATTCTCGCGCGCGACGAGGTCGTCATAGTTGATATGGAAGCGGGAATAGAGCATCTCGGTCGCGCCACAGTGAAAGGCATAGACGCGCTGATAGTGGTTGTGGAACCGGGACAGCAAAGCATTCAGACAGCGCTCAGGGTGAAGCAACTGGCTCAAGATATAGGCATAACGAAAATTTTTGTGGTCGCCAATAAGATAACAGAAGCGTCACAGGTAGAAATCATAAGAAGCGGTCTGGGCGATATGGAAATTATCGGACATATAGAGTATGATTCCTGCGTTCAGGCTTCTGATATGGAAGGCAGAGCAGCATACGACAATTGTCCTCGCCTTGTTGAGAGGATAAAAACGATAGAAGAGACACTCCAGAAGAAACTCATTGCTTGAAGGAGACCAGAATGGCAGAGGAGCAGAAAGCGTTCAACGCGGCGTGTCAGCAGATGATAGATTCCCTCTCCAATCGTGGAGTTGAGACCTGCTGGGACAGGGAAGAGAAGCAGCGTCCCCACTGCACATTTGGTGCGCAGGGGATTTGCTGCCGCATCTGCTATATGGGTCCCTGCAGAATTACGAAGAAGGCGGATAGAGGCGTCTGCGGTGCAAACGCAGACACTATCGCGGCGCGAAACTTTGTTAGAATGATTGCTGCCGGCTGCGCTGCGCACTCAGACCACGGGCGCGATGTGGCGCATGTATTTCTTGAGACAGCGCGGGGAAATATAAAAGGCTACGAAATCAAAGACACCCAGAAACTCCTTGATTTGGCGGGATACCTCGGAGTAGAGGTTGAGGGAAAAACCATCAAGGATGTCGCGATAAAGGTCGGCGAGATTGCGCTCGCAGAGTTTGGCAAACCAGAAGGGGTGCAGATTTTGACTAACCGCGCGCCCAAGGAGCGGCAAAGAATCTGGGACGCGCGCGGCGCGCGCCCGCGCGCGGTGGATAGAGAAATAGTAGAACTGATGCATCTTACAAATATGGGCGTGGATGAGGATTTCAGAGACATAATGATGCACGCCACAAGATGCGCACTCGCAGATGGCTGGGGCGGGTCAATGCTCGCGACTGAACTGCAGGATATTCTGTTTCGGACACCTGTTCCGGTTCGCAGCGCGGTAAATCTCGGAGTTCTCAAAGATGATGAAGTGAACATCGTGGTGCACGGACACGAACCCTTACTCTCAGAGATGATAGTAGTCGCGGCAAGCGACCCTGAGATGATAAACCTCGCCAAGCAGAAAGGCGCTAAGGGAATCACTCTCGCTGGAATCTGCTGCACAGCAAATGAAATCCTTATGCGCCACGGAATCCCGATAGCGGGCAACTTTCTGCAGCAGGAATTAGCAATCGGCACAGGCGCGGTGGAAGCGATGATAGTTGATGTCCAATGCATTATGCCTGCGATTGTTCAGACAGCGTCCTGCTTCCATACAAAGATAATTACCACGAGTCCGAAGGCGAAGATGGAGGGCGCGACGCACATAGAGTTCAACGAAAAAGACCCGATAGTATCAGCGAAAGCGATAGTGCGCACCGCGATTGAAAATTTCCCCAAGAGGAAGAAAGAGTTGGTCAATATTCCAAAAGAGAAGATGGATATGATTGCGGGCTTCACGCATGAGTCAGTGATTCATATGTTGGGAGGAAACTTCAGAACAGGTTATCGTCCCTTGAACGACAACATAATAAACGGGCGGATACGCGGAGTTGCGGGCGTGGTCGGCTGCTGCAATCCGAAGACTATGCACAACAGAAACCACGTTGAACTTGTAAAAGCGCTAATCAAGAATGATGTTCTTGTTTTGCAGACAGGGTGTTCTGCGATAGCGGCTGCGACTGCGGGGCTGATGATTCCTGAAGCGGCAGAGGAGTTTGCGGGTCCGGGGCTTGCGGAAGTTTGCAGGGCTGTAGGCTGCCCGCCTGTTCTTCACTGCGGCTCCTGCGTTGATAACAGTCGTCTCCTTATAGCGGCAAGCGGAGTGGTTGAAGAAGGCGGACTCGGAAACGATATAAGTGCGCTGCCGCTTGCCGGTGCCGCGCCTGAGTGGATGAGCGAGAAGGCTATCTCAATCGGGCAGTATTTTGTCGCAAGCGGCGTCTTTACTGTTTTTGGGATAGGGATGCCTGTAACAGGCGCGCCGAAGTTTTCCGACTACCTATTCAACAAAATAGAAACGGAATATGGCGGCAAGTGGGCGACCGCAGAGACCGCGGAAGAGATGGCAAAACTTATGATTGACCATATAGACAAAAAGAGGGAAGCGTTAGGAATACACAAGAAGCGCGAACGCGTCCTCTACGATATGGAAATGCGCCGACACCTTGAAGTGTAGAGAAGTTCCAAAGCCGCGGGGTTTATCCCCGCGGGAAGAATATAGAATGTAGAATACAGAATGTAGAACGCAGCAATAGGCAGAAGGGAAAAGGGGAAAAGGGGTCACCAAATTCAAGGAGCGTTGATATGTCAAAACTGATAGCGACGAGAGCGATAAGGGGAGCGCACAAACTAATCGCGCGCGCGGAAAAGGAACTGAAAGAGGCAATCGCCCAAAAAGGACCGACTACGCCTGTCAGTTTTCCAAACACCGGGTATTATCTGCCAATCTCATACGGAATGCTTGGTATGAAGATTGAGACGCTCGGCGGTCTGGTGCCTCTTCTTGAGAAAGCGAAGAGTCTGCTTCCTCCAATTCCAGAAGAGAAACACTATTTGCCGTATCTGGGTCATACTCTGAACGCCGGGATGGCGACCCTTTTCGCGGATGAGATTATTGAAGCGATAAAGTACACACAGAGTCCGCTTCCGTACTTTGTCGCCGAAGACCCTGATGATGAGCATCTCTGGCTTGGCGCTGCTGACGACAAGATAATGAGGGAGCGCGGAATTGAGTTTGTTGACGGCACCGCTCCCGGTTTCGCCGCAGTCTTAGGATACTGCAAAGATAATAAGACAGCGGTGAAGATTGCGCGCGAGTTGCAGGAGAAGTCTGTTTACGTTTTTATGTCTGCGGCGACAGATGGGAAATCTTTTGCGCAGCAGTTGCGTGAAGAGAAAGTTCAGTTGGGCTGGTCAACGCGCCTTGTGCCGTTCGGCGACGATGTGGCGGCGACGATTCACTCTCTCGGATTTGCGACTCGCGCAGCGCTCTCGTTTGGCGGGGCAAAACCGGGCGATTACGGAAAGGTTCTCAAGTATAACAGACTGAGAATATTCGCGTTCGCACTCGCTTTCGGTCCGGTGGATGATGAGAAGCACGCGCAGGCTGCGGGCGCGATAAATTACGGATTCCCGGCGCTCGCAGAAGAAGATATTGACCAGATTCTACCGACAGGAATCTGCACATACGAGCACGTGGTCTCGCCTGTGCCAGCGGAGAAGATTGTTGAGAGAGCGATTGAGGTCCGCGGACTGAAAGTTCAAATCACGAAGATACCTATTCCTGTTCCATACAGTCCCGCATTTGAGGGGGAACGGATAAGGCGCGAAGATATGCACGTTGAACTGGGCGGACCAAAAGCAACAGGCGTGGAACTTGTGCGCACAAAATCTATGGACGAAGTTACAGACGGAAAGATTGAGGTTTTCGGTCCTGACCTGGATAAGTTAGAGGTGGAAGGAACATATCCGGTAGCGACTGTTGTGGAGGTTGCAGGTCGCAAGATGCAGCAGGACTTTGAGCCGATTCTTGAACGCAGAATACACGATTTCATAAACCAGGCGCAGGGGCTTTTCCATATGGGTCAGCGCGATATAGTCTGGATGCGCATCTCAAAGGAAGCGTTCAAAGCGGGAATCAGACTGAGGCACTTCGGAGATATTATTCACGCAAAGTTCCATTCCAATTTCGGCGCGATAGTGGATAAGGTGCAGGTGAGAGTTTACACAGACCCGGAAACGATAAAGAAGATTCTTCCCGAAGCGCGAAAGGTGTATGTTGCGCGCGATGAGCGGGTAGAAGGACTCACGGACGAAGAGACAGACACGTTTTACTCCTGCACACTGTGCCAGAGTTTCGCGCCGACTCACGTCTGTATGATAACGCCTGAGCATCCGGGTCTTTGCGGCGCGTATAACTGGTTTGACGGACGAGCAGCATACGAACTGGCGCCTTCAGGTCCGAACCAGCCTGTCAAGAAAGGAAAGACACTTGACGAGAAATACGGTCAGTGGGAAGGAGTCAATCAGTTTGTCTATAACAAATCAAACAAGAGGATTGAGAAAATGAGCGCATACTCAATGGTTGTTGACCCGATGACAAGTTGCGGATGCTTTGAAAGTATAAGCGCAGTCCTCCCGACCACAAATGGTATTATGATTGTTGACAGAGACTTTGCAGGAGACACTCCGTGCGGAATGAAATTCTCCACTCTCGCGGGCACAGTCGGAGGCGGAAACCAGAGCCCGGGATTTATGGGGCATTCAAGACGCTACGTAGCGAGTCGCAAATTTATGAGAGGAGATGGCGGGTTCAAAAGAATTGTCTGGCTGCCGAAAAAACTGAAAGAAGATATTCGTCCGCTTCTGAAGAAGAGATGTGATGAAGCGGGAATCCCGGACTTTATGGATAAAATCGCAGACGAAACTGTTGCGACCACTGAAGAGCAGGTCTTAGAGTTTATTCAGAAAGTCGGTCATCCCGCGCTGGAGATGGAACCAATGTTCTAAAGGTAAGCCCCGCACGCAAGTAGCGGGGATACTAAACGACATCGCGGTCACGGAGGGAAAAACAGATGGCGCTGACAGGACTGGAGATTTACAAACTGCTTCCGAAGACGAACTGCAAGAAGTGCGGATTCCCCACCTGCCTCGCTTTTGCTATGCAACTTGCGCAGAAGAAGGTAGAACTGTCAAAATGCCCTGACGCTTCAGAGGAGGCAAAAAAGACTCTTGAAGGCGCGTCCGCGCCGCCAGTAAAACTGGTCAAAATCGGCGCAGGCGCAAAAACTTTCCAGGTCGGCGAGGAGACTGTCCTTTTCAGACACGATGACAGGTTCTACAATCAGTGCGGTCTCGCGCCTCGGATTCCCGATAACCTCTCTGCCGCCGCAATGTCAGAGACCATAGAAAAGATAAAGCAATTGCACTGGATGCGGGTCGGGATGGAGATTGGCGTAAATCTTGTCGCTCTTGAAAATGCGAGCGGTTCGCCCGATACATTCACAAACGCCGCTAAAACGCTTTCCCGGTCTCTTGACCTGCCTCTGATTCTCCAGAGTGATTCCGCTGAAAATCTGGTCGCAGCCGGCTCAGTGGTAAAGGATAAGCGCCCGCTCATATTTGCCGCGAACAGCGCCAATTTTGAGGTTCTCGCAAAGTTCTGCAAAGACGCGAATCTGCCGCTTGCGGTCAGGGGCAAAGATATTGAAGAGACCGCAGACCTCACCGCGAGAGTCAAGGAACTCGGCGTTGCGGAGCAAGTAATTGTCGCGCCATACGAGAGCGTAAAGGAAAACCTGCATTTTCTCACCAAGGTCAGGCGCGCAGCGCTCAAAAAGACTTTCCGCCCTCTCGGCTATCCAGCCGCAGTCTGTGCATACCTCGCAAAAGGCGATTCATTAGACCAACTCTGCGACGCAGCAATCTATATCGCCAAATACGGCGGCATAGTAATTATCAACGCATTTGAAAACTGGGAGGTTCTGCCACTGGTCACTCTGCGCCAGAACATATATACAAATCCGCAAAAGCCGATAGCGGTTGAGCCGAAACTTTACAAGATTGGAGAGCCAAACGAAAATTCGCCTCTGATGTTCACGACCAATTTCTCGCTCACTTATTACACTGTTGAAGGCGAAGTTGAGGCGAGCCGCGTGCCATCATACATCCTCGCGGTGAACACTGAGGGGCTTTCAGTCCTAACCTCATACTCAGGAGATAAACTGAATGAGAAAATCGTCGCGAAAGCGATGAAGGACGCAGGCGTGGAGAACATAGTAAAGCACAGGAAACTGATTATTCCAGGTCTGGTCGCGGTTATGAGCGGAAAACTTGAAGAGGAGACAGGCTGGCAGGTAATAGTTGGTCCTAAAGAGGCAGCCTATATTCCAAAATTCCTCCAGACCGTGTGGAAGTGAAGTAACTGCCTGCAAATTTTAGTCGGAGGGAGTATAGTGTATTTCACACATCTCGTCTTACGTAATTGGCGGAACTTTAGTGAGGTAAATATTTCCCTCGCGCCGCGGATGTTCCTTGTGGGGCCTAACGCATCGGGAAAATCTAACCTCCTGGACGTCTTCCGCTTTCTCCGCGATATAGCCAAACCCGGCGGTGGCTTTGAAAGGGCAGTTACTGACCGTGGAGGAGTCTCAAGCATAAGATGTCTGACTGCTCGCATGTATTCTGATATTGCCATAGAGGTGTCAATAGAGGACGTTTCAAGTCCTGTGGCGCCTTTATGGAGATACTGTGTTGAGTTCAATCAGGACAACCTGAGGAGACCTATACTGAAGCAAGAGCAGGTTTGGAAATCAGGCGAATTAATACTCAGGCGTCCAGACGAGCACGACAAAGCAGACCGTGAGCGTCTCAGACAGACGCACCTTGAGCAAGTCAATATGAACCAACAATTTAGAGAGTTGGCTCGTTTTCTTGAGACTGTTCAGTATTTCCACCTCGTTCCTCACATCATTCGCGACCCTGAACGGTTCGCAACACAAACTGGCGACCCGTTTGGAAGTGACTTCCTGGAAAGGTTGGCCAGTTCCCCTAAAAGAGTTCAAAAAGCAAGACTCCAGAAAATTCAAGAGGCTCTCAAAATCGCGGTTCCCCAGTTGAAGGAACTGGAACTCGACCGTGACGCGCGCGGTGTCCCCCATTTGAAGGCGCTTTATGAGCACTGGCGTCCGGGAGCAGGCTGGCAGGATGAAAAGGTTTTCTCAGATGGGACTCTCCGCTTCATAGGATTTCTTTGGGCTCTACTGGAAGGTCAAGGACCATTACTCCTTGAAGAACCAGAACTCTCTCTCCACACCGGCATAGTTCAGCGTCTGGCAGGTGTGATACACCGTATTCAGAGAGCGAAGGAGCGACAGGTGCTTATAAGCACGCATAGTTATGAACTGATAGCAGACAGGGGAATCGGGGCAGAGGAAGTTCTTGTGCTTCAGCCTGCGAAAGAAAAAACTGCGGTCTTTGTCGGAAAAGATAACAAGCAAATAAGAGGGCTTATGCAGGCAGGGGCAAGCGCAGCAGAGGCAGTATTGCCTGTAACCGAGCCAAAGAACGCGATACAACTGGAATTCTGGGAATAAAGGTGATGGGCGGTAGCGTGAATGTTGCGGTGAAAGGACTACTGGATGAAGCCGTTCTCAAAAAGATGCTTGCCTCCATCGATGTGCTGGTAGAAAACGTTTACGGTAGAAGAGGAAAAGCCTACCTGAGAGAGAACCTTCCACGGTACAACCAAGCAGCCCAATACGGGAGATGGGTGGTTCTTGTGGACTTGAACGACGATGCACCGTGTCCTCCGCCGCTGGTCGCCACCTGGCTCCCCGGGCGCAACCAAAACCTCCATCTGCGTGTTGCTGTGCGAGCAATAGAGGCGTGGCTGCTCGCAGACAGAGAAGCGATTGCATACTTCCTTCATGTTCCGCAAGCAAAGATTCCTCAACAGCCTGAAGCCGAGTCAAATCCGAAGGTAACTCTGATAAATATCGCGCGCCATTCCAGAAGCAGAGGGATTAGAGAGGACATTGTCCCGCGGGAAGGAAGCACAGCCAGGCAGGGGGTTGGGTACAACTCCCGCTTGACAGAGTTTGTTATGAAATACTGGGCCCCCGAGCGGGCTGCCTCTTGCGCTGAAAGTCTGAAGCGTAGCCTTGCCTCTCTGCTGCGCTGGAAAAACGAGTAAGGAATGAACGAAAAGGGCTATAGCATAACTTTTCTACCTGCGGGGAAAAAGGTGGCGGTGCCGCTGCGACGCGGGAAACCTGCGCTCACAATACTGGAGGCGGCGCGAAAAGCGGGTGTGGAAATCCCCTCAGTCTGCGGCGGTGAAGGTAACTGCGGAAAATGCAAGGTCAGAGTCAAAAAAGGCAAAGTGAAAACTAATAAATCACCTCACATCTCAGCAGAAGAGCGCAGAGAACGCACAGTTCTCGCCTGCCAGACCTATGCGCTTTCGGACATCACAGTTGAGATTCCTGTGGAAGCAGCGCCGGAAGAGGCGAGAATACTCACCGGCGCCCAATTGCAGCACCCGAGTGTCGCCCTGCCCTACCCCGAAAATCCGTTGGTAAAGAAAATCTATCTTGAAATGGAACCTCCACGTCTTGAAACCTCCATCGCAGACCACGAACGCGTAAGACTCGCAATTCGCCAGAAACTTGCTAAACCAAACCTGCCCCTGACGACGCCGTATCACCTGCTTCTTGAAATGCCTCATATTCTGCGCAAATCCGACTGGAAAGTGACCGCTACGCTCGGGCAGAGAGAGAACGAAGTTGAAATCCTCGCGCTTGAAGCAGGCGATAGGACTTCCCGAAACTTTGGTCTCGCGGTGGATGTCGGAACTACCACGATAGTAGTTCATCTGGTTGATGCGGCGGATTTTCAGACACTTGATATTGAAGCGAAATACAATTCGCAAGCGCGATACGGGGAAGACTATATCCGCCGTATAATCTACGCAGAAGAGAACAACGCTTTTGACGAGATGAAAAAACTCGTTCTCGGCGATATAGACTCACTCTCCGCGGAACTGCTCAAACGAAACAGTGTAAGAAAAGATGAAGTGACCGCCGTTGTTGCGGCTGGAAATACAGCGATGATTCATTTTCTCTTAGGTTTAGACCCGACTCGTCTTCGCCGCGAGCCATACATCCCAAGCGCGACCTTTATTCCACCTCTTTACGCGAGAGAACTCGGTCTGAGCGCAGGATGGAACGCGCTCTTTTATGCGCTTCCTTCTGTCAGCGCTTATGTAGGAGCAGATATAACAGGCGGCGCTATGAGCCTGAAACTTGACACAAAAAAGGAACTCTATCTCTTCATAGACATCGGCACAAACGGAGAAGTGGTTCTTGGCGATGGCGAGTTTATGGTCACCTGCTCCTGTTCGGCAGGTCCAGCGTTTGAGGGAAGCGGAGTGGAACACGGTATGCGCGCGGGCGCGGGCGCGATAGAGCGCGTAAAAATAGAAGCGCCTCAAAAACGCGGCGGGAAGTTTCAGATAGAGTGCAAAACTATCGGCGATAGACCCGCGTCAGGAATCTGCGGCAGCGGCTTACTTGATGCTATCGCAGAACTCTTCAAAGCGGGACTGGTCAACCGTTCAGGAAAATTCGCGTCAGGTACCGGCTGCGAGAGAATCAGAGAACACGATAGGGTAAAGGAGTTTATCCTCGTCCCTAAAGAGGAGTCGGGGAATAAAAAAGATATAGTTATTACGGAAAACGATATAGCACATCTATTGCGTTCAAAAGCGGCTGTCTATGCCGCGATAACAATTCTGGTTGAAGCGATGAGCGTGAAAATTCCGCAAGTGAAACACATCTATCTCGCAGGCGCGTTCGGAAATTACCTCAATGTTGAAAATGCAATCACAATAGGAATGCTTCCAGATGTTGAGCGCTCAAGGGTGGAATTTGTCGGGAACACATCAGTTTCAGGCGCGAGGATGGCGCTTCTTTCAAAAGAGGCTTACGACAAGACCTACGAGGTCGCCTCAAAGATGACTTACTTTGACCTTATGGGCAATCTGAAATTTATGGATGAATTTATGAAGGCAAACTTTCTGCCCCATACAGACCTTTCGCAGTTTCCATCCGTAAGGGTGAGAGGTGCGTAATGGCTTATATTGTGGGTCTTGCTGGAAAAGGCGGAACTGGAAAGACCACGGTCGCCGCGTTACTGGTATCACTGCTTCTTGAAGATAAGCGTGGTCCGGTTTTAGCGGTTGACGCTGACCCGAATTATAACTTAGGACTCACTCTCGGTGTAGAAGTAAAAAGAACCATCGCTGATGTGCGCGAACAGGTGATGCAGGAAAAACTCTCTATACCACAGGATATGAGTAAAGAGAGAATCGTGGAATACGAGATTCAGAAAGTCCTGGAAGAGAGAAAGGGCTTTGCCCTTCTTACGATGGGACGCCCTGAAGGACCTGGCTGCTACTGCTATATCAACCATATACTGCGGAAATACCTTGATATTCTCACCGCCGATTACAAGTTTGCCATCATAGACAACGAGGCGGGAATGGAACATCTATCTCGCAGAACGACAAACAATGTTGACCACCTCATAATCACAGCGCTGCCGGAGACTGCGAGCGTCATCGCCGCTGAAAGAATCTCCGGGATTGCGCGCTCATTGCCAATCACAGTCCGCAGAATAAGCGTTATCCTCAACCGTGTGCAGCAAACTGTTCCAGACCACATCCTGAAGAGACTGGAGAAATCCTCGCTTCCTGTTCTTGCGCAGGTTCCTTACGATGATAAATTAGAAAAGTTACTTTCAGAGGAGAAATCTCTTCTTGAGATTGCCGCGCAGACGGAGGTTTTTGAAATTTTACGCCGTGTAAAAGATAAAGTTTTTGCGCTCTCAGAAGAAACGACTCCGCCGTAGGCGGACAAGTTCAACGCGACTTGCCCGCCTCAGGCGGGTAGGAAATAGATTGGAGGAGAACTATGACTGTTCCTGCTGTGACAGAGTCCTGGACAGGTTTGGTGAACGAGGTGACTATAGGCGCCACAAGAGAACAAGGTGGGACACGCGCGTCAACAGTGACTGTCGGCGGCGCAAAGACGTTGCCGTTTCACCACTTTGAAGGCTCTGTGGGGAGGAAACCTGTAATCGCCGCGCATATACTGAGCGTTTCTCCAGAAGAGTGGCCAGATTTGCTCAAGGAAGAGTTCAAAGGCGTCTCGGACGAGCCGGGGAAATGGGCGAAATTCTGTCAAGATAAACTGAACGTGGATTTGATCTGCCTGTCACTTGAAGCGTGCCACCCGGATAAGGGCAATCTTGATGAGAATCACGCGGTGCAAGCGCTAACAAGCGTTCTCAAATCAACAGGTCTTCCTCTTATTGTCTGGGGCTGCGCATTTCCGGAAAAGGACAACCAGATTATGCCGAAGGTAAGCGCGGCAGGGAAAGGCGAGCGCCTCCTTTTAGGCAGCGCAACACAGCACAACTATAAAACCATCGCTGCGGTCGCTCTGGCAGACGAACACAATATAATCGCTGAAGCGCCTCTGGACATAAATATTGGCAAGCAGGTGAACATACTGATTTCAGATATGGATTTTCCGCTTGAGCGTGTGGTGATGTTTCAGACCACAGGCGCGCTTGGCTACGGACTTGAGTACGTCTATTCAATTCAGGAGCGCGAACGCTTGGCAGCGCTTGGCGGAGATAAAATGATGGCTATGCCTATGCTTGCAACTGCCGGGCACGAATCCTGGCGCGCGAAAGAAGCGAAAGCGCCTTCAAGTGAGTTCCCTGTTTGGGGCGATGAGAGAAAGCGCGGTCCGCTGTGGGAGATAATCACCGCTATGGCGATGTTAGTTTCAGGCGTTGACATTCTTCTTATGCGTCACCCGGAAGCGATAAGAACAATAAAGAAGGCGATTGACAGACTGTACAATTGAGCCAAGCCGCGGACTTCAGTCCGCGGGTAGATTCAGGTGTGGGAAGCACCACGCCTACCGGCGTGGTGAAAAAAAGAAGGAGGTAAAAAGGTGATACCGATAGGAGAAAGAATAAACGGGATGTTCAAAGATGTCAGAAGCGCTATCGCCGGTAAAGACAAAAAAGTTATTCAAGATCTGGCGGAGAGACAGACAAAAGCGGGCGCGAAATACCTTGACGTGAATGTCGGCACAGCAACGGCAGACCAGGTCGGCGCAATGAAATGGCTTGTCCAAACAATACAGGAGACCTGCAATACTCCGCTGTGCCTTGACAGTCAGAAACTGGATGTGATAAACGCGGGTCTGTCAGTTATGAAAGGTCACTGTATGATAAACTCCTGCCAGGCAGACAGGGAAAAATTGGACGTATATCTGCCTCTTTGCCGCGACCACAATGCTGCTCTCATCGCGCTCTGTATGGACAAAGAAGGGGTGTCGCAGAGCACGGAAAAGCGGCTTGAGAACGCCGCAACAATAATAGAGAAGGCGGCAGAACATAGCGTCTCGCCTGACAGGCTTTTCATAGACCCGATAATACTTCCGATAAATGTTGACCAGCGCCAGCCGCAGTTTATCTTTGAGGCTGTCAGCCAGATACGAGTGATGAGCGACCCTGCGCCGCATATAACTGTTGGACTCTCAAACGTGTCGCAGGGAACGCAGGAACGCAGTTTGATAAACCGCACAATGCTTGTTATGCTTGCCTCTCACGGCGCAGACAGCGCAATCGTTGATGTCCTTGACACTGAACTTATGAACTCCTGGATTACCGCTGAATTGATGATGAACAAGATGATTTACAGCGACTCTTATCTGAAGGCGGCGCTGGCATAAAATAAAGCCGCGGGGTTCATCTCGCCGCGGAAGATTCTTCCCCGCCGAGCGCCGCAGGCGCTTTCCATAACGTGGCCGCGCCACCGGCGGGGCTTTGGAACACCACCCACTATAATTTTGCCGTTATCTGGAGTACTTCTTGAAGAGTTCGCCCCATTCGGTTGAGAAAAACTTTTTCACTCTATCGCGTCCGATAAACTGATACCAGTAACAGTCGTGATAGATAAAACTCGCCAGATAAGACCATGGCGTAATAAATGTGCGGAGAAGCAATTTCTCAAAAGGCTTCAGAAAGCCCCAGTAGATTGCCTTCTGTCCGTGACTTGCAAGCGTGTTCTCTGCGCCGCTGAATTTGAAGTTCACCCCGGAAATGTCTTCGCCGACAATCTCAATGCTTTTGAGGTCGCCGCAGCCGAGACCCTTCTCGTGGGCGAGTCTGATGAATTTGATTGAAAGCGGGTCAAAGCCCATCATCTTCGCCGCGACCGCATCTATTGCGACGCAGTCGCCTGATGCAAGAATATAGTTCTTCACGTGAGGACGCATACAGCGCGGACCTGGACCATCGCCCGCCACAGTTGCGTCCATAACGGCAAAGATTCCGGGATGAATCTCCTTCTGAATTGTGAGCAGGTCCACAAGAGTTTCGTGTATTACAGAATGGGTCCAGTGGCGCTTCTCGTTTATCAATCCTCCGAACGCGTTCTTCATCGCGCCTGTCATAGTGGTGAAGACGTGCGTCTTCATAGTTGGCAGGTGAATTACGCTGGAGCCGATAAGTCTTTTGGGGATGCAGAGTCCGCGGGGAAATATAGTATGAAGAACATCAATCTTTCCTTTCGGCTCGTATCTGATCCACTCTTCGCCCTTCTCGTAGAGGTGGACATTCCCGATACGATACTTTTGGATGACTTTTTTGTGTCTGTTATTTGCCTCTCCTTTATAGGCGCTGACGACGACAGTTCTGTTTTGTGCAGCGTAGATAGACTCTCTCTTGTAGCCATCTTCAAGAAGAGTTCTGATTACACCTTCCAGTTGCCAGGGCGGCGTGGAGCAGGCGGGATAGAAGTAATGCCAGGAGATATTCACTTTCAGCGCGACAGGAGAATCTCTCTTCAGGAAGTCCTGATAGCACGCAAGGTGCATAACGCGGCGGTAATCCTGGAGAACTGTGTCAGGAGAAGTCCTGACAACCGCCACAGTCGCTTCAGGCATTTCTTGTGCTCCGGTTTATCTGGCAACAAAGTAGATTCCGCACACTATGAGGGCGAATCCTGCGATATGACTGAGAGTCAGAGACTCTCTGAAGAAGATTTGCGAGGCGGCTGCCACTATGGCGAAGGCAGCGGCAGTCATTATCGGATACGCAACAGATAGCGGTACTCGCAATAAAACATAGAGATAGAGAACGAGCGCAGTCACAAAGCAGATGACTCCGACCGCAGCAGGCAAACTCTTCGCCGCCGATTTCGTCACCTCAATCAAGCCGCTCTCTTTTGGTGTTCTATCCACTGCGAATTTCATCAGGATATTTGCGCAAGAATTAGCAAGGATTGTGCCGCAGAAGGCAAGATAAACTTTCAAGACAAGACCCTCCTGACAGACTATGCTGATTTCGCTCCAGGCACCAGTTGCAGCAAGTAGTTTAACTAACCGCGTTCACCCCGAGAGGTCGCACGCATCTTTTCCAGAACTCTAAGTTTCAACTCATCCAGGCGCGTATCCTGGTTTTTCAATTTCATCTGGGCAATAGACTCCTTCAAAGCAGAAATCTCGCTGTCCACAGCGAGGTCAATGCTTCCGCGCCACTTTGCATCACGAAGGATTGAAAGGAGAAACTCGCCAAGCACTGTGACAGCGCTCTCGGAGAGCATCACGGCATCTATCTTTGTTGGGTCGCCAAAACCTGTCTCGTATAGAACCTCATCTGGTTGAGTGACCGGAACTGTTCTTTTTATCGTTTTTGAGAGAACGAAACTTTTTCTGCAATTTGGACAGATAATGCGCTCTCCGTCTGCGAAACCTTCTGAGTATATTCCGCGCTTGCAATTCGGGCACTTTATCTTGAGCATTCTTATACCCTCAGTCTGAACGGGACTATCATTATATCGGCAAGAGCAGGAAGAACAAACAATTTCGCTTTACTAATCGTAATAGATTGAGGATAATTTGCAATTCAGTTTTCCAACGTGAGAAGGAGATTTTATGGTAAGGTGGCTGAGTTTTCTATTCTGCATCTTCGTTCTTCTTCTGCCTTCTGTCTCCATTGCGGGGCAAGAGGTCATCAAACTCAAAAGCGGCGAGACTGTTGAGGGAAGAGTTATCGGCGAAAGCGGAACAGAGATAAGAATCAAGAGAGAAGAGACAACGCTGATTCTGCCGAAGGCGATGATAGAGTATATTGAGATGGACATCGCCACCGTCAATATGAAAAACGGCAAAGTGTTCAAAGGGCAGATTCTCGCAGAAACAGATTTGACGATTACGCTCCGTTTCAGACTTGGTGAACTGCAAATTGACAAACTTGATGCGGAGAAGATAGACCGCTCGCGGGAAAAGGTTGTCCCGGAAATAATAAAAGAGGAGCCGAAACCGCCAACTCCAACCACTTCAGTCGCTGGAATCCCAAAGCCTTCCGAACTGAAGAAGACAGAAGACCTGAGCGAAGAGGAGATTCAAGCCCTTCATCGGGAGGCGCACGAAGCGTTTGCGGCAAAAGACTATAAGAAAGCGGCTGAAAAATGTGCCAAGATTCTGCGCACAAACCCCAAAGATGCAAGCGCACTCTACAATATGTCCTGCGCACTCTCGCTTCTGAAGAAAAAGAGAGAGGCGGTTGAGTATCTCATCAGAGCAGTTGACGCAGGTTTCACCGACTTCGTCCATATAGAGACGGACAAAGACCTTGACAATATCAGAAAAGAACGTGGCTATGCAGAACTTATGAAGCGCCGTGACGCAATCCAGAAAGATGCTGCTGAAAAAGCGCTCGCAAACCTCAAACAGGAGTTCGGCGAAGGATATGCCTACGAGATGGATGACAAACGAAAACTCATCTTTGCTACAAACCTCTCTATGGAGGTGCTTCAGGAACTGAAGAAGAGGTTGAACAAATTTGCCGATAACCACTGGGCGTTTCTTTTCAAGAACAGACCATCTTATTACATAACCATTGTCTGTCCCAGCGTGCAAGACTTCAGAAAAAGGGTGCCCAATCCCGCTGTCGGAGGGTTCTACAATCCGCAGAACAAAATTCTGATTTGCCTGGATAAAGGCGGCACCCTACTTCACGAATTCACTCACGCGCTCCACTTCGCAGACCAGGATCTCCGAAGGCAGCAGCACCCTATATGGCTTGTTGAGGGTCTCGCAACACTCTATGAATCATCAAAAGTGCAAGATAAGGAAAATGTGCCAATGCTAATAAGCGGTAGACTTGAGGCGGTTCAGAGTGCTGCCAGTCGCGGAAGGCACATCCCGCTTGCGCAGTTCACCCGCTTCAGCCATCAGCAGTATATGCAGATGGCAGGTCTCTGTTACGCCGAGGGACGCTACCTTCTGGTGTATCTGCACGAGCAGAAGAAACTGAAAGACTTCTATCACACTTACTGCGATAAGGAATACGAGAAAGACCCAAGCGGCGTCTCAGCGCTTGAAGCAGTCTTTGGCAAGCCACTCTCTGATATAGAATCTGACTGGCGCACCTGGCTTCTCTCTATAAAAGGACCGCAGCCGCTTGGGCCAGGAGGACCTTATGTCGGCGTCGGTGCGGAGGAAGTTGACGAAGGCCTTTCCGTGCGTGAGGTGGCACCTAACTCCCCCGCCGCTGAAGCGGGGATTCAAGCAGGCGATATAATCACAGCCTTTGACGGAGAGAAAGTCTCAACTCAGGGCGAGTTCATCACTGCGATTGCCAAGCACAAGCCGGGCGATAAAGTGAAACTCTCTATTCTGCGTCAGAAAGAGAAACTGACAGTTACAGTCACCCTCGGCGCAAAACCGGGATAAACACGGCGCCAGATTCCAAATTCCATGGTCAGTTTAGCCGCGGGCTTCAGCCCGCGACTGGGTTTCCAAAGTGCCTCGTCGTGCCAATCAGCGTCCAGTTTGCCTATTCCCTCTGGTAATACTGCCGCGATATAATAATGGTCAGTTCTTCGCCCGGCTTCAGAGGCAATGTCCCTGAGACCTTAGAATGCAAATTGTGTTCACAGGGTCCACCATATCCGCTGCCCCAGTCGGCAGGGTCAAACGCCATCTTGGTAATTGACAGGTCGCTGTTATCAGTTTCCGTTATCTCTCCTCCCCGGTCAAAACTGAGTCTCAGTTTGATAGCATCTGCCTTGCTGTTTCTAATCTTGAGAGTGCCCTTCTCCTTGACGAGTTCATAACTGTAGTGAGCGAACTGGAGAGCGCTTTTTACCCGCTCAGTTACCTCTTCGCTATACTGATAAGTAATCTGCGGAGAAGGAGCGACATAAAAGAGGGTTTCTGTATCCGGCGCGGTGAAATAGATAATATCCTGCCCCAGTGGTCGGTCATTCTCAAAGGCGATTGCCGGACCCATCGTCCAGGGAATCTTTCCCGTATTCTTGAGGTTCAAGGTATGCCAGGCGCGACCCAACTTCTTTGCCAGCATCTCACTGGTAATCCCACTGGTAGCGCTTGAGTACCGCTGACGTTCTCTTTCCTCTTGCTGCTCCTTCTGTTCACGGGCTATATCAATTTCCAGGACGTAAAGGTTTTCGTAAGGCGCTGTGGTCTGCCAGAGCGCGAATTTCCCGCGCCCTCTTTTGGGCAGAGTCACTTCAGGCAAAAGGTAGAAATGTAACCCGGCACTCTCCGCCGTTGATATGCCGGGAAGAGTTTGAAGAAGCCCCGGCAAAACGCTTTCCGGTCCACCCATACTAAGAGACTCTAACAAAACCTCAAGTTGGGTGACGAAAATGCCGATATAGAGCATGTCCAACAATATGAGGGGGGCATGCCTATGGCAAGAGAACTTATCACAGATGAACTATGGAAAGTAATT
>Ga0315282_10007724_pt1 | contig 17576 bp, 10 predicted proteins | sample YL17G07_20_MG_FD_203693 | JGI IMG/M metagenome (GOLD analysis project Ga0315282, IMG submission 203693) | Sediment microbial communities from Yellowstone Lake, YNP, Wyoming, USA - YL17G07_20 | ecosystem: Environmental > Aquatic > Freshwater > Lake > Sediment | place: USA: Wyoming | collected... | reverse complement strand
GTTCCAACCCGGCCGAGGTTCAGAAGCTCACCGACCAGGGAGTCGAGATCTCCCGGAAGGCTTACCAGGCGGGCGTGGCGGCGCTTGAGGAACGCGACGTGCGGCGCAAGGGCCTGGGGGTCTCGTTAATTTTCATCGTCCTCGCCATCAGCGGCCTTTACCTGAGAATCCGGCAGCTCGACTCCCGGCCGCAAGACCCGAGCCATCGCTGAGCTGGCGATCCTACCGACGCGCAGTAGTATTCATAGACCGGAGATCGCTTCTAGCAGGACCCGTCGCCGTAGCGCGCGTACGTCCTTCCCCCCAACATTGAGGTCTGTTCCAGACCTCCGATACTGAAACTCCTTCGTCTCACCGTTGGGGTAGGCCACCGAAATCACGCCCCGCCGGGCCGGCGTCGCGGCTATAACCCCTCGTCCGTCAGGCGCACGCGGGCGTCCACGGCGCGGAAGTCTGCGGCATCGGGAAAGACCAGGAAGGGATTGACTTCGATCTCGGCAATTTGAGGCAGATCTTCCACCAACTGGGAGAACCGCTGGAGGACTTCGGCGAGCGCCTTCAAGTCGATGGGTGCCTCGCCGCGCACACCCTCGAGCAGGGGATAACCTTGAATCTGCCGGATCATTTCCTCGGCATCGAGGTCCGCGAGCGGCGGCACGCGGAAAGTCACGTCCTTCAGCGTCTCCACATAGACGCCGCCCAGGCCGAACATCACCAGCGGACCGAAGTTCGCATCCTGCGTCATTCCCAGGATCACTTCCCGCCCGCCGCGCACGTATTCCTGGAGCAGGAAGGCCGCGGGGGTCGTGGGGCCGAGCGGGCGCTCGGCCAGCCGATACTCGGCCACGGAGTCAATCATTTTTCGCGCGGCGTCCGTCAATTCCTCTGGCGTGCGCAAGTCGAGCGCCACACCTCCCGTTTCCGTCTTGTGGACCACATCCAGCGCAATCGCCTTCAGCGCCACCGGGAAATGGAACCCGCGCGCCCGCTCCTCCAGCTCCGTGAGGTTTCTAGCGATGACCGAGCGCGCCGCGGGAATCCCGTAGGCTTCGAGCAGGCGCAGACCCTCGTGCGTCGTCAACTGGCGGCGGCCTTGCCGGCGGATGTCTTCCAGCAAGGCCTCGGCCGCGGCGCGGTTCACTTCATACTGCTTCACCTCGCCCACCGGTTGCTCGCGCCACTGGCGATACCGCTCCATCGCGGCGAGCGCGCGCACGGCGGATTCCGGGAAATGGTAGATGGCCATATGGTTCGGCCGCTTCTCGTTCAGTTCCCGGAAGAAGTCCTCCGGAGCCATCACCACGCCCAGAATCGGTTTGGGAAACTGGCGACGCAACTCCTCGATGCCGGAGATGATGTCCATGGCGCTGACCATGATGGGGGGAACGGAAACCACCAGCAGGGAATCGATGCCGTCGTCTTCCAGTAGGGCCCGTGCACAGGCCTCATATTTCGTGCGGTCGGGTTTCGGCGTCATGTCCACGGGGTTCTGGATGCTCGCTTCCGGCGGCAGCAATCGCCGCAACTCGGCGCAAGTTCGTTCCGAGAGTTTTCCCATGGTCAGGCCGAGGTTAATCGCAGTGTCGGTAGCCATGATGGCCGGGCCGCCGGCGTTGGTCAGAATCCCCAGGCGGTTGCCACGCGGGACGGGATTCTTGGAGAAGCCCAGGGCCAGGTCGAACAATTCCTCGACCGTGTTTACCCGGATCACGCCAGTTTGCTCGAGCAAAGCGTCCACGGCGATATCCAACCCTTGCCGCGCCACCAGGGCGCCGGTGTGCGACGAGGCCGCGCGCGCCCCGGCCAGCGTCCGCCCCGACTTCACCACGAGGATCGGCTTGCGCTTGCTGATGCGCCGCGCAATGGGCATGAACTGGCGCGGGTTGCCGAAGGATTCCAGGTACATCAAGATCAGATCGGTGTGGGGATCGTCCTTCAGGTACAGCAGCAGGTCGTCGCCAGTCACGTTGGCCTTGTTGCCCATGCTCACAAAGAGGGAGAAGCCAATGTCGAGCTGCCGAGCCATGTTCAGGATGGCCACGCCCAAGGCGCCCGACTGCGACATGAAGGCAATGCGGCCGCCTAACGGCAAGGTCGGCGCGAAGGTCGCATCCATCTGCACTTCGGGGTCCGTGTTGATGATCCCCATGCAGTTCGGCCCGATCATGCGCATCCCGTAGCGCTCGACCGTCTGGTTAAGCTCGAGCTCGAGCCGGCGGCCTTCTTCCCCGGTCTCGGAAAAGCCGGCAGTGATGATGATCAACCCTTGCACGCCCTTCTTCCCGCAATCCGCCACCACCGCCGGCACTTCCTCGCGCGGCACCACGATGATGGCCAGGTCCACCGGGTCAGGGATGGCGGAAACGGTCGGGAAAGCTTTGATGGAATGAATGAAGTCGGCCTTGGGATTGACGGGGAAGACCTTGCCGTGAAAGTTGAACTCAATCAGGTTGTGCAGGACTTCGCGGCCGATCGAACCAGCTCGGCGCGAGGCCCCCACCACGGCAATCGCTTGCGGCTTGAATATGGGATCGAGAGGATGCATGGGAAGTCCTTTGTCAAGCGCTACTGGAGCGGCAGTCTCCGACCGCCGCCGGGTCGTTCCGCGTTCGGCTCTTTCACCGAGAGCCGCAGGGTCCAAAATGGACCTTGCGCTACGCTCCTCCGTATTGAAATCCGCGCCGAGGCAGAAGTCAACTGGCAGAGTGTCAGGCGGACACCCTTTGACTTGTCCTGAATTCTCCTATCGGAATCGGTCGGGCTGATTTACAATCTGGTCGCCGGAAACGGCACTTCCACGCCACGTGCGAACGACCCACCACGAGGAGAATGTTCCACATGACTCCTGACTCCATCAATCCCCAGGGCCGGACCGCCACGAGATATCTCATGGGCACCGCGTGTGCTGGACTCTTCACCTTCGGCATCATGACTTCTTTCCTAGGCGCGACGCTGCCTGAACTGAGCAAGTCCCTTGATTTTGATCTGGCCCGCAGTGGGACGCTCTTCAGTTTCCTCTACGTGCCGCAGATTCCCATGGTGTTCCTGGCGGGACAGTTGATTGACCGCTTCGGGAAGAAGCCGGTGCTGGTGACGGGGTTCTTATTCTGTGCCGCTGCGCTGGTGGGTATGGCCTACGCGCCGAGCTACGCAGTGCTGGGAGCTTTGCTGGTGGTGCTCGGGTTGGGCGGCAGTTCCGCCATGAGCGCCTCGAACACCCTCATCCCGGATCTCTACCCTGAAAACCCCGCCTCTGCGTTGAACCTGGGGAACATATTCTTCGGCGTGGGCGCCATCTTCTTCCCCTCAGTGGTCACGCTGATGACCAAGCGGTTGGGACTGGGCGCCACCTTGTGGCTGATTGCGCTGCTGGTGGCTGGGGTCGCTGCCATCGCCCTGCTCGAGACTTTTCCACGCGCTGGCGCCGCGGGCGGTTTCGACTGGCGGGAAGCGCGCCAGGCGGCCCTGGATCCGGCAGTCATCTTGCTTGCCTGGGTGCTGTTCTTTTACTCAGCCGTAGAGATTTCGACGGCGGGCTGGATTCGCACCTATCTCGAGCAGGGATTCCCGGTTTCGCCCGAAGCTTCAAAAATCGTCCTCACAACTTTCTGGGCCATGATAATGCTCGGGCGCTTGGCCGCCAGCCAAGTGGTCAAGAAGGTACGCGGGCCGCGCCTAGTGCTGGGAGCTTCTATTGGAGCAGTCGTTGGACTTTTGTTGATGGCGCTCGCGCCCAACGTGCCGGTGGCGATTGCCGGAATCGTCATCTGCGGGCTGAGTTATGCGCCGGTCTTCCCCACGACCGCCGGAACCGCGAGCACCTATTTCTCGAAGCTTTTCGGAACGGTTTTCGGCATTCTGATGACGCTGGCGCTGCTGAGCGGCGCCGTCGTGCCGCCGGCGCTCGGCTACCTGGCACAACGCACGACGGTCAGGACCGGCATGTGGCTGCTGGCGGGCACCGCCGTTCTCCTGCTCGTCACTCAAGCGATCTTCAATCGTTACGAGCGGAAGCGGTTTCTGCGCAGGTAGGGCGGAGTTGCTTTCCGGGTCTGCGACAGTTCAGACATTTCCAAATCAAGAGCCGCAGACTCACAAAGCGAGTCTGCGCTACAAGCCTGGCGCTACGCGTTGGATGCCAGCAATTCGTCGCGGACGTTCTTCAACACCAACGCCGCCCGCTCGACGCCGACCTCGCCGGGCAGAATTGGGTCTTCGTTTTCGATGCTCAGGATGCCCTGGAAGCCCACATCCATATACGCCTGGACGATGTCTTTCCAGAGCTGCGCGCCGTGGCCGTAGCCCACGGCACGGAAGAAGACGGATCCCTCCGCCGCTGTGGCCAAGTCCTCCGGGAAGTTCAACACACCATATTTTGCCGCCACATCCTTCACGATCACCGTGTCCTTCATGTGGGCGTGGAAAAGGGCATTGTGTTTGGCCAGCAGGTGGATCACCTCAACCGGATCGCAGCCCTGCCAGAACAGGTGGCTGGGGTCGCAGTTCGCGCCGATTTCCTCCCCCACGGCGTCGCGCAGTTTGAGGAGCGTGAACGGGTTGTACACCACGAATCCGGGGTGCATTTCCAGTGCAATCTTCCGCACGCCGTGCTCGCGCGCGAACTTCGCCGCCTGCTTCCAGTAAGGAATCACGCGTTCGTTCCACTGCCACCTGAGGAGCTGGTCATATTCCGGCGGCCAGCGGTACGTGGCCCAGTTGGGCATCTTATCGGTCGGAGAACCACCCGGGCAGCCGGAGAACGTGACGATCACCGGCACCTCCAGGCGCTCCGCCAAAAGCACGGTATGACGGAAACTCTCGTCGTCGCGCTGCGCAACCGCCGGGTCGGGGTGGACCGGATTGCCATGGCAACTGAACGTCGCGACCAGAAGGTTGCGGTCTTCAAACTTCTTCTTCCAGGCCTTGGCTTGGGCGGGATCCGCCAGCAAGTCGGCGACAGGACAATGCTTCGTACCGGGATAACCGCCGGTGCCAATCTCCACTGCTTCAATCCCGAGGGCTGTGATCTTGTCGAGCATCTGGTCGAGCGAGAGGTGGCCGTAAACAGGATCGAAGACTCCGATGGGAATCTTGCGGGCCGGACTTGCGGGGGTGGGAATGAGGGGTGAAGCGACGGCAGCTTCCGCTGCGGGCGGCGTTCCGGCGCGCGCCATCGCCGGCGCGGCCACGAGCAGACCGCCCGTTGTCGTGAGAAATCTCCTCCGGCTGGTTGAAGCCGAACCTGTTCCTTTACGCATGGATGGATCCTCCTCGTGAGCGTGCGGGAAGTATACGCCAAGTTGCCGCCTGCGTCGCGTTCCAGTCTCGATTCTCAGTCGCCAGTGGTGGGTGCCTCCAGCGCGCACGAACTGGACGGAGTCCGGCAGGGACTCTATAATCGCTGCTGCTCCTCTGATTGGGGGATTCATGCTCAGGAGGACGCTGGTCGTGAGCCGCCGGCCGGCGAGAAACATAACGCCAGCACGCGCCGGTTGCGTGACCTTGGCAATCGCTCTCGCGCTCGCGAGCATTCGGGCGTGGCCGCAGACAGGGCCCCAGGCTGTCGCGGACAACATCAGCTACAACATCGGTGAGACAGTTCACCTGAAGGTTGTTTGCCTTCGCCCGGAGGCGGTCGCCTCCGACCACGGAGATGGTCTGCACGCCGGGAGGCCAGTGGACCTAGCCGCGACCATCCGGTACGCAGGCGAAGGCGCCGCCTTGCTGAGAGAGGTCCCGCTCGCCAACTCCTTTGTCCCCTCAAAATTCGGCCCCGCGACCGAATATCGCGCGATCTGGAAAATCCCCTCTGAGGCGAGAACGGGCCGCTACGAAGTCGATCTCGTGGGGCGAGACTCCGAATCGCACGCGGTTGTCTGGAACCTGCCGCGCGCCGCCTCCTTCGCGGTGCATCGGAAGCTGCTCCGGATCGAACGGTTCGAACTCGACAAGACTTTCTACACCTCCGGCGACCCCATCGGCTGCCGGGTTGCCCTCACCAATCTGAGCGACCGGCCCCTGCGTGGACTGCGGGTGGAATTCTCCGCGCGGTATTGGCCCTGGATTACACCGTCATCCGAGCGTGCCGGGGTGGATGTCGTCACGTTTCAGGACGCTCTCGCTCTCGAGCCCCAAGGGAGCGCGCGGTTGGAGAACCCCCACGCCGTCGTTGCCAAGGCGGTGAAGCAGTCCACGGTTCAGCAGTACGCTGCGGTGGTCTGGGACCAGGAGCGGAAGAACGTCTATGACATTGCTTTCAGTCCCCTGGTCTTCATTCAACCAGCCGGGGCCGATTCGCGGAAGCCGTATCCGCTGCAGTACGTCTATCCCGATCTGGGCGCCGTGGACACGTCAAGTTACCGAGAGTTCCTTCGCCCGGAACTCAATTCCGCCGCAATCCAGTTTGATCGCAGCCACACCATGTTCGCTACGGGGAGTGAGGCGGAGCTGAAATTCTCCGTTGTCAACCCCACGGAACGGCCGTGGGGCGGGGTCGCGGTCCGTGCCACCCTGTGGGGCGCTCGCGGTGAGCGGCTGGCAGGCAACGCCGTGGCGGAAAAGATGGACATGGCCCCTCACGGTTCGCCGCTGGCGCGCGAGACCAAATTCACGCTTCCCTCCAACGGCAGCGGCATCTTCCGCGTGGAGGTCGAGGTGAGCGATTCATCGGGGTTGGTGTTAGCCTCGAACAGTCTTGAGCTGGGCGTGAACCCGCTGCCTCGGTCTATCCTGATCTTCTGCGCGCACGAGGACGACGAGATGGCGCACGCAGGCATCATCCGCGCGGCGGTCGAGAATCGCCTCCCGCTGCACGTGGTCTATTTCACCAGTGGCGACGCTGGCTCCTGCGACCGCTACTACCAGCGCTCCTGCGGCCCCGCGGAGGCGCTGAGTTTCGGCGCCCTGCGCATGGAAGAGGCCCGGGCCGCGCTGGGGCACCTGGGTGTGCCGCGCGAGAACATCTTCTTCCTGGGCCTGCCCGACGGCGGGTCTGGCCAGATCTGGTCGCACCACCCCGAACCTTCCAACCCTTACCTTTCCGTCTTACTTGCCAGCGACCACGCGCCTTACGAGGGCTTGGCGCGACCGAACCTGCCCTACGCGCGGAAATCTGTGGTCGAAGCAGCCAAGGAATTCATCCGGGAGTGTCAGCCCGAAGTCATCTACACGGGCCATCCCGACGAACGCCACGTGGACCACCGCGCCAACAACTGGTTCGTGGTGAAAGCGCTCCAAGAACTGCGGCGCGAGGGCGCGATCTCGGGGGATGTCGAACTGCTGGCAGACCAAGTGTACGGACCCAGTCCCCAGGCCCCTGCGCCCTACCACTACCAGAAACACATTCTGCTCGTTTCGGGTGAAGCGCGGGCGCGCGCCCAGGAAGCCGGCTGGTTCCATCAATCGCAAGGCGGGAACCGAGCCTTGGGCAGAATCCGGACCTTCGACGAGCTCCCGCGCCAAGAGATCCATTGGCAGATCCTGGGCTGGAGCGACCACGAAGGGTGGAACGAGAAAGATTGATTCATTGAATCATTGGGCCATCGGGTCACTGAATTGTTGTCAGCAGAGAGTTCGGATTCGAATCATGAAGTGGCTCGATGACCCCATGAGCCGATAGGAAAAGGGATGGACGAAACCGATCCCCTGAATAAGGCAGGAACGAACCTCCAGGCGCTCGACCGCGCATCCGATGAGCCGTTTGCGTGTCCGGCCTGCGGGCAGATGCTGGCCGCGTCCTGCCGCGTCTGCGTGGCCTGCAAGCAACCGGTAAATCCTTCGCAGATCAAAAGGCCGCAGGTCGAGCCCGAGGCGCCCGCACCAGAGGTCGCGCCCCCCGCGCGCGAGCCGGTGCGATTCCCGTGGGTTCTTTTTCTGCTCCTGTTGGGTGTCCGGATGGCAATCGCCCTGGTGGCCGTGCAGCGTTGGGGCTTTTTCCGGACCGAGATGATCTTCGCCGCCGCAGAGTTTGTGTCGGCCGTGTGGGTCTTTCAGGATGCGCAGCGAAGGCGAGTGCCCAAGCCGCTGCGCTGGGGATTGGGATCACTGTTTCTGTGGCTTCTGTTTTTCCCCTGGTACTTGGTGCGGCGTCGCGCGCCTGCCGCCCCGTGCCCATCTGTCGAAGGGGAACTCGGCCGCGTGGCCCGCGCCCTGTTGTTCGCCCTCGTAGTCTTCTTCCTGCTGAGCATCGTGCTCGTCATCTTCAAAGGGCCGCCACCCAGATAAGAAGCAGGAGGCGGTTTGTAGTAGGTGGTAGGTGGGCAACATCTACGCCGAAGCAGGCGAGGACAAAACTCCCCGCCGTCCCTCGTCACGAGAACGCTGAGACTAGTGAGATGGGTGAGACTCGAAGGATTGATTTCTAGCCTGCGGCCAGCGCGCCGTCCGAGGCCCGGCAGACGTAGCTCTCGGCTTTGAGGCCGAGGGAAGTCTGATAACCTTCCCGCACCGCTTCCGCAAACGCCCCGGCAGCCTCGGCCCGCACTAGGTTGACGGTGCATCCGCCGAAGCCCGCCCCCGTCATGCGCGCCCCCAACGTCCCGGGCTGCTTCCAGGCAAGCTCCACCAGCACGTCGAGTTCCTTGGAGCTGACCTCGTAGTCGTCGCGCAGGCTTTCGTGCGAGGCGTTCATCAGCTCGCCGAAGCGCTCGAGGTCCCCTTCCTCGAGGACCTTGACAGCCTCCAGCACCCGCTGGTTCTCAGTCACCACGTGCCGTGCCCGCTTGAGCAAGAGCTCGTTCAGCGCGCTCCCATGAACTTCCAGATCCTGCGGCTCCACCTCCCGCAGAGTCTTGACGGGCAGCCCGGCGGTTCCCAACTGAGCCACCGCCTGCCGGCATTGTTTCAACCGGACTTCGTACTCCGACTGCGCCAGGGCCCGCTTGACGCCGGAGTTGCACACTACGACTTTCACGTCGCCGCGCAAGGGCACGTGGCGGTAGGTGAGGTCGCGGCAATCGAGGAAAAGGGCGTGGTCTTGCCGGCCGAGGGCCGAGATGAACTGATCCATGATTCCGCACGGCACGCCCACGAACTCGTTTTCCGCCCGGCGGGAAAGCTTAACCACGTAAACCGGATCGAGATCGAGGCCCATCAGCCGCTGCCAAAAGACGGCGGCGGCAACTTCCACGGCCGCCGAGGAACTCAGCCCCACTTCCCGCGGCACGTCCCCGCCAAAAACCACGTCAGCCCCGGCAAGCTGGTGACCATCCTGCTGGAGGAACTTTGACACCCCGCGCAGGTAATTGCTCCAGGGATGGGCAGCATCTTTCTGGAGGTCGTCGAGCGAGAACTCGACGGAGTCCTGGAAATCAACCGAGTGAGCGCGTACCTGGCGGCCGGCGCGGCGGCGGCCAGCAAAGCCGATGTAGCGGTCGATGGCCGCCGGCAGCACGAATCCGTCGTTGTAGTCGGTATGCTCGCCAATCAGGTTGACGCGGCCCGGGGCGCGGACTACCACCTCCGGCCTCGTGCCAAAGATCCTTTCAAATGTTCCTTCGGCCACGCTAATCCGCCTGGAATGCGAGATTTCACTGGAGGTCGCGTCGGCAGGTGGGCTTTACCGCGCGCAGTTCTGCCGCTTTTTCCTCTGCCAGCGAGTCGTTTAAGAAACTCCCCCCGCCCGTCTCGACGCTCGCCAGGTACTTCAGCTTGTCCTTGCTGCGGTGCGGGGGATAGAACTCAATGTGGAAATGGAAATAGGGAAACCGTCCCCTCGTCGGCGCCTGGTGCAACAGCATCATGTAAGGGAAAGAGAAGTGAAACAGGTTGTCGTACTTCAGCGTCACCCACTTGAGGATCTCGGCGAGCGCCTTCTCTTCCCCGGGCCGGAACTGGTCGATCGTGCCCAGGTGGCGGCGCGAGAAGATATGTATCTCGTAGGGCCAGCGCGCGTAGAAAGGGATGAACGCGCTGAAGGCTTCGTTTTCGGCCACCACGCGGCGTCCGTCGCGCCGTTCTTTCTTCAGGATGTCGCAGTAAAGGCACCGCGCGCGCGCGCGCTGATGAGCCCGCGCCGCCGCCACCTCCCGCTCCAGCCGAGGCGGTACAAAGGGAAAAGCGTAGATCTGCCCGTGAGGGTGCGGCATGGTCACCCCGATGACCGCGCCCTTGTTCTCGAAGATGAGTACATAGCGGATGCCCGGCGTCGCCTTCAGCTCGACGAACCGCTTGCGCCAGAGCCGCACCAGCTTCACAAGGTGGTCAAGTGAGAGCTGCGGAAGTGATGTGTTGTGGTCTGGATGGTAGAGGACCACGTCGCACTTGCCGTGAGAGCGGCCCACCCGATAGAACCCGTCGCCCTTGATGGCGGGCTCGGGTGCAGGAATGGAGAAGGCAGGGAAATCATTGGGGTAGATGTGAACGTCGTAGTTTTCCGGGACCCGCCCCGAGCCCGGGCAGAAGGGGCACCAGTCGGCAGGCATCAGGGGGCGACCCTGCCGATGCGATGCTGTCGACACCCATTCCCGAACAGTGGGATTCCAGCGGAGTTCCGTCATGGCCGGTTCCGCCGCGAGGCTCGGAGAGCAAGCCCCCCCATGAAAAACCCGAAGACCAGCATGGCCACGCCCCACCACAGGTCGATGTTGACGCCGAGCGAGCGCTCGAAAATCGCGGCGTCGGTCAAGGCCCCGAAAACGATCAGAATGAGGCCGTAGAGGGTGAAGATGATTCCAATCGGCCAGCGAATGTCTAAGCCCATCGTAGCTACCAGAAGATGATATTCAGCACCAGGCAGAGCGCCAGGATCCCGATAGCCAGGACCCCGGGCCGGTCGTACCACGGCAAGTGCGAGGTACAAGGCTTCGGAGTAAGCGCGTACACCAGGCCTACCAGCTCCTCGTCTTTCTTCGGCGCGGTAAACAGCGACACGACCACCGTCACCAGGAAGCAGATAGAGAAGGCATAGATGGCCTGATAGAAATTCGCCGCCATGTCGCTCGGATAGTTGATGACCTTGTAGTGGTAGAGCGTGTAGTGGCCGGCAGCGCCCAGAATCCCGGAGAGCAATCCGCAGAACGCGGCATTAGGCGTGGCACGCTTCCAGAACATCCCCAGCAAGAACGTGGCAAACAGCGGAGCGTTGAAGAACGCGAACAAGAGCTGGAGATAGTCCATGAGGTTCGTGAACTTCAGGACGATGAACGCCGTGACGATACCCACGGCGACCGCGAATACCGTCGCCAACCTCCCCATCTTCAAATAATGACTCTCCGACTTCCCGGGGTTGATGTGGGTCTGGTAGATGTCGTAGGTCCACACGGTGTTAAAGGCGGTGACGTTGCCCGCCATGCCCGACATAAAACTGGCCAGCAGTGCCGTCAGCCCAATCCCCAGGAGCCCCGAGGGATAATATCTGCCGAGCAATGCGGGGATGGCGTTGTCGTAGCGGCCGTCCAGGAACTTCGTCAAACTCGGATCCAGCGAGATTGCCACCAGTCCAGGCAGGATGATCAACAGCGGGAAGAACATCTTGGGAACCGCCGCGATGAGCGGGGTCCGCTGGGCCGCGGGCATGTCCTTCGCGGCCATGGCTCGCTGCACCACCAGGAAGTCCGTGCACCAGTAACCGAACGAGAGCACGAAACCCAAGCCAAATATCGTTCCCACCCAATTGATCCCCATGGGGTTCTGACTGGGGTCCCAGATGTTAGCCCAGGTGTGCGCATAGCCGGGGTTCGGCAGGCTGCGCTCGAGGCCCGCAAACCCGCCCACTTCCTTCAATCCCAGAATCGCCAGCGGAAGAAACCCGAAAACAATCAGGAAGAATTGCAGGACCTCGTTGTAGATGGAGGAGGTCAGGCCGCCCAGGTAGATGTAAATGGCCACCACCGCCGCCGAGGCTACGACGCTCGACCAAAACGGCCAATTCAACATCCGCTGGAAGAGAATCGCCATGGCATAGAGGTCGATGCCCGAAACCAGCAGGGTCAGGACGGCGAAGGAAAAGGCGTTGAGGGTCCGCGTCTTCTCGTTGTAACGCAGCTTCAAAAACTCGGGGACGCTCCTGGCTTTGCTGCCGTAATAGAACGGCATCATGAAGACGCCTACGAAGCACATGGCCGGCATGGCGCCCAGCCAGTAGAAGTGATTGACGAACATGCCGTACTTGGCGGCGTTGGCCGCGTGGCCCATCACCTCGAGCGCCCCCAGGTTCGCCGACATGAAGGCCAAGCCCGTGATCCACCCGGGAATGGACCGCCCAGAAAGGAAAAAGTCCTCGCTGGTTTTCATCCGGCCGCGCAAAGCGAAGCCAATTCCTAGCACAAAAGCGAAATAGATGACGATAATGGAGTAGTCGACAAAAGTTAAGTGCATACGCACCAAGCGGAGCGCGGATTGTTATCACACTCGGATGGAAAAGTAAATGTTTGAACGGGCCTGGAATTGGAAGGGGACATCGTATCCCCCCTGTGGAGTTGAAGTGTTTGAGTGAGATGAGGAGAGAGGAGATGACGGCCTTGCTGGGGGGAGAGCAAGGCCGTCGCCGGGCTGGCGTAAAATCGCCCGGCCCAACTAGTCCACGTGCAGCGTTACCGTGGTGCTGCGGGTTACCGTCCCGACGGTTCCTGTAAGGGTCAGGGTGTAGGTTCCGGATGGTGTTCCACCGGCCGGGGCTGATGTAACCCCAACGCCACCCCCGCAAGCGGTCCAAGAAACAACAAGTAGGCAGGCGAGAACTGCTGTCCTCCAGGCCCGCTTTTGGGGAACCGCAACCCCACAGGCCGCTACGGCAAAGGCCAGCAGCCACAAGAATATGGGCAACCCGAAGTGCCCCCCAGAAGTTGGGGGCTGGAACCGCACTCGCGGCACAGCAAACCCACGGGCCGTGGTCGCCACGGTGACCGCAGCCGCTGCGGGGCCTGCGCCGTCCGCCGTCACGTAGCCGGGCGAGACAGAGCACGTCACCCCCTTCGGGGCTCCCACACAAAGCAGCGACACCTGCTGGTCAAACCCGCCCGACGGAGTCACGGTTAGCGCGTAGCTTGCGGACCGTCCTGCCACGACCGCCGCTGTGGCCGGGGACGCGGTGAGCAAGAAGTCTGTTCCCGTCCCAGAAAGCACGATGGTGTGCTGGCCCTCAGGAGTATTGTCGGTGATCGCCAAGGTCCCGGACCTCGCGCCGACCGCGGTGGGCGTGAAGGTGACATCAATGGTGCAGCCCGCCCCTGCAGCCAGCGAAGCGCCACAAGTGTGCGTCTGAGAGAAGTCACCCCCGCCTGTAATGCTCCCTATGTCCAGGGGACGGTTACCCGTATTGCGCAGTATGACCGTTTGGTGGGTGCTGGAGGTGCCGACGAGCTGGTGGCCGAAGTCCAAGGCATTAGACGACAGCGCCACGGCGGGTCCGAGACCGTTGCCTGTCAGACGGACTACGTGCGGGCTGCCAGGCGCGTTATCGGCTATCGTTATCGCTCCCACACTCGTCCCGGGCGCTGTGGGGTCGAACGCAACCGTAATGGTACAGTCGCCCTCCACCGGCAACGAAGAGCCACAGGTGTACGTCGCCGTGAAGTCTCCGCTGGCGGCAATGCTGGTGATGGTCAACACCGCCGCACCGGTATTGCTCAGCGTGACCGTCTGCGGCACGCTCGTGGTGCCCAAGTTCTGGTCAGCGAAGGTCAGGCTGGTGCTGGAAAGCGTCACCCTTGGGGCGGCGACCCCAGTGCCCGCGAGGTCAATGACATGAGGAGTGCGGTACGCATTACTCGCAATCGTTATCGTCCCGCGACGCGGACCCAACTCAGCAGGAGTGAAGGCAATGCTGAGCGTGCAGCCGGCGCCGGGCACCACAGTTCCAGCGCAGTCGTTGGTCTGGGCAAAGTCGCCGCTCACGACAATGCCGCTAAGGGTCAAGTCCGCGTCGCCGATGTTAGCGAGCGTAACCATCTGCGCCGGGCTGGTCGTATCTACGCCTTGAGCAGCAAACGTCACTTCGGCTGCGGACAGGCGCAGCGCGGGAAGAGCAAGGTTCTCGAACTTCGCCACGAAAGCGTCGAAGGCACCGAAGCCATAGGAAGTCTGGAAGGCGCCGGAGGTGACTGGAAAGTCGCTGGAAAAAGTGCCTCCGGCCAGGTAGGCGTTTCCGGAAGCGTCCACGGCGACTCCTTGCGCCTTCTCGTTGCCGCTGCCACCCAAGTAGGTGGAGAAGACAAGAGCCGAGCCAGCAGCGTTCAACTTGGCCAAGAAGGCATCGTAGTAGCCGCCACTCGTGGCCTGGAGAGGGCTGGCCAGAGGCAAGCTGTTTCCATAGGCGTACCCGGCGACGTAGGCGCTTCCCGAGGAGTCCACAGCGATATCGAGGCCCGCCTCCGCGCCGAGGCCACCGAAGTAAGTGGCGTAGACCGCCGACGCACCCGTGGGAGCCAGCTTGACCACGTAGGCATCGACTGACGTGCCGCCTCCTGCAAGCTGGAAGGCTTCCGGCGTGACAGGGAAGTCAGTCGAAGTCGTCATGCCCGTCACATAGGCGCTGCCGGAGGCATCCGCCGCGATCCCGTAACCGTAATCGCCTCCGCTCCCCCCGAGGTAGGTGGAAAAGACCAGAGACGACCCATCCACATCTAACTTCGCCGCGTAGGCGTCAAAGCAGGCGATGGTGTTGGGCGGCGTACCGCACGTCCCGCCGCCGTTCGCCGTCTGCCACGGGCTGGCGACCGGAAAGTCGGTTGAATTCGTATAGCCCGTCACGTAGGCGTAGCCCGAAGAATCAGCCGCCACTCGCATCCCCAAGTCGTCTCCGCTGCCGCCCAAATAGGTTGAATAGGCCAGCGTCGAACCTGTCGGTCCCAGCTTCGTTACGAACGCATCATGCGTTCCGCCGCCGTGAACGCTTTCGAGCGCTCCCGCCGTGGGGAAATCGGTTGAAGCGGTGAAGCCAGTGACGATGGCGTTCCCGGCGGAGTCCACGGCAATGCCCTGGCCGTAGTCGTCGGCGCTGCCGCCGAGATAGGTGGAGTAAACGAACGCGGCGCCTGTCGCATCCAGCTTGGCCGCAAAGGCGTCGAAACAGGGGGATGCCCCACACGCCCCCCCTCCGTGAACCGCCTGCGCGGCACTGACCGTCGGGAGGTCAGTCGAGTTCGTGTACCCTGTCACGTAGGCGTTTCCGTGGGAGTCAACGGCGATCTCCGAGGCGTAGTCTTCCCCGCTGCCACCGAAGTACGTGGAGTAAACCAGCGTGGTGCCCGTCGCGTTCAGCTTGGCAACAAACGCGTCAAAGCACGGATAAGTGTCGGGGTCGGTCCCGCAACTTCCGTCCGGAGGAGTAGCTCGCGCGGGATTCGCGAGGGGGAAGTCAATCGAATCGGTGTAGCCCGTCACATAGGCGCTGCCCGCGGAGTCCACCGCGACCCCGTACGCGTAATCGAAACCAGAGCCACCCAGAAACGTCGCGTAGCTCAGGACCGGGTCGATGACCACGGGCCGGGTGGGGTCGTAGGAGGCGATTTCGAAGCCCACCTCCCATTGTCGATTGACGATTGACGATTGTGGATTGGTGATTTTCGAGTTTCGATTTTCGAGTTCCCCCGGGCGCAGCACGTAGCGACCGTCGAGGAATTGCTTTTCGGAACTCGGGGTTCGGGATTCGGGATTCGGGGCGAACTGATAAACGATGGGCTTGTGGAAGCGCACCTCACCGTCGTCAGTCGTGATGACCAGGTCGCCGTTCGCGTCGATTTTGGATTTTGGATTTTGAATTTGCGCTTGCCCGCTCTCAATTTTCGACTTTCCAATTTCGAGTTTCGAATTTCCAGTTTCGATCTCCAACGTAATGGCCTTCGGGTCGGCGCCGGGAGCTACGACAAAGTCATACTCCAACTGCCGCTGGTTCCCGTAATAAACCAGATCCACCCCCGGATAGACGTTCTCGTACTTCACCCTGGCGTAGTTGGGCACACTGGTGCGCCACTTCTTCGGATCGTTGCCGAGGAAGTAGTGGCTCTTCCCTGGCAGTTCCTCAAGCCCCGTGACTGTTGCCTCCGGGTTTGCGCCCCGCAGCTTCAAGCGCAGAACGGCAGGGGCTGGGGAATTGTCGATTGATGATTGATGATTGTCGATTGAGGAAGGAATAAGCCTGTTCCTTGTTCGTGGTCCGTAGTCCCCTGTTCGCCGCCACTGACTACTGACAACTGACGACTGACGGCTTCTCAACGCCAGCACTGCTTCGTCGTCGGTCAGAAACAGCGTATAGCCGACGGCGCGCGAAAGAAACCTGACCGGTGCGTCCGTCTGCCCCCGGTTGGCCTCAAAGCTCAGAGGGAGCTTGCCGTAGGCGCCCATCAACTCCGGCCGTGTTGGTGGGCCCTCCGGGCTTGCGGCAAGCAGCGGCGGGTCGGCACCCTGCGTTGCGGGCCGCTTCTCGGTCACCTCCTGCGCGGGGACCGCAAAGCTCAGGAGGCAGAAAAACAGAACCATTCCCTTCGCGCCTAAAGTGCCACGCGGCCCAACGATCCGTTCCCGGCTCACCCTACCCTCCAGTCCGGCAGGACAGCGAAGGACTCTCCCTGCACCCTAGCCTAGATATCGGCAGGAGGAGTCACGAAGGTGAACAAATTTGGGAGGGCCGTCAGGGGCAGCGTTCCGGCTGACCAGCGGGCTTCGGTTAAGCTAGCTGAGGAAGTAGATGCGGTAGAGGGTGTCGCGTTTGAGCGGGCGATAGCCGGCGTCGGAGATGAGCCGCCGGAGTTCCGCTTCGTTCGTGGTGTTGGTGCAGCCGGCGGCGCGCACGACGTTTTCTTCGATCAGGATACTACCGACGTCGTTCCCGCCGAAGCGCAGGGCGATCTGGCAGATCTTGGGGCCGGGGGTCAGCCAGGAAGCCTGCACGTTGAGGATATTGTCCAGATACAGGCGCGAGACCGCCAGCGTTTTCAAGTAATCGACGGCGGTCGTCTGCTCTTTCACAAAGTTCCCTAGTGACGTGTGGGCAGGCTGGAACATCCAGGGGATAAAGGCCGTGAAGCCGCCCGTTTCTTCCTGCAATTGCCGCACGCGCTGGAGGTGATTTAGGCGGTGCTGACGGGTTTCGCCGCAGCCAAACATCATAGTGGCCGTGGTGCGCAGGCCGAGCTGGTGCGCCATCCGGTGGACCGAAAGCCACTCCTCGGTGGTGCACTTCAAGCGCGCGATACGCTGGCGCACCTCGTCGTCCAGGATTTCCGCTCCCCCGCCGGGGATGGAATCGAGCCCGGCGCCCATGAGCCGGAGGAGCGTTTCGCGCAGGTTCAGCCCCGAGACGTCGGCGACGTTCAGGATTTCCGGCGCCGAAAAGCAGTGGAGGTGGACCTGCGGGTATCGCCGCTTGATGCTCGAGAGCAGGTTCTCGTAGTAATCGATCTTGAGCTCCGGGTGAAGACCGCCCTGGAGCAGAATCCCCGTCCCGCCCAGGGCCAGGGTCTCGTCAATCTTCTGGTAGACGGACTCGAGTGGCTGAACGTATCCCTCGGGCGAGCCCACGGGGCGATAGAAGGCGCAGAAGGAGCAGTACTCCGTGCAGAAATTGGTGTAGTTGATGTTGCGGTCCACGATGTAAGTGACTACCTTCCCCGGGTGCAGGCGCTGGCGGACGGCGTCCG
>Ga0315282_10007723_pt1 | contig 17579 bp, 17 predicted proteins | sample YL17G07_20_MG_FD_203693 | JGI IMG/M metagenome (GOLD analysis project Ga0315282, IMG submission 203693) | Sediment microbial communities from Yellowstone Lake, YNP, Wyoming, USA - YL17G07_20 | ecosystem: Environmental > Aquatic > Freshwater > Lake > Sediment | place: USA: Wyoming | collected... | reverse complement strand
ATTATCATCCTGGAAAAAAACCCTGACCTTATCCGGCCCCAACCCGGCCGGGTTGTTCAACCGGATGTCAAAAAAGACATAGGCGATGAAAAGAGCGGACAAGCCGTGGACAAACACCAGAGGCCAGGCGGCCTGTCGATAATTGACCGGCCGTCCTTCGATTCTTCTCTTTTTCAAAAAAAGGAAGGTCAGGAGGAGGGCGGCCAGAATCCAGGCGGCCAGAGCCTCCCCATGGGCGGCCTTCTGGCCGGATAAGGCGGGGACAGACCCCCTTAAATCAATAAAGGCATTGCTGAGGGAAGCCAGAAGTTGGCTGCTGGAGCCCCGGGGGTCCAGACCATTGGCCAGGTTTTCATGATAGAGGAGCTGCGGATGATTCAGCGTCAAAAAGGCAGCCAGCAGGCTGAGGACCAAACCTGGGCGAATCCATGTCCTGCGGCAGGCCGCCTGAGCCGGGGCCTGCCGCCAAGGAGTGAGCCAGGAAAACGGCCATAACCCAGAGTACGGGGAGCAGGGTTCTCCCCGGCGGGCAGAATCCGCCCCAATAGTAGCCGAGAGAGCAAAACGCCCAATAAAGGGAAAAGATAACCAAAAGGAAACCGCCGGCCCTTCTCGATCTTTTCAAGGCCAGGAAAATTCCCGGGAGGAAAAGAAGGTAGATAGGGGAATAGGCCAGGATGCCGACCCTCTGATCGAACAGATAAGCCAGGCCGCAGCGGAGAAATTCGGCCGGGTTGGAATGAAAAAACCTCTGGAACATCATGTTTTTATACTCTATCCCCTCGTAGGGGGAGAAGGGCGAGAGGGTGCCATAGAGCGACCACAGATAAAAGAGATAGAGGCCGGCGGAAACGAGCAGCGGAGCAAAAAAAAGAAGGAATTTTCGGCTTTTCCCCTTCTCCGCTTTCAGCCAGGATAAAGCGACGAGGAGGGAAAGGCCGGCGGTCAGGATCGTGTATTTGATTCCAAGCCAGGGCAGGAAAGCCGTGGCCAAACCGGCCAGAAGACAGCGGCCCTCTCCGAAATATCGATTGATGACCAATGACCTAAAGACCCAGATGAGGATGACCGCCGCTGGAATTTCCGGGTAGATGAGATAGGCATAGAAGAGGAGCGGCGGAGTCAGTCCGAAAACGAGCCAGGCCGTCCAGGAGGCTTGAGGGCTCCGGGTGATATCCCGGGTCAACTGGAAAACCAGGAAGCCAAGGAGCGCGGCGAGAAAGCAGAGAGGCAAGCGCACCAGGAAAACGAATATTTTTCTCCGGGTCTGGGGATCGGGGGCCGGACTTATTGCCCAAGAGATTTTTTCCCCCACATAATAAAAAGGGAGGAGGAGCAGAGGAAGTCCGGTAGCGTGCAGGGAATACTGAAACTCAGAACCCTTCTTTCCCGTTCGGGTGTGAGGGCGCAGCGCTCCCGGATAGAATTGAAGATAATTCTGGTCCCCGTAGTTGTTGGACAGGTTCAGGTCGTGGTCGGACAGCAGGCTTTTGGCCAGAATCAGGTAATGCGGCTCGTCGCCGGTGACGGGCTGAGCCGGAAAAATCTTTCCCGAAGCCAAAAGAGCATAGAACCCGAAAAAAAAGAACAAGGCCAAATAAGGAAGCCGTCCTTCACGGAAAAGCCGAGCCGGAGAGACTGTCTTCCTTCGAGACTGGAATATTTTTCCGGGGAATTGCCCGTGGATTCTCGAAAGAAAAAGGCCATGGAGGCAGAGGACGCCGGCCAGGCCGGCCAAAACAATGGCTGGGCCGATTTCTCTTAAGTAAACGATGTGCTGAAGAAATATAAGGGAAAGAAACATGAGGGGCGTGAGAGTCAAAACGATGGCCTGGGCCAGCGGCCGGCGATTTTCCTGGGTTCTTGAAGCTAAAAAAGAGGAATATCGGTACACCGCCTCAAGGGCCGCGGCCCCCACCAAGACGGCCGTCAGGAGGCCGGAAACCACATAAAAGACAACGGAATGATCCACCCGCCTGAACAGTTCAAGGATTCCCTGATGCCAGAGAAAAGAGGCCGGGGCCAAAACTTCCAGAAAAAAAATGAAAAGAGCGGCCGGGGACAGAAGTTCTCTTCTTGACGGCGGCGTCTGGCCGGCTGGAACGGTATCCACTTTTTCCTGCCCCATCGCCGGAGATGGTAGTCCATGGCCGGAAAAAGTGTCAAGCCGGAGAGGCCTCCGGCTCAGGATCGAATAAGGGACGGCCGGCGCACCCAAATTTCGTAATTCCGTTCAGTGGCCTGGTGGATGAAGCCGGTTCGGTCGAGAATGCTGATGACTTCCCGGCGCCAGGGGAGCCTGCGGCTGAAGCACACGCCGGCGATGGCATAATGGTCAAGCCCCTTCTCGAAGGTGTCCGCGGATTTAGGGTCCCGGACCAGGCCGGTGATATAGGCCAGGAGAGTCTCCCTCCGCTTGATTTCCTCGGGCCCGCGCATCTTCTCCAGCTCGATGAAATCGTAAGCACGGACCCGGAGGGCGAAGATTTGCGGCTGGAGGGTGACCAGCCATACCCCGATCTCGTCCGTGGCCAGAACTGTGCTCCGCGGGGGGACGGCCTTTCCCAGCGCGCGGACCACGGAATAGGTGGGATCAACCTTCAGCCCCGGCGGCCCCAGCACGGCGTTCGACCGGCGCAGGACATGATCCCGGCCGAGGAGGGCCACAAAGGCCAGGACCGCCACCAGGCATAAGGCCGTGCGGAGCCTCGGTTTCAGGCGCCGCCAGTCGAGTGGAGCTAAAAGGACGAGCGGGATAAGGAGGGGAAGGGGAAGCGCCCAGAAAAGCCTCCAGTATTCGACCGCCCGCAGGGCTGGTATGAGGTCAAGCCACAGCGGGTTGAAGACCACCGCCGCGGAGGATAGGGCCACGAGGATTGCCAGACGGCGTGCCGGCCCCGGCCGGAGGACAAGCCAGCCGGCACCCAGAACAAGCAGGGAGACGGCCATCCACCTCATATTTCCGAAAAAAACGTTCATATTCCCTATGAGCAGGTCCAAGCCTCTACTGTCGCGGACGAAACGGCTGAGGTCGGCCCCGAAGTCGCCCTCTAATCTAAAAGTCAGGGCCGTGGTGTAGATAAGCGACGCACATCCTGCCAGGAAGGGGACAAGCGAGGTCTTTATCCGGGGCAGGAATCCGGCCAGTAAGCCCAGGACAACGGGGAAGAATGTAACGAAAAGCGACGAGGACGTTAGGCCCTGCCCGGAAATAACGGCTGCCTGCAGTAGAATCCAGCGGGCCACGGAAGGACGCCGGGCGAAAAATAAGGAGAAGTAAAGGATCAGGGGAACGGCCACGGCGGCATAAACCGCCTTCCCTTGAAAAAGACGGACGAAGGCATAGTTCCCCAGAGACTCGCGCGAGGAGCCGGCGCAGAGCAACACCACAACGGCCAGGGCGACGGCCGCGGCAATCCTCCGTCCGTCCAGAAGTCTGAAGAGGAGGCTGTAGGCCAGGATGAGCAGCACGGCCGCCAGGGCGGCCAGGCCGACATGAAGGATATAAATGGCCGGGATGCCGCTGACGAAAGATAAGGCCCCGGCCAAAGCCTCGACCGAATGATACCGGTAGGGGATGCCAAAGACCGGAAGGTTGGGCACATTGTACATGGCATTGTACTTCAGAAGCGGGAGCCCGGGATTCTCGGCTACGCCCACGGCCATGTTGACATAATAGGGCTCGTCAAGGTTGGGCTTGTTGACCACGAGGGTCAAAGTCACGGCGAACAAAATCAGGATAAGGAGGATGAGTCCCTCGAAGAGGCCGCGTTGGACGGCTCCCCGGCTGGAAAGATCAGCGCTCTGGACGGCCGATTCCGGTAGGAAGCGGCGCCGGTTTTTGCAGTATCCGGCCAAGGCCAGTGACATGGAGGGGACGGCAACGGCCAGGAGGACATAGAGGTTCTTGTCCAGAAGAACGATAGCCTGGCAACAAATCGTCCAAACCGCGAATTCAAGGCAGACGATGTTGACCGCCTGAGAGGCTCCTATTTCCCATTCCCAGAACTTTCTACTCATGGAAGGTGAACAATTATATCACAGCGTCCCGACAGGACCCCTCCTCTTCTTGAATGCTAGATCACATAATTGGAGATGCTATCCATGGCCGATAGGCTTTTGACATCCCTCCAGCCCTCTTTTATACTCATTTCCCATGAAAAGGATCGGAGCCTTCTTCCTTCTGCTTGTCTGTCTATGTTTGTGTGGATGTCGGAAATCGTCTGTAAAAGGAACGAACCCCAACGTTGTCGTCATCCTGATCGATGCTCTGAGAATGGATCGGTTGCACGACTACGGCAACGCCAGAAAGACGAATCCTTTTCTGGCCGAGTTCGGGAAGCGGGGCATACGATTCACCAACGCCTATTCCCATTCAAGCCATACCAAGATTTCCGTAGCCTCGCTCTTTACCGGATTGACCCCGCCGCTTCACGGAGTCCGGCATATCGATTTTCCCTGGGAGGATGAAAAAACCCGGCTTTCCTCCGACATCCTGTCGTCCCCGTTGACGACCATAGCCGAAGTGCTGCTGAAGAAGGGCTACCGGACAGCCGCCTTTGTCACCAACCCTTTTCTAAAAAGCTCTTTTGGGTTTTCCCAAGGGTTCCAAGACTACAGATATATAGACCTGCCGCAGGGCGCGGCGAAACAGCTCAACGGTGAGGTCATCAACTGGCTCAACCAGCCCGGAAAGGGTCCCTTTTTCCTATATATTCACTATATGGATGTCCATGCCCCTTACCGGCCGCCGCTTCCATATCGCCATTTATACACACAAAAAAAGAATTTGCTGCCGTACGAAAGCAACGGTCCCTACCAGGGTCAGGTCAATGAAGAAGGCATTCAATATACACGCGACCGCTATGACGCCCAGATCAACTACTGGGATGACTGTTTCAAGGAACTCATTAAGGAGATGGAGCCGAAAGGCTGGGCGGACAACACCGTATTTATCATCCTCAGCGATCATGGAGAGGAATTCTACGACCATGGAGGCTTCGGCCACGGCTTTACTCTCTATGAGGAACAGCTCCGCGTTCCTCTCTATATCGTGTTCGAGGGCCGGCTCCCGCCCGCTCAGGTCAGAAAGGACCGGGTCGAGATCATCGATATCTTCCCCACCGTCTGCGCCTTGGCCGGACAGAAGGTCCAAGGCCTCGGTCTCCAGGGAAAAAATATCCTGGCCTCGGAGCGAATGAATCCGGATGCCTTTCACTATGCCGAGACCGGACGGGGAAAAGCGCCGGCCTCCGTCCAAACGGAAAAATACAAACTGATTTTCAACGTCACGGAGAAGAGCTTCGAGCTCTATGACTTGACCAAAGACCCCCGGGAATTGATCAATATTATTTCCCAAAAGACCGCCTGGGCCCGGGCCGGGCAAAAAAAATTGTTTGAACTGTTGTCGATGCGGAGGCCCGGTGTCCGGCCATCGAAAAGGGAGCTGGACCGGGAAACGGTAGAAGCGCTCAAAAGCCTGGGCTACATCAGGTAGCTGCCATCAAAAAGCCGGCGGGCTTGATCAGGCTGTTCCCAAGCATCTTGTCTTGTGGTATGAGGATGGACGATCCCCGGCTGCCGCAGAAGCAAAAAAACGGATTAAGAAATCAGGCCGGGAGGGAGGTTAAGAGGAAGAGGGCCATGGATATACGTCACCAAAAAAGGATCGGCGTCATCGGCGGCAGCCGGGCCAAAGAGGCTGCCCTGCGGGATGCCTACCAGATCGGCCGGCTGGTCGGCCGGCGGGGAGGAATCCTCGTCTGCGGGGGGCTGGGCGGCGTCATGGAGGCCGCCTCCCGCGGCGCCCAGGAAACCGGGGGCCTGACTTTGGGCATTCTGCCCGGCAACTCGGCCCAGGAGGCCAACCCCTCAGTTGACATTCCGCTGGCCACCGGACTGGGCTACACCCGCAATTCTTTAGTCGCCCTGAACGCGGATGTGCTGATCGCCGTGGACGGCGAATACGGAACCTTGAGCGAAATCGCCTTCGGCCTGATCTACGGCCGCCGGGTGATCGGCCTCGGCACCTGGGATATCCCGGGCCTTATCCCGGCCCGGAGCCCCGAGGAAGCCGTGGAGCTGGCTTTCAACAAAGGCTGACCCGCCCCGGTCCAGGCCATGGCCACCTTCAAGCTCGTCCTCAGCTATGACGGCACGGGCTTCTCCGGTTGGCAGCGGCAGCCAAAAAAAAGGACGGTGCAGGGAGTGGTCGAGGAAGCCCTGGTTCGCATCACCGGCCATCGCCCGGCCCTCATCGGCGCGGGCCGGACGGACGCGGGCGTGCATGCCCTAGCCCAGACGGCCGGCTTCCAGGCGGACATCCGGCTGAAACCGGCCGAGCTGGTCAAGGCCCTGAACGCCGTCCTTCCCCCTGATGCGCGCGTTCTCTCGGCCCAGACCGCGCCGCCCGATTTCAATGCCCGGCGTTCGGCCCGGTCCAAGATTTACCGCTACCGGATCTATCGCCGGCCGGTGCTGCCGCCCTTTCTCAGCCGCTACGTTCTGCACTGGCCCTATCCCCTAGACACGGAAGCCATGGCCCGCGCCGCCCGGCTTTTCATCAGGGAGGATGATTTCTCAGCCTTTTCCTCAAACCGGCTCCTCAGCCCCGTCCGCAAGGTCATCCGCTCCGAGCTCCGCCGGCGGGGGCCCGAGCTCCACTACACCGTAGAGGCCGACGGCTTTCTGAGGTTCATGGTCCGGGCCATGGTCGGCACCTTGCTCGAGGTCGGCCGCGGCCGGATCAGCCCGGATAAAGTGGAAGAGCTTTTCCGGAAGAAACAACGGACTCTGGCCAGCCCAACCGCGCCGGCCCGCGGCCTGTGGCTGGTCCGGGTGGTGTACTGACTTCCTCCCTTTGGCTCTCCGGCTGATTAATCAATAAATTCTTGCGGTCTCGCTGGAGATTGAGCAAGTTCTTGCCCCTCAACGTCATGTTGGACATAGCGGCGGACTGGGGTCGCGTCCACACTTTCCGCCTTTTGCGCTTTGACCCATCTTGACTTCGCCGGGCAGCCGGAGATAGTATTCCGTCGCGATGAGGAAATTCCTATCCACTTCAATGAGCTCATGCTCGCTGGGGCAGCGACATCGGGAGGAATGAAACAAGAGTCCATCTCTTTCAGTTAATCTTTGATCTTTCGAGGAGGATTTCGAATGAGATTCATCAAACACGCCGCGTTGGCAGCCGTGCTGATGTATTTGTTTGCTTCAGGACCGGTCTATTCCCAGGCTCATTTCCATCAAGGCCTGGTTTTTGAGGGCGAGGCGAGGTCTGACGACAGCGGGCGAACGTGGCCCGTCCAACTGAGTATTACCTCATTTGCCGCGACAACGGGTCAATTCGGCGGGGAAATGACTTGGCCGTCGTTGAATTCCATCCATCGCCTCGAAGGGCGAATCTGGGGGAGCACCGTGACTTTCAAGGAAACGGGGTATATCAAGCAAGGCGGCGCCCACCTGAACTGCGAGTATGCCCTCATCCTCGAGAAAAACATCCTCAAAGGCCGCTGGGTCGAAGCGGGCGGCGACCGAGGGACCCTACGCTTGCAATTGAGATCGACCGGCGCAGGAGGAAGTCAGTCCGATTCCGAAATTTACGACGGGATGATTTTTAAGGGCGAAGTGAAATCCACCAACAGCAATCGAACCTGGCCCGCCTCCATCAAGATTGCCGGCATCCAACAATCTTCGGGCGATTTTGACGGGGAAATATCCTGGCCCTCCCTGAACGCCGTCAATCGAATCGTCGGCAAGATCATGGGCAAAAGAATCATTTTCAAGGAAACGGCGTACATAAAGCAGGGGGGCGCCCATTTGAATTGTGAGTACGATTTCATCTATGACGGAAACACCCTGCAGGGCGTATGGACTGAGCCCGGAGCCGACAGCGGCACGGCAATCTTTCAGCGCCAGCGATAGACCGACCCGTCTTGACCTAACCGCGCCGCCGGCGACATATTTCCAGCGTGATGAGCAGGGGTGATTCAGCGCCCGGAAAGGTCTGCTACCGGGAGGGGAAATATGTTCCGGTGATCTTATGTTGAGAATCCGAGGCTCATCCCCTCGGCGATGAGCTCGGCCGTGGCCTTCCGGACGGGGATCTTCATTCCGATGTAGCGTTCGATGTGTCCAAGCTGGTCGGCGAATTTCTCGCAGGCCAGGGATACTGCTTTACCGGACTTCCCGGCCCGGCCGGTGCGCCCGATGCGGTGGACGTAGTTCTCTATGTCCCGGGGAAGATCGTAGTTGACCACCATCTCCAGGCCTTCGATATGGAGGCCCCGGGCGGCAATGTCGGTGGCCACCAGGAAGGGGAAGCGGCCCGCGGCGAAGTCGTCCATGATCCTCAGCCGCCGGAGTTGGGGAAGATCGCCGGTCAGATAGCGGACGGCGAAGCCGGCTCGGCCGAGCTTACGGGCCAGCCGTTCGGCGCCATGGCGGGTATTGGTGAAAATCAGGGCGTTCCGCGGACCTTCGGCTTTGAGAATTCCCATCAGGAGACCGGTCTTGGACTGGCTGGGGATGCGATAGAGCTCCTGGGAGATGGCCTCGACCGTCAACCGTTCGGGCGTCAATTCGATGAAGGCCGGTCGGTCCAGGTAGCGGGCGGCGACCTGCCGAGCCAGTCGGTCGAGAGTCGCGCCGAAAAGCAGGCTTTGCCGGACCCCGGCCGGGGGAAGCTTGGCGATCAGCTTCTGAATATCGGGCAGGAAGCCCATGTCGAACAGCCGGTCGGCCTCGTCGATGACCAGGATCCGGAAATCAGCGAGCCGCAGGGCGCCCCGGTTTTCCAAGTCCAGGAGACGGCCGGGCGTGCCGATGGCGATGTCCACGCCCTTCCGAAGAAGGGCCTGCTGGTGATCGGTGCCGACGCCGCCGAAAAACCCGCCGATGGAATAGCCCAGATTCCGGTTCAGGAGCAGCGCCTCGCCCTCGATCTGGACGGCCAGCTCGCGGGTGGGGACGATGATCAGGGTTCGGCCTTTCCTGCGGGAGGGGTCCCGGAGCAGACGTTCGAACACGGTGATGAGGAAAGCCGCCGTTTTGCCGGTCCCGGTCTGGGACTGGACGGCCGCATCGCGGCCCTGGAGACTCAGCCCCAGCGTCCGCGTTTGGACGTCCGTCGTTTCTTTATAACCCCGCTTGGCCACCGCGGCCAGAAGCCTGGGGTCGAGATTCAATTCTTCGAATCGCATAATAAAATCCTTCCAAAGAGAATTTCAACATGAGGGGGATCGTCGATCGAAATTATCGTTCGGGAGGGAAGATGAATTCGTTCAGAACGTTTCCGACCAGATGTCGATGATGGATTATACGCGCAAAAAACTCTAAAAGCAAGGAATATTTTCGGGTCACCGGCTGCCGAATTGGAGCCTCACAGGCTGAGGCCCATGACCAGGGCGTCTTCCTCGGGGTTTAAGTAATAGCCCTGGCGGCGGTCGAGCTCGCTGAACCCCAGCTTCAGGTACAGGTTCCGGGCGGTCTGGTTGGACAAACGGACCTCCAGGATGACAAAGCTGCCGCCCAGGCCGCGGATCAGGTCCAGCGCCCGCCGCAGCAGCGATTCGCCGATCCCTTGCTTTCGGAATTCAGGGTGCACGGCGATATTGTTGATCTGGGCCTCGTCGGCGATCAGCCAGAAGATGACATAGCCGATAAGGACTTCCCTGCCGCCGGAGCCTGTCACGGCCACATAGGGATGGGATACGGGGCTATTCTGGACCTCGCCCAAAAAAGTGGACGCCGGCCAGGGGTTGGGAAAAGACGCCCGCTCGATGGCCAGCACGGCGGCCAGGTCCTCGGTCTTCATCCGCCGCAGGCTGAAGGGCATGGCCGACGTTTCAGGCTGCTTAATGTCTCTCCTCCGCCTGGGACCGCCGGAAATAGAGGGGCTTGACTTCCGCGGCCGGAAGGCCCTTCCCGGCCCGAAGACGGTCATCGCCCAGCAGCCCGACCTCGTGGGCGATGAACAGAGAGCGCCGGGAGAAGCGGGCCTTATCCTTGAGATAGGACCGGATTCTCTCGCTGAAGACACGGACGCCGGTGCCGATAAAATGGATGATGCGCTTGGAAGGCAGCCGGGCCAGGAAGTCGTCGGGCGTCCAGGCCGCCTGAGGCAGGATTTCGGCCAGGCCGTCTCCCTTCGCTTCGAAGAGCGCGGCGAAGATCTCCCCCTTCTTGGCATCAATCAGCGGACAGAGAAGGCGGGACTGGCCGCCCTTGAGCTTCAGGGCCAGGGCTTCCAGGCTGGATACAGCCGCCACGGGCCGGCCCGAAGCGAAAGCGAAGGATTTGACCGTGGCCAGCCCGATGCGGATGCCGGTGAAAGAGCCGGGCCCGGCCGCCACCGAAAACCCGTCCACCTCGCGGATGTCCCGGCCGGCGGTCTTCAACAGGTAGTCAAGGCTGGCCAGGAGTTTCTCGGAATGGTTGAGCTGGGCTTCAAACCCCGTCTCGGCTAGAAGGCGCCGGTCCTCGAGCAGCGCCAGGGAGCCGCTCGGCCCGGTCGTATCCAAGGCCAGGACAATCATGGCCTTCCTGACTTCTGAAGCGTCCTGCCGAACAGGAAGAGGTTGCCGGCGGCGAGGATGTCCGCTTGGACCCGGCTCATGGGCACGACCTCGAAAGTGACGGCCCGGCCCGCGATTTCGGCCCGGCCGCCGAGAGCATCCACCTTTATTTTGTCGCCGGAGACAAGCTTTCCTTCTCTGACTATGCCCTCCAGCGCCCGGCTGCGAAAGACCGGTAATCCCGAATTGGCCGCGTTGCGGAAATAGATGGCGCCGAAGGAGGGCGCCAGGATGGCCGCCAGGCCCAGGGCCATAAAGCAGTCCACGGCCTGCTGTCTTGAGGAGCCGGCTCCGAAGTTGCGGCCGGCGACCAGGATGTCCCCAGGCTTGGCCTTGGCCGGAAAATCCTTCCAGCCCTCCAGGTTTCCCAGGGCGTAGGGCCCCATTTGTTTGATGTCGGTGAGGTGAAGGTGAGCGTTGTGAAAGATCTGGTCGGTGTCGATGTCCTCGATCAAGGCGCCCCGGCCGTCCAGAAGCACCCAGACCCGGCCTTCGATTTCGGTCTTGCTCATGGGACATCCTCCGGGCCGGCGATGGCGCCCAGCGCCGAGGAAGCGGCCACCACCTCCGGGCTGGCCAGGTAGGTCGACCCCTGGCCCTGCTTGCCGGGGAAGTTGCGGTTGCCGGTTGAGACCTGAACCTCGCCCTTGCCGGTCAGGCCGGCATGGCCCTCGGCGCAGCCGCCGCAGCCCGGGTTGATGATGATCGCTCCGGCCTCAAACAACACCCGGAGGATCCCCCGCCCAAGCAGTTCTTCATAGACGCGGCGCGTGGCGGGCACCACCTTCAACATGAGGCCCGGTTTGACCCGGCGGCCCTTGAGAATCCGGGCCGCGGCGACGAAGTCTTCGGTCCGGCCGTTGGTGCAGGAGCCGATGAAAGCGGAATCGATGGCCAGGCCCTTGAGGGCGGCCACCTCCTTGACCTGAGTCGGCGAGGGCGGCTCGGCGATCTGAGGTCCAAGGCCCGAGGCGTCGAGCTCAATGACCGAGGCATAAACCGCGTCGAGATCGGCCTGGAAGGGCCGGTAGGGCCGGCCGGTGAGAGCGCGCACCTCTTCCTGCAAGGCCGGCCCATGCTCCGGGACAAAGCCGATGATGCCGGCCATTTCAGTGACCATACTGCACAGAGTGATCCGGCCGGCCAGGGTCAGGTCCCTGACCGCCGGGCCGCTAAACTCCACGGCCTTATTGGCCAGGGCCGAGGTGCCCAGCTCGCGCAGGACAAAGAGGGTCAGGTCTTTGGCCGTGGCCCAAGGGCCGGGCCGCCCCTTGATCACCACCTTGACCGAGGGAGGAACTTCGAACCAGGTCCGTCCCGTGCGGAAGGCGAAAGCGATGTCCACGTCGCCCATGCCCTGGCCGAAGCTGCCCACGGCGCCCAGGATGTTCATATGGCTGTCCGTGCCGACCACCGTGCTGTCGGCCCCGGCCAACCCCTCCTCGATGAGCACATGCGAGCCCACCCCCCGGTCCACATCGAAAACGGTCAAGCCGTGCTTTCGGGCGAAGTTGCGGCAGAGCTGCTGATTGTCGGCGTATTTCAGCAAGCAGGCCGGCGCGCACAGGTCGAAGGTGAAGAAGGTCCGCTGCCGGTCGGGGGGCAGGCCGCCGTACTCCCGCTCGTAATGCTTGACCACGTTGGGGCCGCCGAAATCGCGGGCGGAGCGGATATCGAGGTCGAGCCAGACGATGGCGCCCGGCCGGACCTTGTCGGCCGTATGGGCCTGAATGATCTTTTCCAGGATAGTCTGTCCCAAAGCGGGTCTCCCTCGGCCGGCTCAGAGCTTATGGGCTACGGCAGCGGCCATTTCGGACGTTTTGGACTTGCCGCCCATGTCGTAGGTCCGGACCTTTCCTTCCTTGATGACGGCGGCCACGGCCCCTTCCAGCGCCCGGGCCTTGGAGGTCTCGCCCAGCCAGTCGAGCATCTGCACCGCGGCCAGGAAAGTGGCCAGGGGATTGACCTTGTCCATCCCGGTGTACTTGGGCGCCGAGCCGTGGGTGGGCTCGAAAATGGCATAGGAGCTGCCGATGTTTCCGGACGAGGCGAACCCCAGCCCGCCCACCAGCTGGGCCGCCAGGTCGGAGATGATGTCGCCGAACAGGTTTTCCGCCACCAGGACGTCGTAGTCCTGGGGGTTCTTGACCAGCCACATGCACATGGCGTCCACGTTGGCTTCCTTGAATTCAACGTCCGGGAACTTCGAGGCGATGTCGCGGGCCACCCCGAGCATCAGCCCGCCCGTCTCGCGCAGCACGTTGGGCTTCTCCACGATGGTCACCGAGCGGCGCTTCTGCCGGCGGGCGTAGTCGAAGGCGGCCTGGACGATGCGCCGGCAGCCTTTCTTGGTCATGATGCGCGTGGAAACCGCGATCTCGGCCGAGGGAGTCTCCCGGAAGGCCTTCATCTTGGGATGGAGGTCGAAGGCCCGGCGGACCTCCTCGGGAAGGGGGTGCCATTCGACGCCGGCATACAGGCCTTCGGTGTTTTCCCGGAAAATGACGAGGTCGATATCATCGCGGTAGTTGAGGGGGTTGCCGGGGTAAGCCTTGCAGGGCCGCAGGTTGGTGTACAGGTCGAACTCCTGGCGGAGCCGGACGATGGGGCTGAAGTAGGACAGGCCCTGGCCCTGGAGGGCCGGGGCCAGCTCCTTGGCCGCATCTTCCTTGGGCTTGGAAGTGATGGCCCCGAACAGGCAGCAGTCCGTCTCTTTAAGCAGCCTGATGGTGCGGTCGGGCAGGGCATTCCCTTCCCGGCGCCAGAACTGCCAGCCGATATCGCCGTAGATATACTTGGCCTCCAGCTCCAATTTGTGGAGGGCGGTCAGGGCGGCTTCCACAACGTCCAGGCCCACACCGTCGCCGGGCAGGACCGCGATCCTGTACTTGGACATCAATCGCTCCTTACAAGAAATCATTATATAAAAGCCAGGACATTGTACCCGTTTGAAATTGATTTTTCAAAGAGAAGAGTGGACCATGGTTAACCCTTTCATTTCTCTATAATTAATGATAATATTTTGGCGTGGAATGGGAAGAAAAGATCGTAAATTTGAAGCTCATTTTGGGCCGGCTGCTAGCCTCGAATTCTCTCCCCCCGGAAACCTATCTGGCGGGGGGAACGGCTCTTTACTTTCAACTCCATCATCGTCTTTCGGTTGATCTGGATTTCTTCGTCCCCCTGCCGTTTTTGTCGGAAAATATCGTCGCCAAGCTAAGAACCCTATTTAAAGAAGTCGATGTTGAGATACTGGAAAAAGAAAGCCTCATCGTCTTCTTGTCCGAATACAAGATCAAGGTTTCACTCTTCCATTTGCCCTATCCGCTCCTTTCTCTAAAATCCCATCTGGAAATTCAAGAAAGGATCACCTGCCCGGTCGCCTCTCTGGACGACCTGGAGGCCATGAAAGCTCTGGCGCTGGTCCAGAGAGGGACAGCCAAGGATTTCATTGATCTCTTCTTCATTTTGCAGAAGAACTCCGACCGTTTTGAGGACGTCAGCCGGAAAGTCCGAATGAAGTACGGAGTCGGCGCCGAATATGATTACCACCTGAAAACCTCGTTCATCTACTTCGACGACGCAGAAGCACAGCTCCAAGAAATCAGGCTAGTCGATGCTTCTGGAAAGATCCGCCCCATGTCCAAGACAGAATGGGACGACATTAAAAGCTTTTTCACGAGGATGATCCGTTGAGGAAAGAGCTGTTCTGGGACACGGACCCGGAGAAGGTGACGGCCGAACTGGAGATCGAGCGGGCCATCAATTTCGGCGGATTCGGTTATATTGAAAAACTCCAGACGAAATACGGATTGGATAAGTTCCGTGAGGTGATAATAAAAAACCGTCGGTTGAGCCGCAAAGCGGTCAACTACTGGTGCCGGGCCTTGGGCCTCGACCGCGATAAAACCGCCGCCTTCAGCCGAAAACCGGCCATTTGGCTGCCGACAAGATAATCAGATAAAAATTAAATTAGGTGACAGTCATCTAATTCCCCTTTTTGCATGCTGAAATAAGGTATTTAGATGGCTGTCACCTAATTTAATACAAGGAGGACCCATGGCCAAGCTCAATTTTGAAGATCAGGAAAAACGGCTGGCCCTCAACCGCCGTAAATTTCTGGGCTATTTCTCCGCGGCCGGGCTGGGCGGCACGCTTCTGCCCGGAGCGCTCCTGGCCGTGGCCCAGGATGCCCCTCAAATCACGACCGACATGGTGGCCTCCGCGGCCAAGATCGCCGGAATCCCTCTCTCGGAGGAAGCCCAAAAACGAGCGGCCGAGGGATTGAACCGCCAGGACGGGCTGCTCAAAAACTTCCAAAGCCTGCGGGAGATGAACCTGGGTAACGATACGCCCTTGGCCCTGGTCTTCAACCCGGTCCTTCCGGGAGTGACGCATCCCCGCGGCGAATCGTTCCTGAGAACCTCCAAGGTCAGGGTGTCGGCGCCCAAGACGGAAGAAGACCTGGCCTTCCTTCCCCTGACCCACCTGGCCCAATTGCTGAAAAAACGCGAAATCAAATCCCTGGAACTGACTAAAATATGCCTCGAACGTCTCAAAAAATATGACCCCGTTCTCAAATGTGTCGTGACCCTGACTGAAGAGTCGGCTCTCCAACAAGCGGGCCGGGCTGACGCGGATATCTCAGGCGGCGCTTACCGCGGCCCGCTCCACGGCATTCCCTGGGGGGCCAAGGATCTTCTCGCCGTGAAGGGATACAAGACCACTTTTGGCGCCTCTCCCTACAAAGACCAGATCCTGGACCGGAACGCGACCGTATACAACCGACTCACCAAGGCCGGCGCCGTCCTTGTCGCCAAATTGACCATGGGAGCCCTGGCCCAGGGCGACCGCTGGTTCGGCGGCCAGACCAAGAGCCCCTGGGACCCGCAGAACCCCAGCCTGGGCTCGAGCGGCTCCTCGGCCGGCCCGGCCGCAGCGGTGGCGGCCGGCCTGGTGCCCTTCGCCCTCGGCTCGGAGACGCGCGGCTCGATCATGTCGCCCGCCGGCCGCTGCGGGGTGACGGGGCTGCGGCCGAGCTTCGGCCGGGTCAGCCGCTATGGGGCCATGGCCTTGAGCTGGACCATGGACAAGATCGGCCCCTTGTGCCGGACGGCCGAGGACTGCGCCGTCGTCCTGGCCGCCATCCAGGGGCCGGACGGGCTGGACAATACGGTGCTCGAGCTTCCTTTCGCCTGGGACGCCGGCCGCGACGTCCGCCGGCTGAAGGCCGGTTACCTGAAATCAGACTTCGAAGGCGATATCCCCGACGACCCGCAGAACCCGGACCGGGCCAGACGCCTGCGCGAAATCCGCGAGATGAACAGAACCGCCCTGACCTTCTTCTTGTCCCTGGGCCTTAAGCCGGAGCCGGTCGAACTCCCCAAGCTGGGCTCGGAAGCCATGAATTTCATCCTGACCACCGAAGCCGCCGCGGCCTTCGACGACCTCGTCCGCAGCGGGAACCTGGACCTGATGTCGGCCGATCCCGAGCGAAGCAACTGGGTCAACGCCTTCCGGCTTCATGCCCTGGTCCCGGCGGTCGATTACATCCAGGCCAACCGCGCCCGCTTCCGGCTGATGGAGGCCTACCACGAGCTCTTCCAGGGAATGGACGTCCTGGTCGGCAGCGCCCTGGGCCCCACCAACCTGACCGGCCATCCGGAGGTCTCCTTCCCCCACGGGTTCGACAGCAAGGGACAGCCGGCCGCCCTGCGCTTCACCGGAAAGCTCTTCGGCGAGGCGGACATTCTGCTCCTGGCCCACGCCTTCCAGGGCCAGACCGACTTCCACCTCCGCCGGCCGAACCTGACTCATTCACAATAATAGCCGGCGGAACAGCATCCCGCTGATTTTCTTATTCATGGTCAGGCTGATGATTTTCTGCGCGGCCAGGAGCCCGAAGGGAATGGAATATTTCCCGCATAAGCCGCCTTGTCTAAGTGCTCTTTCAGGTACTCCCGCAGCCCCCAGATGGCTTGAGGCTCGGAAAGGCCCGTCCAGAGCTTGAACTCGTCCAGGATCAGGATATTGTGGGGATCGCCGATCTCCTGGCGGACCGTGCCGTGAGTAACGCCGAAAATGACGCCCTCCTTGGCCCGGAGAATCTTGAACAACGGATAATAGACCCGGCCGGCATAGAGATACCGGATTTCATTGGCGGCCAGCGGGATCATGACCAGGGCCAAAATTAAAATGGCGACTAGACTTTTCATCGATATCCTTCTGTTGTTGCCGAGCTTCTCGCTCTGATAAAATCCGATAACGGAAATGGTGATTGAATCAACGGCCCTCCCCTTATGGCGGAGACGAGAGGCAGGACTATTCCGGGCGGCCCGGGCCTTCCGCGGCTTTCAGCAGGGCGATTTCCTGGGCCGCCTCTTTCAACTGTCTCTGAAGTCTGGTGACCACAATGGAGAGATGGACGAGGAAGATCGTAATGGCAAAGATCGCCGCCATGAATACCAAGGAGGGGGGGTAGAACACTCCCAGCAAGCGGGCCGCGGCGTTCAGCCCTTCCCGCCAGATGGAAAAGACAAGGAGCAGCATGGTCAGGCACAGCCATACGATCGAGTATTCTTCCCTGATCTTTCCCCTCACGATCAGCCGGGCGATCAGGAAGAGAAATGACAGAGAAACCACGATGCTCACGATTTGAATCTTCAGGGAAAGCAATTCTCTCATCAGATCCTCCCTTTTCTGTGTCGAAAATAGGTGAAGATGATGGCCAGCGTCACCTTGAACATATAATAGAGACTGATCAGACGCCTGATGGACGATTCACCCCCTTGCCGCCCGCGCATCACCACCGGCACTTCCCGGATCTTCAGGCCGCCCAAGGCGAAGAGGACAATCGATTCGGACTCCGGAAATTCGTCTGGATAAGTGCCATCCACCATGGCCAGCGCCCGGCGGCCCAGGGCGCGGAACCCCGAGGTGCTGTCCGTGATGCGGACCCGGGCCAGAACCTGGTGAAGAAACTGGAAATAGCGGATGCCCAGCCTG
>Ga0315282_10007722_pt1 | contig 17580 bp, 15 predicted proteins | sample YL17G07_20_MG_FD_203693 | JGI IMG/M metagenome (GOLD analysis project Ga0315282, IMG submission 203693) | Sediment microbial communities from Yellowstone Lake, YNP, Wyoming, USA - YL17G07_20 | ecosystem: Environmental > Aquatic > Freshwater > Lake > Sediment | place: USA: Wyoming | collected... | reverse complement strand
CGGTGAGGCTGGTTCTCTCCTTTTGGGGAAGTTGAAGCACGATGTCCACGTCTTCCTTCTCCTTTGGCTGGTGGCTGATACCAACCACTGCCCCACTCAAGGCCATGCGCAGCGTTTGGGTGATCTGATCCGTCGAAACGCCGGTCAAAGCCGCCTTCTCCTTGTCCACCACGAAGCGATATTCGAGCTGCGCGTCTTCGACGTACCAGTCCACGTCCACCACGCCCTTAGAACGCTTGAAGGCGTCGCGCACCTGTCGCGCCACTTCAAGCTGTTGACGTTGATCGGGCCCATAGATTTCAGCCACCAAAGTCTGGAGGACCGGCGGGCCGGGAGGAATCTCGGCCACTTTCATCCTGGCTCCATATTTGTCGCCGATGGGCTGGATGGCCAGCCGCACACGCTTGGCGATGTCATGACTCTGTGCGGAGCGCTCGCCCTTGGGAAGCAAGTTCACCTGAATGTCCGCTTGGTTCGGCGCCTGGCGCAGGAAGTAATGGCGAACGAGTCCATTGAAGTTGTAAGGCGCGGCCGTGCCCGCGTACACCTCGTAGTTGATGACCTCCGGCTCCTGCGCGATGCGCCGGGCGAGCTCCCGCGTGACCGCCGCCGTCTGCTCGAGGGTGGTGCCGTCCGGCATGTCCACGATCACCTGGAACTCACTCTTATTGTCGAAGGGCAGCATCTTGGCGCGCACAATTTTGAGCACAGGCATCGTCAAAACCAGGAGTAAAAGGAGCACGACGCCTGCCAGGAAGCCGCGCCGCTTGCGCGCGTCAATCAGCAAAGGCGTCATCAGACGGCGATAGAGGCGGGTGCTCCACCCTTCCTGGCCTTCTGCTTCGTGATGATTGCCTTCGCGCTTCAAGATGCGGATGGCCGCCCAGGGCGAAATCACAAAAGCGATGAGGAGGGAAAAGAGCATGGCCACGGAAGCGCCGATGGGAATGGGGCGCATGTATGGACCCATCAGGCCGCCCACGAAAGCCATGGGCAGGATGGCGGCAATGACGGCAAAAGTGGCGAGCGTGGTCGGGTTACCCACTTCATCCACGGCCTCGACCGCGATGTCGGCGACCGGGCGGCCCTTGTTTTGCGGCAGATGGAAGTGGCGCGTAATGTTCTCCACCACTACGATCGCGTCATCAACCAGGATTCCGATGGAAAAGATGAGGGCGAAAAGGGTAACCCGGTTGAGGGTGTAACCATAAATGAAATATAGGAACAGGGTCATGGCCAGGGTCACGGGAACCGCGCCCAAGACCACTATGGACGAACGCCACCCCAGAGCCAGAGCAATGAGCGCAGTTACGGACAAGGTGGCGAGCAGAAGGTGCTTGAGCAGTTCGTTGGATTTCTCTTGCGCCGTCTCGCCGTAATTGCGGGTGACCGTCATGTCAACCCCAGAAGGGATCAGCGAGCCTTTGAGGTTGTTAACCTTTTCGAGGACTCGGTCGGCAACCACCACGGCATTCTTCCCTTTGCGTTTGGCCACGCTGAGGGTCACTGCGGGATACTCGCCTATAGGACCGCTTTGGATTCTGCCCGCGCCCTTCCCCAGCCCGAAGAGCACGTAGTCGGAGGGCTCTGCGGGGCCATCGCGAATCTCTGCGACGTCGCGCAGATAAACAGGTCGGCCGGCGGAAACTCCCAGGACGACCGCGCCGACGTCCTGGGGAGTTCGAAGGAAGTTGCCGGTCTGCACGGCAAATTCGCGATTCTCCGCCACAAAGCTTCCCACCTGGAGCTGCTGGTTGGCGTGCTCGAGAGCCGCGTAGATGGTGGCTGGGGCGACATTGTAGCCAGCCATCTTGGCGGGATCCAGCAGAACCCGGAGCTGGCGCCGCTCACCTCCAATCACTTTTGTTCCCGAGACATCGTCAATGGTTTTCACTTCTCGGTCCACTTCCGAGGCAATGCGGCGGAGCGTGTAGCCATCATAGCGGTCGCTCCAGAAGGTCAGGGCCAACACCGGGACGTCATCGATGGAACGGGGTTTAATGAGCGGCTTGGAAGCCCCGGGAGGAATCAGATCGAAGTTCGAGTAAAGCTTGTTGTAGAGCTTGACAATGGAATCTTCTTCTTTTTCCCCTACCTTGAAGCGCACGATCGCCATGCTCATGCCCGGGCGCGTGGTGGAGTAGACATACTCGACCCCGGGAATCTCCCAAAGGAGCTTCTCCATGGGCGTGGCGACGCGATGTTCCACTTCTTGAGCCGTGGCGCCCGGCATCTCCACGAAGACGTCCATCATGGGCACGATGATCTGCGGTTCTTCTTCACGCGGCGTCTCCAGCACGGCGAAGGCGCCCAGGACGAGAGAAAAAACCATCAGGAGCGGGGTGAGTTTCGAGTTGATGAAGTAGTGGGCGATGCGGCCTGCGAGTCCGAGCTTTCGCATGGTTATTGCGCCTCCACCCGAACGCCGTCATGAAGCTGCTCGACTTGTGTCACCGCAACGCGGTCCCCCGGATTCAGCCCTGAAAGGACTTCGATCCGTTCTCCCCACGACTTCCCCGCTTTGATCAGCCGGTATTCCACGCTTCCCTGGGAATTGACCACATAGACCCCCTCCAACTCGCCGTGCTCGACCAGAGCCGTCCGCGGAATAGACATCCGTCGGCTCTGCTCCACAGGGAACAACGCCTTGGCGTACTCACCGGACTGGCAGGAGCAGTTCGAGGGGAGATCAACTTTCACCAGGAACGTCCGGCTGCCGGGATCAGCGGCCGGAACCACTTCCGCCACACGCCCCTGGACCTGGCCCCGCGCCGTGGCTACAGCAATTTCCTCCCCCACCCTAACCTTGGCAAAGAGCTCTTCCGGCAGGCTGGCCTCCAGCCGGTAGTGAGCCGTCTCCTCGACCACCATGAGCGCCATCCCCGGCATTACTACTGTGCCGGCATCAATACTTCTCTGGGTCACCACGCCATCCGCGGGCGCCACAATGCGGGAGTAACTCAGCATCGTCTCCGCGGAGGATTTCTGCGCGCGGGCTTGCTGGTGGCGCGCCTGGATTTCCTTTATCTTGGCTTCAAGAGCCCGCTCGTTGGCCAAAGCCGCTTTGTACTTTGCTTCCGCGCCGTCATATTCCTGGCGACTCAGCGAATTCTTCTTAAGCAGGGTTTGATAACGCGTGAAAGTGGCCTCGGCAAACTGCCGATCCGCGGTAGCGGCCAGGAGAGACTGCTCGACTTCCGCCAGTCCCTGTGCAGCTTCTTCAACTCCTGCCTGCGCCGCCTCCACTTGGGCGCGCGGCGAGCGGTCGTCAATTACCGCCAGCGGTTGCCCTTTGCGCACACGATCGCCTGACCTGACACGAACTTCCCCCACCGTGCCTCCCATCTGGGCGTTCAGCACGCTGACGTTTGCCGATCGCACTGTCCCCGCGGCCTCGTACATCTGAGGCATGGGAGCGGAGCTGACGGTCTCGATTTTTACTCCCGAGACAACTCCGGCGGTCTCTCCGCCGGCAGGTTTATTCGAACCGCAGGCGGAAAGCAGGCTCAGGACGGCCAGTACGGGAATAAGTAGTAGAACCTTCGGCTTTTCCATAATCACTACCAACTTTGTGGTTTGTTGCAAAACATCCACCCTGGATTTTTCCAAACTGCCATTCCGAACCCCTTAACTGTCATTCCGAGCGCAGACTTCATGATCCTTCGGCTCACCACTCTGCATGAAAATGCGCGAAGCGCCTTGGAGTGCGGTCCCGCCGTGCGGGACCGCCTTGAGTTCCGAGCGAAAGGCGGTAGCTGTCCGTCGGCTGACGGATACCGCACTCCGAGGTGCCTTCGGCACAACCATTTTCATGGCAGCGAGGAATCTCGCTCTGAGTGATTTCAGGACAGTGCCAGATTCCTCGTCGTCTCCGTCAGCCGACGGACTGACGGACTCCTCGGAATGACAGGCCAAAGGGTTTTTCCGCAACCTATCAAGCCCACCTATCCACCCCTCCTTAAAAATCCCGGTTACTGATCCACCGCCGCAGAAGTCTCAGAGAGTTCGCCGGTGGCCAGTTCAAGGGCTGCGTAGCTCAGCCGGTAATCGAAGGCGGCGTTCAGGGCGCTTTTTTCAGCCGCCGTCTTGGCCGTTTCAACGCGCAGCAAATCCGTAATGGTGGCAAGACCTTCCTCATAGCGGTTCTGCGTGATGCGGAGACTCTCGGTGGCCTGCGAGGTCGCGCTTTTCACAACTTCCAGGCGCTTTTGCGCGGTGGCCAAGTTCAAGTATGCCTCGCGAACCTGCAAGCGCACGGCGGAGGCCATTTGGTTTTCAAGAGCGCCCGCTTGCAGTTCGCGTGCTTTCGACTCCTTCAACCGGGCGATCTTCTCGCCGCCGTCGAAGAGGTTGAAGTTGAGCGTGGCGCCCGCAGCCCAGTTGTTGCCACCCCGCGTGGCGAACGTCTGGTTGTCGGCTTCCCAGGAACTGAAGAGGCTTACCTTGGGAAGGAATTCCGCTCGCGCCATGCGCCTCCCGTTGGCCGCCTGCTGCCGGCCCAACTGCGCTTGGAGATAATCCGGGCGCGTAGCCAGGGCCTTGGCTTGCCGGTCTTCCAGGGAACCGGCGGCAAAGCTTGCCTCGCCCAAGCTTCCCCGAATCGACGCGGGAGCATCCTCGGGCATGCCCATGGCCACATTGAGCGCGGCATGGGCCAACTCCACCGCATTCCTCGCCCGGAGCAAGTCCTCCTCCGCCTGGGCAAGTTGGACCTGCGCGCTCAGAAGGTCGGACGGGACGGCTAGCCCGCTCGCCTGCCGGGCATTCACACGCTCGAGATCGCTTTTCGTCATTTCAACTGCTGACTTCGCTACCCGAACGCTCTCCTGCGCCAGCACGTCGTTCAAGTATGCGTTGATCACCTGGAAAACAACTTCCTGCCGCGTTCGGTCTTTCCCTTTTTGCGCAGACTGGGACTGGAGTTTTGCGTTACGGACCAAGCGAGAAGTCTGACCAGCGTCATATAAGGGCATCGTGGCAACGAAGCCAGTGCGGAAGTTATCTAGTGCCGGGGGGCTGTTGAGAAAGCCAAGCGCGAAATTGTTGGCAGTGAATTGCCCCTGGGTAAGAAGAGTTCCGAATACGTAAACGGGATTGTTGCCGCGCGTGAACCCTTCGGCGAAATCCAAGCGTGGGTAACGGAACGACTTCGCCGCAGTGATGCCCTCCTGGACGGCCCGAGCGTAAGCATCCGCAGCATGGATTCCGGGATTCTTTTCGAGTGCGACCCTTACGGCTTCCTGAAGAGTAAGAGGCTGAGCCGAATCTGTTGCGGGAGTCTGGCTTTGAGCGGACGCGACCACGGCCAGGAGAATGGCGCCCAGAATTGTGAAGGATGTCTTCATTGGACCGCCTCAGCCGAAATTTCATTGGTGATTTCTGGAAGGATTTCAAAAGTGGCTTCAATCTTCGCCGTCTTCGAGATCATGGCCCCTACAGCGCAGTATTTCGTCTCGGAAAGATGAATGGCTCTTTGAACAGCCTGGGGATCGATACGCCCCCGAAGCCGGTGCTTGATTTCAACGCGCGTGAAGTAAGAAGGCGGCTCTGGGTTCTGATCGGCATGCAGCTCGATTTCATAGCCGGTAACCTTCTGGCGTTTCTTGCGCAGAATGCCGATCACGTCAAAGCCGGTGCAGGCCCCGAGCGCCAGCAGGGCCAACTCGATGGGTTTGGCTCCTGTGTGGCCGTTGGTGTCATCCACAACAATGGCGTGGCCCGAGCCTGACTCTGCCACAAACTGCTTGCCCTCACCCAGCAGGGTAGTCAAGCGCAATTTCCCTTCGGTCATAGTTCACCTCGGTGAAACTTGCTTGCGGTCGCTTGCCTCATCCTGACCTATTGTAGTGGCAGGGCTTACCCTACCCCGTACTAGGCTTCGCAGGCCTCAACCGCATAAATGCATTTTCGAGACAAAGGTAACAGAGCCCTGTAGTTTTGTGTAACCCTAATTCTTGACCACCTAACGGGGACGACAAGCCGTACCCCTACAGTCGGTTTGCCGAAAAATATGGGGGCCCAGGGGTTTCCAGCGCGTTTATATCTGTACGTTGCGCAAGGTCTGAGCGGCAAGTTCCGGGAGCAAGGAATTGTAATAGATCTCTTTCAAGGCGTAAGACTTCGCTTTGGAGGATATAATCGGGAGGATTTCCATATGCCAGTGGTAATCTTCCGCCACCGTTCGCCAAATTCCGTTACTTTGGAACTTCGCGCCAAGATTCGGTGAGGTGTGGAGCACTAAATGGTAGGTGGGGGCGACGGCTTCCAGACGCAAAAGAACCGACTTTAGCAGGCGTCCGAAACGAAGCTGCTCTTCCCAGACCGTAAGATCCTCCTCGAATGAGCAGTGGTGCCTCAAGGGAAGCAGCCACGTCTCATAGGGGACGCGCGCGGCAAACGGGCAGAAGGCGACGAAGGGGTCGAGTTGGTCGACGATTCGTATCTGTTCTGTGATTTCCTGCCCGGTAATATCGCAAATCAGGCACCGTTCCTTGAGCTCGAAGTAGCGCAAGGAGGAACGGAGTTCATACCCCACGCGCCGGGGGACGAATGGGGTTGCAGTGATCTCGGAGTGCGGGTGCTCAAATTCTCCGCCCGCTAAAGCGCCATGATTGCGGAAGACCGTTACGTACCTGAAACGCCGATCCTTTTTCAAATCGTTCACCCTCGCGAGATAGGCCCGCAGAACTTGGGCAACATTTTCGTCCGTCAGCCGCGAGAGCTGCAAACTGTGGCTGGGATTTTCCACCACAACTTCGTGCGCCCCCAGGCTGCGCATCTTATCGTAGATCCCTTCGGCGCGGCGCTGCGGGTCGCCCTCGATGCGGTAAATCGGGTAGAGGTGCGGGGTCACCCGCACCTGCCAGCTTGAATCCCCGCCCGAGTATTCGTAGAGGGTTTGGGGAGAAAAAGATTCGTGACCCGGACAGAAGGGGCAGGGAGCGTCTTGGGGATGGGCGGGGGCGTCACCCTCGTCTTCCAAATTCACCCAACTCTGCGTGATGGGATCCCTTCGAAGCTGCATTTTCCCTCCCCGCGGGCCAAAGCATTTTGCTCCGCAGTCAGCCATCCTTGAAGCAAGAAGCCGCCCCAGCGCCCAAGACCTGCGGCGCTACCAGCCCATCGTCGAAGTCAAGTCTGCTACCGGAGTTATACATCAAATTTCCGCCCGGTTCCAGGCTTCCGCGAGGTAGGTAGTGGGTCGCAGGCGGCTTTATCCCTCAGCCGACGGGCCATTTGGTCCGTTAGTTGGCGGATAAACTCGCCGCAACAACACCAGGCCTCCTGCGGGGTAACAAACGCATGAAAAAGCCGGAAGCACAGGCGATAACTTTGCGGTACCATTAGGAGAGACAGGCTCGGCCTTAGCCTTTTGTGCTGCGGAGGATCTTCCATGAATGCCACGGAATTAAATCGGTACAAGGAGTTGCTGCTGGCCAAGCGGCGGGAGTTGACCACCGCAAGGGGCTGGACCGAAAGCCCCGCCCCCTCCTCGAGCGGAGACAAGGGCGATTTGGTAGACCATGCAGCGGCGGCACTTGATGCCGAGGTGCAGGTGCGCTTGCGCGAGACGGATAGCAAGCTTCTACGCGCCATCGACGAGGCTCTGGAGCGAATCGAGCGCCATACCTTCGGGGTGTGCCAGGCATGTATGAAGCTCATCTCTACTGCCCGGCTGGACGCCGTGCCCTGGTCGCGCCTGTGCCGGGATTGCAAGGAACAACGCCAAGCCTGAACACTTCGATCGTTACTCTTTATGCGGCATTGCCGGTCCTCCGTCATAGGGAGAGGGAGAGCCAAGTTCGTCCCGGCTGAAGGTAAGCGGAGCGCTCAATTGAAGTTCAAAATTCGTCCCAGACGGGAGGACGATTTCTTTATTGCGGCTGGCAAAGACCCAAACAAGCCCGCCGGCAGCGCCGGCGAGGCTGCCGATTGCAAGCCCTTTTCCAGCGCTTCCGTTGGCCACTCCCGCAATGGCGCCGATCTCCGCACCCGTAATCGTCGTTTCCGCGACCTTGCCTGCCTTCTCACCCTTGGAGGAAGCGCCTTCAATTTGTGATTCCTTGGGTTGGAACCCCTCCTGCCCAGTGCCGCCAAATCCGGACAGCGTCGCACGGAGTGAGTGCGTTGCGCCACCGGGCAAGATAAGAGTCTCGAACCGGATTCCGATCTGCCCCCTGCCCTTCACACGCCCGGGGCGAACGACTCGCGTAATCGAACCCTTCACCGAACTTCCCCGGGGAATCACGATCCTATTGCCCACTGTGATGGGAAAAATCGTTTCGCAGTAGATTGCCTGGCCCGGCCGAGCTGTCCGTGAGTTGATGGTATTGATAAGCCTGAGGGGAATCGTGGTATCAGCCTGCACTAACAGCGTGGACTCCGCAGGCGGGATTGGCGGTTTCTCTTGCGGACTTTGGGGATAGCCATGCTGGAAAGGAATCATCACCGCAATGGCAAATGAGACTGCGCATAAGTGACCGCGTTTCATTTCATACCCTCCTTCAGTTTCCGCTGCAATTCATCAACTTCTTTTTCGAGTTGTTGCAACCGGTTCTGCTTCTCCGCGGCGAGTGCAAGAAGGTAATCCGCCAGCAATTCCTTGTTATCTTCCATAGTGATTTCAAGCGCGTTCAATCGGTTACCGAGTTCTTCGCGGTCGTTGTCGTAAGCTATTTGAGAGAGGTCGAAGAGGTCGTCCGCCAGGCTCTCCGTGCGGATTACGAGCGTGGCTGCCAGGACGAGGTCCTCCGGTTTGGTGGCCAATTGACGGGCGGTCTGGCGAAGACTGCTGGCCGCCTGAAGGCGGTCAGCCAGAGGTCGGCGGGCCAGAGGCTGCCCGGCTTCGTCGGTCAACGGCAGGTTTTCGTTCTTCAGGTCGCTGAAAGCCGCTTCCAAAGGCCCAAAGTTTGTGTCGTAGCGCCCAAGAAAGTCAGGCAGATTGCTGGCAGTCAGCTTTTGCTGTGACAACAGAGTGGCTGGGAAGATGGCTGCCGAAACCATGAATAATAGGATGAGCGCCCTTTTCATATGGACCTCACTGCGGTAATCGGATTCCCAGGGCGGAGTCAATCGCGTGCGCAATGCGTGCCGCGTGGTATTCCACCATTGCGGCCTCTCCCCCCTCGACCATCACCCGCGCGAGCGGTTCTGTCCCCGAGTAGCGAACCACCACCCGCCCTCGCTCGCCGATCTCACTTCGGCATGCTGCGATGGCGCGAGCGACTTCTGGAATGGATTCCAGCGGCGCCTTCTCCTTGACTCGCACATTCCGGATGATCTGCGGAAAGGGTTTGAAGGTTCGAGTGAGTTCTTCGAAAGGCTGGCGCGTCTCCGCCATGAGCCGCAGCACCTCGAGCAAGGTGATGATGCCATCTCCGGCCAACGAGAGGTGGGCGAAAATAATGTGGCCCGAGGGCTCTCCGCCCAAGTTGATGCCGGAGCGCAGCATCTCCTCGAGAACGTACTTGTCGCCCACGGCGGCGCGCCTCAGGCCAATCCCCTGCCCCGCCAAGGCAATTTCCAGCGCCAAGTTCGTCATCAGGGTGCCGACCACGGCGGAGCCTTTGAGCATGCCACGCCGCTTAAGGGAAGGCGCCATAATAGAGAGAACATAGTCGCCATCGATCAGCTTGCCTTCGCGTGTGGCGAATATCGCGCGGTCCGCGTCGCCATCGAAGGCCACTCCCAAGTCGGCGGAGAGCGACTTGGTGGCCTCCGCCATCACCTGCGGATAAAGTGAGCCGCAACCAAGATTGATATTGCGCCCGTTGGGTTCTACGTGCAGAAGGTGCGCCTCGATGCCCAGGCGGCTGAGGAGTTTCGGGACCACACGATAAGCTGCGCCGTGTGCGCAATCCACCACCAGCCGATATTGCGACAGCGCCAAGCCCGCCGGAATGAGCTGAAGGAGTTGCTCGAGGTAGTCCTCCAACAGGTGTGGTGCGGTCTCCAGAGGCAGCTCAGAATCCGTCTGTCCGTCCGTTCCCGTCCGTTCCAGTTCCTGCTCGATCGCGAGTTCGACCGATTCGGAAAGCTTGGTTCCTGAGTTGGAAAGCGCCTTGATGCCGTTGTCTTCGTAAGGGTTGTGGGAAGCAGAAATGACCACCCCGGCAGAGAAACCGTGATGACGAGTCAGGAAAGCCAGGCCCGGAGTCGTAATCACACCCGCCTCGGTGACTTGCGCGCCTGCCGACCGCAACCCGGCGGCCACCCGGCGGGCAATCCAACTCGCCGACTCCCGAGTATCCTGTCCCAGAACGACTCGAACGGGGCCTGCTGGCTCTTCTTTGCGAAGAATATTACCCAGGGCGAGTCCGAGGTTCCAAACGGTCGTGCGGTCGAGGGGGTACTCGCCCGCTACACCTCTTATCCCATCCGTGCCAAAAAGCTTCGGCTTGTTCGACATTTTCCTATCTATTGTAGTCCACAAAGCAGCCAGAAAGCAGTAGGCAGTAAGCAGAAGGCAGTAGGCAGTGGGCGGTAGGCAGAAAGCAGAATTTCCCCACATGCGCCTTGCCCGCCTACCCCATACCGGCTATCCAAAAATTCTTGAGTAAGGTCCTTAGTGAATTTTTCTAAGCTTTCTTCCCGGCTGCGACAGCGGGTGCGGATTTCCTCTGTTCGGCCCTCTCGACCGCGCGCTTCAGCTTGGCAGGCATCACATACACGTGATCAAAGAACTCCTGGGTAAATTCGATGATCGCGTCAGCGTCTTCATCAGTGATCTCATCTAACCCGTCTTCTTGTGGATGTGCCGCCACGCCAGCCTCAAGTCGGACACGGTGAGCCATCTGCTGCAGCGGGCCAGTGATCGTCCCGGCCTTAAATAGTTCGTCGATCTTGGCGCGAATGTTTTCTTTCGCCTTAGCTCCTAAGTTTTCGCAGGCTGATTCTACAGCTCGCCTGCACATTGTCACAGCAGCCTTGTCGGCTTTGACCCAGCGACATTTGATAGCCTCAATAAAGTCCAACCTTATTGGATCGGGTATGTCCTGCGACAGATCAATCTTGGGGGAGCCAAGCGGATAGTGCCCACGATAGAGCCAGGGACCGCCCTTCTTCAAGACGATGCCGAGAATGTACTGGAGGCAACCTGAGCATCGCATTACGGCGTACAGCAGCGACTCCCCACTTGCGATCGGTTCTTCGTGGGCTCCCGTAGCCATAGTAAATACAGTGGGTCTTTGGCAGTGTGGGCATTCCCCGTTTAGCGAGAATTGATTCTGAGTGGAAAGCACGGTGCACGTCATGTCCATGGAGAAACCTCCCTGGCGCGTCCTCATTCGCGCCACATGCCTTCTGCTTTCTGCCTTCTGCTTTCTGCCTACCGCCTACCTGGACGCGGCGAGCACGGCGTCTGCGATGCGCACCGCCGGCAAAACTCCGGCGACATCATGCACGCGCACGATGTGGGCGCCACCCAGGATTGATGCCACCACCGCGGCGGCATCGCCCAGTTGAAGAGTAGGTGCTTGCTGCGCCTTGAGATTCTCAATCATCGGCCAGTAAGCCGCACCGCCTCCCTTGCTTCGAGAGCCGCGGGGCGCCGCAGCATGAAGACCAGCGCCAGCGGCGATTGCCTGCACAAACGACTTGCGCGAGCTGCCCACCAGGATGGGAAGGCCAAAGCGACGCAACTTGCCCAGGTGGGCAAGGATTTCAAAGTTTTGCGCCCGGGATTTGCCGAAACCCAGGCCGGGGTCAAGGATCAACTGGGACCGCCGCAGGCCCGCCGCCAAAGCTCGCTGGATCGAGCGCGTGAGCCCTCGCTCCAGCGACTGCATAATATCTCTCGCGAAGGGCCTCGTCTGCATGGTCTCGGGCCGGCCGCGCAGGTGCATCAGGATGAGGGGAGTCTTGTAACGGCGCGCCACGCTGGCCAGGCGCGGATCGAATCGCAGTCCACTGACGTCGTTCAGAATGCTGGCCCCGGCCTGCACCGCCTTCTCTGCCACCTGGGCTTTCGTGGTGTCGATGGAGATGGGGATCGAGCGCAGTTTACGCCGCAGGCCCTGGATCACCGGCAGGACTCGCGCCAACTCTTCTTGGGCTGAAACCGGCTGCGAACCCGGTCGCGTGGACTCGCCCCCAACGTCGATCCAGTCAGCTCCCTGCCGCGCCATTTCCAGGCCATGCTCGACCGCCTTCGCCGGATCAAGGTAGAGCCCCCCGTCCGAAAAGGAATCCGGGGTCACGTTGAGCGCGCCCATGATAAGTGTACGCTCGCCGAGTCGCACTTTACGATGGCCGATCTCTAACTCGAAAGTAGGACGGAGGGTCATGCGTGGCCAGTGGTTAGCGGCTAGTGGTTCGTGGCTAGAAGACTAACCCAGCAAATGGAAATGGCTAGCAACCGGAGGCTGACGCCACCAATCACTAGCCACTAGTCACTCGCCACTAGCCACTGCCTTTCACGCTGGTTGCGGCCGTTCGCGGGAGGGCAAGCCCGGCGTGGGATGAGGTTTCAAGACCTGCGTAGTCTCCGGCTGGGCGGGTTTTGGAGCCGCCGGCCGAACCACTTCCGGCAAAGGTTTTCCTTCAATAAGCAGATTGACCTCGCTGGCATCGAGCACCTCCCGGACCAGCAGAGCTTCGGCGATGCGCACCAGGGCGTCACGGTGAGTGGTAATGACGTCCTTGGCCTTCAGGTAGGCGGTGTTCACAAACTTCTTCACTTCCTGGTCGATCTTGATGGCGGTGTCCTCGCTGAAATCACGCGAGGTCGAGAGGTCACGCCCCAGGAAGATTTCCTGCTGATGCTTCCCGTAAGCCAGGGGACCCAGGTCGGACATGCCCCATTCGCACACCATGCGTCGCGCGATTTCAGTGGCCTGTTCGATGTCGTTGCCGGCCCCGGTGGTAATGTGGTTCAGGAAGATTTCCTCCGCCGCACGCCCGCCCATCATGATGGCCAGTTGCGATTCGAGGTAATCGCGCGTGTAAGTGTGTTTGTCATCCAGAGGGAGTTGCATGGTGACGCCCAGCGCCATGCCACGAGGGATGATGGTGACCTTGTGGAGGGGGTCGGCATAAGGGATCGTGGAAGCCACCAAAGCATGCCCGCCTTCATGATAGGCGGTGTTTTTCTTCTCCTCTTCGGAAAGGATCATGGACTTCCGCTCGGCCCCCATCAGCACCTTGTCTTTGGAGGTCTCGAAATCATTCATCATCACCGTCTTGCGGTTCTGCCGGGCGGCGAGCAGGGCCGCTTCGTTTACCAAGTTGGCCAAGTCAGCGCCCGAAAAACCGGGCGAGCCGCGCGCCAGCACTGGGATATCCACGTCCTCAGCCAGAGGAATCTTCTTCGTGTGCACTTTCAGAATGGCTTCGCGTCCTCCCACGTCAGGGCGTGGAACGACCACGCGCCGGTCAAATCGGCCGGGGCGCAAAAGGGCGGGATCCAAAACATCCGGACGGTTGGTGGCGGCGATGAGGATGACGCCTTCATTCGACTCGAAGCCATCCATCTCCACCAGCAATTGGTTCAGCGTCTGTTCGCGCTCGTCATGACCGCCCCCCAAGCCGGCGCCCCGGTGCCGGCCCACGGCATCTATTTCGTCGATGAAAATGATGCAGGGCGCGTTTTTCTTCCCCTGCTCGAAGAGGTCGCGAACCCGCGAAGCGCCCACCCCGACGAACATCTCAACAAAATCGGAGCCGGAGATGGAAAAGAAGGGGACGTTCGCTTCCCCGGCAATCGCTCGCGCCAACAGGGTTTTCCCGGTCCCTGGCGCCCCAACCAACAAGACGCCCTTGGGGATGCGGCCGCCGAGCTTTTGAAACTTTTGCGGCTCCCGCAAAAACTCAATGATTTCCTGCAATTCCTCTTTGGCTTCTTCCACCCCGGCCACGTCCTTGAACGTCACCTTCTTTTGCTGGCTGGAGAGAAGCCGGGCGCGGCTCTTCCCAAAGGAAAGCGCCTTGTTGCCTCCGCTCTGCATCTGGCGCATGAAGAAAATCCAGAGGCCCAACAACAGGATCATGGGCAGGCCGTTAATGAGCCATGTCACCCAAGAACCTCCGGAGCTGTCTTTGATGGACACGCTGACGTTCTTTTCCATCAGAGTCTTGTACAGGTCGGGATAATTTGCGGGAATGGTGGTCTTAAACTTGCTCCCATCCTTCTTCAGTGTCCCGTTAACGTCGGTCCCCGCAATTTGGACCTCACTGACGTTGTCCTTGTTAATCTCGTTGACGAAAGTCGTAAAATTCAGCTCCCGCACCGCCCCCGTCGTGCTGCTCTTGACCACCGCATAAATCAGCAGGGCGGTGACCACCATCACCACCCAGAAAACAATGTTCTTTACCGCCGAATTCACGGCGCTTCCTCCTCCTGCCCCCTTAGGCCTTTTTGCGGGGGTCGCTTACGCCCATCCAATTATTAGATGCTTCACACAACTTTCGCGAGCCGCGCCACGAAAGGCAAATTCCTGTACTTCTTCTCATAGCCGAGGCCATAGCCCACCAGGAACTTCTCCCGGGTCTTAAAGCCCACGTAATCGGTAGAAACCTCCACCCGGCGCTCCCCACTCTTTTCAATGAGCGAGGCGGTGCGGACAGAGCTGGGGTTCTGGCCCAGAACATAACCATAGAGGTGGTCCAGGGTCAGCCCGGATTGCAGAATACCATTGACGAGAAGCACGTCCCGCCCGGCCGCCTCAACCGTCGGAGTGTAGGTGATTTCTCGCTGCGCGGTCGCCCCCGCTGAACTGTCGTGTATCTCGCCTTTCAGGAAATGGCAAACCACGGGAATCGTGAGGCGGCGCACCAGGTCAGCCATAAAAATAAAGCAGTCTTCCAGAATCCCTACCACGTGCAGCGTCTTGCCCTTGTAGTCGCGGTCTATCTGCCTTGCCAATTCGCCTACCCGCTTTTGAATCTGCTTCTCCGAGTATACACTGCGCAAATGGCCCGCCGGCAGAGCCCGCGCGGCACGGTAACCGCCCCGCTTTGCCGCAGAAGACTTGAAGACCTCGCCTTGCATCTCATTCGCTCCGAGTTCCCGCTAGTGTGCCGCCGAAAAAACCCTCGCCCTGTCATTCCGAGCGCAGCGAAGAATCTCAGCAGTTGTAAGAGCAGGCAACTAGAGTGGTCCTTCGCCGTCCCGATCAGATCGGGACTCCTCAGGATGACAGCCTCAACGGTTTCTTTTCCAGCCCGCTAGCTCTGAGCGCTGCGAACCTCCTCGATAAGCAAGAGCGCCCGGGACTCCGCTGTCGCTGCCACGGGAGCGGCGGGTGGGAATCCCCTCACCCACACAATCTCCTCCCCGCATTCCAGCACTGGCCAGAGCTTGCGCCTGCTCCGGGGAATCTTCCGCTGGCGAAACAACTCCTTCAATTTGCGCAGCTTCCGGCTTCCCGCAGGCCAAAACTGGTCGCCAGCCCGCCAATTTCGCAAAAACAACCTGCCCGGCAGTTTCTGCGCGTCCATGGCATGACCTGCCCATTTATTATACTCCGCCGGAAGCTCTGGGGGTTCAACAATCTTAAGTACGAAAGTAACCCCCAAGGCGGGGACTGCTATCTCTCCAGGCGCTTCGACGGTGTAAGCGTACGTTTTGTCCCCCACAGATACGGGCTGCGGGCCAAGGATAAGCCAGTCGAATTCCTTTCGCGCTACCGTCTCGCCAGGTAAAGGCAGGCTCCGGCCACTTTGGGCGCTGAGGGCGAACCGAAGGAGTCCTTCAATATTGGTGTAGGCTACACCGCGCAAACCCGGGCGCAGGGACTCGAGCATTTGGCGCAAAACCCGCCGCTGAATCGCCGGCGCAAACCCCTCCAGGGCGCGCACCGAAATCTTCTCTTCCCCGCCTTCCCGCAGGCGCCAGGGGCGGCTGCGCTCGCGCGCCTGCTGCTCGAGGAACGCCTCTTCATCCCGTGCCCGGTCAGCATGGTTCTTGAGCAGCGGGATGACGGCTGGGTTGAATTCCTTTTCCAGCAGGGGAAGCAATTCGCGGCGAACCTTGTTGCGGTACAGCCGGGAGTCGAGGTTGGTTGAATCAAGACGGTATTCGAGCTCGCGTGCTTCGAGCTCGCGGGTGATCTCGGGGCGCCTGAGGTCGAGGAAGGGACGGGCGACCTTGCCTTCCAGCAGCGGGTAAATTCCGCTCAACCCGCGCGTTCCGGCGCCGCGCAATAAGCGCATCACGACGCTCTCCGCCTGGTCGTTGGCGGTGTGCGCCGTCACCACCTTCTCGAGCCGGCCTTGGTCCACCAGGGAGAAGAAAAACCGGTAGCGCAGCTCGCGGGCGGTCGCCTCCAGGTTGCGCTTTTTCTCCCGCGCCACCCGCGCCACCTCGGCCTCGCCGCCGAGGAAAGCGATTCCCAGGGAATCCGCCAGGTTCCGAACGAACCGCTCGTCCCCATCTGACTCGGCCCCGCGCAGATGATGATTGAAGTGCACCACGGCCAGAGTGATCCCCCACTCCAAAGCCGAGTCTTTCATGAAGTGAAGCAGTAAGACCGAATCCGGCCCGCCAGAAACTGCCACCCCGACGCGCTCGCCGGGATGGAAAAGTCCCTGCCGCTTCATTTCCTTCAACCAGCGAGAATAAACATTTGACTTCCCCAGCATCTGTTAAACCCACCGCGCATCGGTTGGCGCGAGACCGCAAAACGGAGTCTTTTCACGCTCATTCTAGCACTCATGAACAGAGAGGCAAGGCGGTTCCGCAGTGCGGGGCAGCAGTCGAGAGCAGCGCCGCAGGCGCCTTGGAGTGCGGTCCCGCCACGCGGGACCGCCTTGTTAGCAATGGAATGAATTATTAGGGAAGGGGCAAAAGAATATGTTCTCGCGGAATCGCAGACACGCCAAACAACGGCGCGTCTGCGCCGCCCGCCGTGCAGAACCTGCTGGCAAAAATTCCCCAGCCCCGAAGGGACGACCTAGCCCAGCCCAGGCCAGCGGCCTGGGTCAACCGAGGGCCAGTTTTGACCTTCAGCCCTGTAAGGGCGAAATACGAAGCGCGCGATCAGTCCCAGACATAGCGCTCATCAAATTCAATCCCGTAGCTCTGCAATAAGCGGCGGTACTCCTCCTGAAAGGTCACGGCCCGGTGGTGTGTTTCCTGATGTGCGATGTACTCTGCCACCTTCTCCACATCCCCCGGGCCCACTGAGAAGCCTCCATAACCGCTCTGCCAATAGAAATTTACGAAGGCTCTCCCTTGGGTCTTCGCCCACTTCGAGGAACTGGTCTTGACTCCCTCCACGATTCCCGCCAGGGAGCTATTCTTCGAGAGACGAAAGAGAGCATGAACGTGGTCGCTCGTGCCTCCCACCTCGACGGCCGGCGAGTCCTGATTCTTGAGGACTGTGGCCAAATATGCGTGCATCTCCGCTCGCAGCGGGGCCAGAAGCAAGGGTTCGCGATGCTTCGTGCTGAATGCAAGATGAACGTACAGCTTGGAGAGCGATTGCGGCATACCGAATCACCTATCTCGCCCTTTCAGAGTCTGTGTGAAAACCGGTAGTGTCTCAGTTTGACGTAGAGGCGGCTTTACGCCGCCACATGGCGAGGTAAACTCGCCGCTACAACTCCAAACTGAGACACTACCTGAAAACCGGCCTTCTTGCG
>Ga0315282_10007721_pt1 | contig 17580 bp, 14 predicted proteins | sample YL17G07_20_MG_FD_203693 | JGI IMG/M metagenome (GOLD analysis project Ga0315282, IMG submission 203693) | Sediment microbial communities from Yellowstone Lake, YNP, Wyoming, USA - YL17G07_20 | ecosystem: Environmental > Aquatic > Freshwater > Lake > Sediment | place: USA: Wyoming | collected... | reverse complement strand
TGGCACCTTTTGGCAGCTTATTAGCGGGGAGCCTAGCGAGCAAGATTGGCGCTCCGAATACTCTGATAATAGGCGGGGTTTCATGTATTTTAGGCTCGTTCATGTTCGCCAAGAAACTTCCATTAATCAGGGAAATGGTTCGCCCGATTTATTTAGAGAAAGGGATTATTTCAGAAGAATTGTCAACCTTACAATGAACAATAAGAATTTTCTACATAGCTTCGGGCCATTGTTAGGCCTTTCTCTTTTTGCCGTTGCTCTCGGCAGCTTTAGGAATTCTACTGAGATTTCGAAAAGAATCGGATGATTGGAGAGATGAAAAGAGAAATCATTAAATTAAAAGAGTTTGTAAGCGAACTTCAGAATTTTTATTTCCTTTCCATTCGTGGACTTTTGGGTTTAATGAGAAAACCCTTTTATTTCAAGGATACCATTGAGCAAATGGATTATGCCGGAGCAGGTTCATTTGTTATTGTTCTCCTCGTCTCCTTTTTCTTAGGAATGGCACTCTCACTTCAACTCTCTGCCGAACTTTCGAGGGTTGGTCTTAAGATGTATACCGGAAGTATTGTGGGGGTCTCTATTGTCAGGGAATTAGGACCTGTAGTGACAGCGCTGGTCTTTGCGGGGAGGGTCGGTTCTGGCATGGCCTCAGAATTGGGGTCCATGATCCTCGGTCACCAGGTGGACACGCTCAGGGTCTTTGGTGTAGATCCTTTAAAAAAGCTGGTCACACCGAGAATATGGAGTTCTATCGTCATGCTACCCGTCCTAACCATTATTGGAGATGCCATTTCCCTTCTGGGGGGCTATTTCATTGCAGTCTATGTGAGTCATCAAAGTAGTACCGTATACTGGAGTTCGGTTCGAGAAGTCCTTACCTTTGAGAATGTTTTTGCTGGTGCTGTGAAACCATTTCTCTTTGGTTATCTGATCGCCTGCATCAGTTGTTATATGGGGCTTTCCACGAGAGGTGGAGCGAGAGGGCTCAGGAGGACAACGACAAGAGCTGTGGTCATATCGTTTATCATGATCATCGTTGCTGATTTCATCCTGACGAGGATATTACTTTACATTTTAGGATTTTCAGTATGATTGAATTTGATAGGGTTTCCTTTTCCTACGGAACGCAACGGATCCTTAAAGATGTCAGTTTTTCTATCAACGCCGATGAGAGGGTTGCGATCCTCGGAGAAAGTGGAGGAGGCAAGACGACCGTTCTCAAACTGATTTTGGGACTAATCAGACCCGATGCTGGTGGAATTATCATTGATGAGATGGAGATCAATGATAAAACAGAAGATGAGCTCCGCCCTATTAGGATGAAATTCAGCGTTGTTTTTCAGGAAGGGGCCCTCTTTGACTCTTTGAGTGTAAAGGAAAATGTAGCTTTTTATTTAAGAGAATATACAAGAATGTCTGAAGAAGAGATTAATCAAAAGGTGAAAGAATTACTTAGGATGGTCGGATTGGAGCATGCCATGGAAATGATACCCGAAGAACTGAGTGGCGGCATGCACCGAAGGGTTGCCATTGCGAGGTCACTAGCTGCCTTTGAATCAAAGATGTTTCTATACGATGAACCCACAGCAGGGCTCGACCCGGCTAATTCAGATATTATATGTGGGCTTATTCACGACCTATCTAAAAATGGAAAAGGGTTTGTGATTATCACACAAAAAGTCACGGATGCCATCAAAGTGGCAGACCGATTTATGGTTTTAAAAGAAGGGATGATCATTTTTGATGGTCAAAAAGAGCAGTTTATCCGTACGACTCTTCCTGAACTCCGGATATTCCTTAGTGAATTAAACCTTATTCTAAAGGACCGATAATTTATTTATCTATGGGAGGTAAATATGTTTGATACGAAAAAGCAGCTTAGTTGGTCAAAACTCAAGGCTGGTCTGGTGATCACCCTTGCTCTCTTAATACTGATTGGGGCTATATTTTTTGCCGGGGGTATCGGAGAGATATTTTCACCCAGAATTGAGCTCAAAGCACAATTTAAGGATGCTAAAGGATTGAGAAGAGGTTCTCCTGTCTGGCTATTTGGGACAGAGGTGGGTTCCGTAAAGAACATCAATTTGGATCCTCTCCAGGGGGCGATCGTTACCATCTCTATCGATAAGAGTGTCCAGACATTTATTAAAAAGGACGCTCAGGCAAGCATACTTACAATGGGGCTGTTGGGTGATAAATACATTGAATTGAGCAGTGGCTCGCCACTGGCAGAACCAATCCACTCCGGAGAGATGATAAAAGGCGGGGCACAAATTGAGTTCTCAGATATCATGGGGACCGCATCCATTGCTATCGGGAAAATGGGGGAGTTTATAACAAAGCTGGATAACCTTGTGGTGAAGATGGAAAAGAGTCAAGGGACTGTTGCTAAATTTTTTACAGACCCTGCTGTTTATGACAATCTGAGTCAGACCACTAAAATGATGTCACAGATCTTAGGGGATATAAAAAATTCAAGAGGTACCATGAAAATGCTGATAGAAGACCCTTCTCTGTATAATAAACTACTCACCGCTACTTCATCGATTGAAGAATTCAGCAAGAAACTTGATGAAAGTCATGGGACATTAAAAAGATTGATTGAAGACCCGGAATTTTATGAGAACCTTAACAGGGGATCGAAACAACTTTCTTCTATTTTAGAAAGAATAGATAAGGGCGAAGGACTAGCAGGTGCTTTTCTCAAGAACGAGGAGTTTGTTAGAGAATTGAGCGACGCTCTCTTGGAATTTAAAAAATTGAGTGTAGAACTTGAGGCATTAGTTAAAGATATTAAAGAACATCCGAAGAAATATCTCAAATTCAGTATATTCTAATTCTTTTATGGGAGCCATTCTGATCTTACAACCCCTGAAAAGATCAAGAAGGCTTCGATTATGATGATAAGACGCTTTTGGGAAATTGGAATGAAACGGAGGGCGAGAGGATAGAATATGGGAAAAAAGAGAATTGAAGAGAGGAACAATTTGAATCGTGGTAGTGAGATAGGCTTAGTTGGTTTAGGAGTGATGGGTAAAAATCTCGTGCTTAACATGGCCTCACACGGATTTTCAGTAGCTGTTTACAACCGGACTGCTGAGAAGACCAGGGAGTTTGTAGAGTATGAATCCATTGGTCAGAAGGTCTTCGCTGGATATACCCTCGAAGAGCTCGTCGGTTTGTTAAATGAGCCTCGGGCCATCCTGATCATGGTGAAGGCAGGAGCACCGGTGGATGCTGTGATCGAAGAGATCCTCCCTCTTCTCGAAGCCGGTGATCTGATTATCGATGGTGGAAACTCTCACTTCTCGGATACAGACAGACGAGAGAAGCGAGTGAAAGAAAAGGGAGTCCTTTACCTGGGGATGGGCATCTCCGGTGGGGAATATGGTGCCCGCCATGGTCCCAGCATGATGCCTGGGGGACCGAAAGAAGCTTATGAGAGGGTACGGCCCATCTTAGAGGCGATCGCTGCAAAAGTGGACGGTGGGCCGTGCGTCACCTTCTTGGGGCCCACCTCCGCGGGTCATTACGTCAAGATGGTCCATAACGGAATTGAGTATGGCTTAATGGAGTTGATCGCAGAGACTTACGACTTGATGAAACGGGGTGTAGGTTTGACGAACGATGAGCTTCATGTCGTCTACAATAAGTGGAACCAAGGCGAACTTAAATCCTATCTCATTGAAATCACCTCCGAGATCTTCCTACAGAGGGACGACAAGACGCAAGATAGACTTATCGATATGATCTTAGATGAAGCGAAACAGAAGGGCACGGGTAAGTGGACTTCGTGGGGTGCCATGGACTTGCAGGTACCAACGCCGACGGTTGATGCGGCGGTTATGATGCGAGATCTGTCCGGTTATAAAGTTGAACGGAAGATAGCCGCTCAGATGATTCATGGTCCCAAAACAATTTTTAAAGGGAACAGGGATCGCTTCATCAGCCAACTCAGGAACGCACTCTACGCCAGCATGATCATCACCTACGCCCAAGGTATGGCTCTGCTGAAACAAGCCTCCAACGCTTATGGTTATGGTCTGAATTTGGAAGCGGTGGCCAGGATCTGGCGTGGCGGCTGCATTATTCGAGCTGCCCTCCTTGAGGATATCCGAACGGCTTGCCAAAAAAAGCCGGGACTCGTAAACCTGCTCATGGATCCCCATTTGAGCGAAGAGGTGATGGCACGGCAGGGAGACTTGCGCGAGATTGTTTCTGTTGCGGCCAACTTAGGGCTGCCTGCACCTGGGCTGATGGTGTCGTTGGCCTATTTCGACGGCTATCGCAGTGCCTGGCTTCCGGCCAACCTGATGCAGGCTCAACGCGATTACTTCGGTGCCCATACCTATGAGCGGGTTGACGAAAAGGGAATTTTCCACACTCAATGGGGTCAATCTTGAGGAGGGCGAATGAATGATGTCATTGCCATCACAGCATGAACCAACGGTGATCGTGATTTTTGGTGCCTCGGGTGACTTGACGCAGCGCAAGATCGTGCCGGCACTCTATAATCTTTTTTTGGACCACTGGCTGCCAGAGAGATTCGCCCTAATCGGGTTTGCTCGCACCTCATTTACTGAGGCCTCCTTCCACGAACATCTGCGCAAGGGGGTGGATCAGTTCTCCCGCCGCGGCAAAACAAACGGTGAGGACTGGCAGGCTTTTGCTCCGCACATTAATTGCATGTCGGCCGATTACGGTGATCTTTCCGCCTATGCTACTCTGTCCGATTCTCTTTCGAAGCTGGATGGGGAGGGACACACCAAGCCCAATCATGTTTTCTATCTGGCTACACCTCCGGGAAATTTTGATGCCATTGTCCAACGACTTGGCAAGGCAAAGCTTTGTAGCGACCGCAAACAGGATCGCATCGTAATAGAAAAACCCTTCGGTCGGGACCTCTCATCTGCCCGCACTCTAAACCGTACCCTTACCAGCATCTTTGACGAGTCCCAGATTTACCGTATCGACCATTATCTGGGAAAAGAGACTGTGCAGAACATCCTGGCTTTGCGTTTCGCCAATGCCCTCTTTGAGCCAATCTGGAACCGACATTACATTGACCACGTTCAGATCACGGTGGCAGAGGATGTTGGGGTGGATCATCGCGGAGGCTACTACGAACGGGCCGGAGCCTTGCGCGATATGATCCAGAATCATCTTATGCAGATCCTGTGTCTGATCGCCATGGAGCCACCGGTTTCTTTCAACGCCGACGAGATACGCAACAAAAAAGTGGATGTACTCCATGCCATTCGCCCTATTCCTCAAGAGCAGGTGAATGGGTTCGCTGTGCGCGGCCAGTACGGGGATGGCTGGATCCAGGGGCAGCATGCCCCCGCCTATCGTGAAGAACCTGGCGTGGCCCCTGATTCCTCCACTGAGACCTTTGCTGCTCTCAAGCTGTTTGTAGACAACTGGCGGTGGCAGAGCGTACCCTTCTATCTTCGGGCGGGCAAACGCCTGCCTGGCAAGGTTTCGCAAGCCTCCGTCCAATTTCGATCTGTACCTCACCAATCCTTTCCACCTTCGGCAGTCAGGGACTGGCAACCGAATCATCTGGTGATCCACATTCAGCCAGAGGAAGGGACCCTGCTACGCATTCAGGCCAAACAGCCAGGGCTAACGATGCGGCTGAGCCCGGTGGACATGCATTTTACTTACAAGGAAGCTTTCCAAACGCCCTCTCCAGACGCCTACGAGACCCTGCTTCTGGACGTGATGATAGGAGATGCGACACTCTTCATGCGTGCTGACCAGGTGGAAGCAGCATGGTCTGTGGTGACTCCCGTCCTGGAAGGCTGGAAGGCGGTTAAATCATCCGATTTCCCCAACTATTCATCGGGAACCTGGGGACCGGAAGCAGCCGAAGCATTGATTGCCCGAGATGGACGCAAGTGGTTACTATCAACCAGTTTAGAAAAACACAAGGGGGAGGAAACCTAACCGTGATTCAGATCTACCATGATATTGAATCGCTCAGTCGCGCTGCCGCGGAGATTTTTGTCGTTCAGTCGCAGCAGGCAATAAAGGACAATGGCCGGTTCAGCGTAGCCCTTTCAGGAGGTCATACCCCCACGCGTACCTATGAGCTTTTAGCACAGCAACCTTTCCGAGACCAAGTTCAATGGTTACAGGTACACATCTTTTGGGGTGATGAGCGATGTGTTCTTTCAAATGATTCCCGCAGCAATGAGCGAACGGCACGTCAGGCGTTGCTTGACCATGTGCCTATTCCAAAGGAGCAGATTTATCCGATTCGCTGCGCTCAAGAGCCACCCCAGACTGCCGAGAATTATGAAAAACTATTGCGCAACTTTTTTACGGGCCAGGCCCACATGTTTGATTTGGTCTTTCTGGGATTGGGTGAAAACGGACATACGGCCTCTCTATTCCCTTACTCGCCGATTTTGGATGAGCGGAAACGCTGGTCTGCTGAAGTATACGTGGCTGAAGAAAATCTCTATCGTGTGACTTTGACAGCCCCGCTCATCAATCAAGCAGCGTTGGTTGCGTTCCTGGTTGCCGGTGCCACTAAAGCTCGTGTCTTAAAAGAAGTGTTGGAGGGTCCATGGAACCCTAACCGCCTACCTGCTCAGTTGATACGACCCAAAAATAGTAATTTGTATTGGTTGGTGGATAAGAAGTCCAGTAGCCTGGTAACCCATAAAGTGTAATGCATTGGAGCACGTAAACAAAATGATATAGTGACGTTAAACGGAAGGGCAAGATTGGATTAAATTCATGGTAAGGTGCAAGGGTCAAAGGGAATGAGATGGGTGCGCGGGTGTTTCACGATTATTTGCAGGAGGTCTGTGAACCGAGTGAAGTGCGGATAGGTGTTCCCCTTCCTCTGGGAGCCTATCAGCGAGGTGATGCTGTCAACTTTGCCATCTTCAGTCGCCATGCCACATGTGTCTGGTTTGGAGCTATTTGATGGTCCCGAAGACAAGACTCGCATTAGGGTCATCGTGTTGGATCTCATTCGCCACTGGACTGGGGACGTGTGGCACGCCTGAGTTAGTGGACCCGATCCTGCGAAACGTGACACCGGTCCATGAGTACGAACCGAACACCTGGGGGCCGGAAGCAGCCGACCGGATCATTGCGGGCGATGGCGGCTGGCACAACCCCAAGCCCGAGGAGGCGATCGGATGAAATCACCCAGCGATGTCGTGTTCCTGTTTGACGTGGACAACACCCTGCTCGACAACGACCGCGTGCAAGATGACCTCAGGAACCACCTTGAGCGCGAGTTCGGAGCTGAGAGCCGGGATCGGTACTGGGCAATATTTGAAGAGTTGCGCGCCGAGCTTGGCTACGCCGACTACCTGGGCGCTTTGCAGCGCTACCGGCTCGAAGACCTGTGCGATCCGCGGCTGCTGATGATGTCTTCTTTTCTGGTGGATTATCCGTTTGCGAACCGGTTGTATCCTGGCTCGCTCGATGCCCTTAAGCACGTTCGCGCATGGGGCGAAACGGTCATCATGTCCGATGGCGATGTGGTCTTCCAGCCGCGTAAAGTTCAGCGCTCTGGACTCTGGGAAGCGGCCGAGGGTCGGGTTCTGATCTACATCCATAAAGAGCAGATGGTGGTTGATGTCGAGCGCCGCTACCCGGCCCGGCATTACGTCATGGTGGACGACAAGCTGCGCATTCTGACCGCAATGAAAAAGATCTGGGGGAGCCGGCTGACAACCATCTTTCCGCGCCAGGGACATTACGCACTCGACCACAAAAACATCGCCACATATCCGCCGGCTAACATAACGGTTGAGCGCATCGGCGATCTGCTCAATTACGACTTACCTGTGTTACTCGGCGCAGCCAAAGCCGACGATGCACGATAGGAAGGGAACCATGAAAACTACACACCAGCTTCATGGTCTTGGTCAGAGCCTTTGGCTCGACAACATCACCCGTGGACTCCTGACAAAGGGCACTCTCCGCCGTTACATCGACGAACTTTCGGTGATGGGGCTTACCATGAAAGTTGGATACTCCAAACTGAGGGAGGAGATATGGCAATGAAAGTGAGCCCTTTTGCAGGAAAGCCTGCTGAGCCATCAATCCTCGTCAACGTACCCAAGCTCGTCACGACCTACTACACCGAGAGTCCTGATCCTTCGGTACCCGATCAACGGGTTGTGTTTGGCACCTCAGGGCATCGCGGTTCCGCTCTCGAAAAGTCTTTCAACGAATGGCATATCCTCGCTATCACTCAGGCCATTTGCATATACCGTGAGCAACAGAAGATCGATGGTCCTTTGTTCCTCGGCATGGACACGCATGCGCTCTCGGTGCCGGCTTTTGCCAGCGCGCTGGAGGTGCTGACGGCCAACGGGGTGGATGTCATGATCGCGGAGGGAGACGAATACACCCCGACCCCTGCCATCTCTCACGCGATTCTCACTTACAACCGCGAGCGTAAGACAGGACTCGCCGACGGCGTCGTGATCACGCCCTCGCATAATCCGCCCGAGGACGGCGGCTTCAAATACAATCCCCCTGAGGGTGGGCCGGCGGAACGCGCCGTCACCGATTGGATCGAAGCGAAGGCAAACGAGTTTCTCGAGAACGGCCTTCTGGGTGTGAAAAGGATTCCTGTCGAGAAGGCTTTTAGCGCCTCTACGACGCACCGGCATGACTACCTTAATGCCTACATTAGCGACCTCGGCAATATGATCAACATGGACGCCATTCGCGGCGCGAAGATCAGCCTGGGGGTGGATCCGCTCGGCGGCGCAGGGGTCCACTACTGGGGGCCGATTGCCGAGCGCTACGGGCTGAACCTCACCGTCGTCAACGAGGCCGTCGATCCGACCTTCCGTTTCATGACGGTGGATTGGGACGGCCAGATCCGCATGGACCCTTCATCGCCCTATGCGATGCAGCGATTGATCGGCCTGAAGGATCGCTTCGACATTGCTTTTGCCTGCGACACCGACCATGACAGGCATGGGGTTGTTACCAAAAGCGCGGGCCTTCTCCCGCCCAATCACTACCTTTCAATCGCTGTCTACTACCTATTCCAACACCGTCCAAAGTGGCGCACGGATGCGGCGGTGGGGAAGACCGTGGTGAGCAGCCAGATGATTGATCGCGTCACAGCGAAGCTTGGCCGGAAACTTTACGAAGTTCCGGTCGGTTTCAAGTGGTTCGTGTACGGTCTGCTCGACGGCTCACTTGGCTTTGGGGGAGAGGAGAGTGCGGGTGCGTCTTTCGTCCGTCTGGATGGCAGTGTCTGGACGACGGACAAAGACGGAATCGTCCCGGCTTTGCTCGCGGCGGAGATCACGGCCCGGATGGGCCGAGATCCTGGCGAAATCTACCGCGAACTCACACGCGAGTTCGGTGAGCCGGTTTACGACCGCGTTGAGGCGCCGGCTACCCCGGAGCAGAAAGAGGCGCTGGAAAGACTCTCACCGGAACAGGTTCAATTCACAGATCTGGCAGGCGAAAAGATCCAGACCCTGCTTACCCGTGCGCCGGGCAATGGCGCTCCCATTGGTGGAATAAAGGTGATTGCCGAGAGTGGGTGGTTCGCAGCGCGCCCATCGGGGACAGAGAATATCTACAAGATCTACGCCGAAAGCTTCCGTGGAGAGGATCATCTTCGGCGCATTCTGGAGGAAGCGCAAACCATCGTTAATGGTGCCTTGGAGGCTACGACGTCACGGGATAAGAGCACAGCATGATTGATCCATTCGACCGCGCCAAGTCTCGCCTTTAAAGGCGGTTTTAAAAAGCGGGGCTCAGGGTCAACCCTGAGCAAACCCCGAGTTCAGGCTGAGGAGTCAAAGAGTTGATTCGAAGAGACACCCGGTCTCTACAACTCGCTCTACTGCGAAGGGAGAGAGCATGCACAAAACAATGCCGGAAGTGGTAACGACCCGATCAAGCAACGTGGAGGGAGAAACCATGATCAAAGCAAAGAGAGTTAGTAGTCCGATCTATACTTTTTTCCCCACCGAAGTCGAGGGATTCGATTCCCTTGCTGAGCTGGCGCTGGATATGCACTGGTATTGGAATCATTCTGCCGACGAAGTGTGGAGGCAGCTTGATCCCGTACTATGGGATCTCACCTATAATCCCTGGGTTGTCCTGCAAACGGTCTCGCGGGACCAACTCCATCGTTCGTTAGCCGATCCCGCCTTCCGCAAGAAGGTGGATGACCTCTTGCGAGCCAGGCGCCACGAGGCAGAGTCACCCGCGTGGTTTCAGCAAAATCATCCGCAGACGCCGCTGACCTCTGTCGCTTATTTCAGCATGGAGTTCATGTTGAGCGAAGCGCTCCCAATCTATTCAGGCGGGCTTGGCAATGTGGCCGGCGATCAACTCAAAACCGCAAGCGATCTGGGTGTGCCCGTCGTCGGTGTGGGGCTCCTCTACCAGCAAGGTTATTTTCGCCAGGTGATCGACAAGGACGGAGCACAGCAGGCCCTCTTCCCTTACAACGATCCTGGCCAATTACCGATCACGCCTTTGCGCGACCCGAACGGGGAGTGGCTGCGGCTGGAGCTCAAGTTGCCCGGTTACTCGGTTTGGCTGCGCGCCTGGCAGGTACAGGTTGGGAGGGTAAAGCTGTACCTACTCGACAGCAATGACCCGGGGAACTTCCCGGCCCGTCGAGGGATTACAAGCGAGCTTTACGGGGGCGGGGCAGAGCTACGTCTCAATCAGGAGCTGGTGCTTGGTATTGGCGGATGGCGCCTGCTCAACGCCCTCGGCAACAAGCCCGAAGTCTGCCATCTAAATGAAGGGCATGCCGCCTTCGCCGTGTTGGAACGGGCTCGAACCTTCATGGAAGAGACAGGGCAGTCCTTCGAAGTCGCGCTGAGTGTAACGCGAGCGGGTAATCTCTTTACCACACACACGCCGGTGGACGCCGGTTTTGACCGTTTCGCTCCTGTCCTCATCGAACAATACCTCGGTTGGTACGCCCATGACAGGCTCGGCATCTCGCTCCATGATTTGCTAGCCCTTGGCCGCCAGAGCCCGAATGATTCTTCTGAGCCTTTCAATATGGCCTACCTGGCTGTACGGGGGAGCGGGGCGGTCAATGGGGTGAGCCGTTTGCACGGGCAGGTGAGCCGACGCATCTTTACGCCTCTCTTCCCCCGCTGGCCGGAGAACGAAGTGCCGATCGGGTACGTTACGAATGGAGTCCATATGTCAAGCTGGGATTCGGAAGAGTCCGACGCTCTGTGGACAGGAGCATGCGGAAAGGACCGCTGGCGGGGGACGCTGGAAACCCTGGAAGAGGATATGCGCGGCGTTTCCGACTCCAGGCTCTGGGAGTGCCGCACTTCCGCCCGCCAGTCGCTCATTGAATATATCCGCGAACGACTTTCCCGGCAACTGGAAGCCTCGGGCGCATCACACGAGGAGGTTGAGGGTGCGAAGCATCTGTTTGATCCCAACACATTGACGCTCGGCTTTGCGCGCCGCTTCGCAACCTACAAGAGGCCGAACCTGCTACTGCACGATTCTGAGAGGCTCCTTCGCATCCTCACCGATCGAGAGCGCCCCACGCAACTGATCATTGCCGGCAAGGCCCATCCGGCGGACCAGGCGGGACATGCCTTGATTCAGGAGTGGACGCATTTCATCCGGCGGACCGAGGCGCGCAAACATGTGATCTTCCTGAGCGACTATGACATGCTTCTGACTGGGCAGCTGGTACAGGGGGTGGATGTCTGGATCAACACGCCACGGCGACCCTGGGAGGCCTGCGGGACGAGCGGCATGAAGGTGCTCGTCAATGGAGGCATCAATCTTTCGGAGCTGGATGGCTGGTGGGCGGAAGCCTACACGCCTGAGGTGGGGTGGGCGTTGGGTGATGGCAAGGAACATGGCGATGATCCGGCCTGGGATGCGGCTGAAGCCGAGGCGCTCTACGCGCTGCTCGAACGGGAGGTCATCCCCGAGTTCTATACCCACGACCCAAACGGCATCCCCACCGCATGGGTCGAACGAATCCGCGAGAGCATGAGTCGGTTGACACCTCGTTTTTCTTCTAACCGCACCGTGCGCGAGTACACCGAGCAGTACTACATTCCTGCTGCGACCGTCTACTGCGAACGCGCTGCCGATAAGGGGGCAATGGGCGTGCAGTTGGTGAATTGGCATCGTGCTCTCGATCATAACTGGTCAAATCTACATTTCGGCGAAGTGAGGGTTGCGAGTGACGAAGGGAAACACGTATTCGAGGTTCATGTCTATCTCAGCGGCCTTGACCCAAATACTCTACGGGTAGAACTTTACGCCGACGGAGTGGACGGCGGCGAGCCGCTGCGGCAGGAAATGATGCGTGGCGGGCAACTGGTGGGCGCAAACGGCTACATCTATAGTGCACAGGTGCCCTCGACACGTCCAGCTACGGACTATACGGCGCGATTGATACCGCACCACTCCGGCGTTGCGGTTCCTTTGGAAGCCGCTCGAATCCTGTGGCAGCGGTGATTCGATTTCGAATGGAGGATTGCGAATTGACAAGCAAGTTCAGGGAAAACATGTCACCGGGATCAAAGGAAGTTTCTCCGACTGATAGAAAGAGTCACAGACAATGAAAACTGCTCTCGAGAAAAACGACCTGCAGGGAGTGAAGAGTGTCTTTTCCTTCGGGGTGGTTCTCGCTCTCGTTTACCTGCGGAGCAAACGCCGGGTTCCATCAACGAAGGCAGCGAACTCGGCTATTCCCTGGCTCACGCCTACGGTGCTGCCCTCGACAACCGAGCTCCCCCCGAGGTGTATTTCAACCGAAACTGAGGGGCGGCGCGCCCGCTCTCCCCCCAGGGGGCGGGGAGGAAGCCACAACATGGAGGTGGAGCGACAAACCATTAGCTCATTCTACTGCCGGAACTGTCCAACCAATGGGGGGAAGCTCCTGGCAGCCCGAAAAAGGGCTCCTATTCAGGGGCCTAAATCATGGAGGTAATTGAAATGAGAAAAACCAGCTCTTTTGCAGTATTGATCTTCATCGTAATTCTTGGCATTGGTGTAGGATTAGCATATACCATGTATAGAGTTTCGGCTAACGTGGAAAGCGTATGGATTGGAGTCAGTGCCTTTGTTATCGCCCTCGTTGTTTCTTCCGCAATTAAGATTGCGGATCAGTGGGAAAAGGCGGTGATATTGCGGTTAGGCAATTTCCGCGCTCTTAAGGGACCGGGACTGTTTTTCATTATCCCTGTCATCGACGTGATACCTTACTGGATTGACACCCGCGTGATCACGGCTTCTTTCAAGGCAGAAAAGACCCTTACCAAAGATACGGTGCCGGTGGATGTAGATGCAGTGCTATTTTGGAAAGTTTTGGACCCCAAGAAGGCGGCCCTGGATGTAGCTGACTATAGAGGCGCTATAGGTTGGGCCTCCCAAACGGCTCTGCGTGATGTCATCGGCAAAACCATGCTTTCGGACATGCTGGAAGGCAGGGAAAAAATTAGTAACGAGCTGCAGAAGATCATTGATGTGCGCACCGAGCCATGGGGCATTAATGTTATTTCGGTGGAGATCAAGGATGTACTGATTCCCCCGGCCTTGGAGGATGCGATGTCGATGCAAGCCCAAGCGGAAAGAGAACGTCAGGCCCGGGTGATTCTGGGAGATTCGGAGCGACAGGTGGCGGAGAAGTTCGGAGAAGCGGCCAAGACCTATGCTAACAATCCCACCGCTTTTCATTTGAGGGCTATGAACATGCTTTATGAGGGTTTGAAGGAAAACGCCACGATCGTAATTGTACCCAGCACGGCCGTGGAAACCATGCAACTAGGCGGTATTGCCGGGGTGACAGCCTTGACCAGGGGATTGGGCCAAGAACTTGCCAACAAAGAGAAGGAATCTGAGACAGTGAGTAAACTCGCGGCAAAGTGACCTTTGGCCACCTTGCACGCTTGCATTCGAGAGCGGGGCATTTACCCCGCCCTCGACGAACAGGGTGCAGCGCCCCTTTGGATATCCAGCCATTGGTTCCCTGCAGCAAGCTATGGGGTATTTAAGTTTTCATAATGCAAGAAAATGGAACGTGTCCTAATATTGGGTGGTATCGAGCGACTGGCGCTGGTGGGAGAGAAGAAAGGGTATGGGGACCGAACGCAAGCCGACGCTCAGGCCCTCGACCTCAAAGCGTACGAGAGTTAACCATCCACGTGCAGGCGGGCCGAAACCTGACAGATGAAAAATCCACCCCGACAACATTCACGGATGATCGCCATGCAGATGAAGGACAGTCACATCGTGAATAAACAGGGATAAAATAATAAGAGGCCAACATGACTGACGAGCATTTTAATCGCATCTTAACGATCAACAGCGGATCTTCCAGCGTAAAGCTGGCCCTGTACCACATGGGGCCATCGGAGATACTGGCGCTATCCGGGAAAATTGATCGGATTGGTCTAGTGGACAGCCATTTGGAGATGAAGGATGCCGATGGCAAGGTCATGACCAAGCGCGAACTTAGCCTGCCAAACCACGAGACTGCTTTGAAGGCGCTCTTGGACTGGCTGCAAGACCATATTCGCCGGCAGAGGTTAGACGCAGTGGGTCACCGGCTGGTGCATGGGGGTGTTAAATATACCTACCCCCACAGGGTCACGCCCGAGTTGCTGGCGTCGCTCAAAGAACTCATTCCTCTGGCACCCGGGCATCTTCCACAAGAAGTGAGAACGATAGAGGCAGTCCAGCAGTTGTATCCAGCCCTGAAGCAGGTTGCCTGTTTTGATACTGCTTTTCACCGGCAGATGCCCGATCTCGCGCAGATGTATGGACTGCCCAGGCACCTGCAAGACAAGGGAGTAATCCGCTACGGTTTCCACGGCCTCTCCTGCGAATACCTAACTCGTGAGCTGAGACGTCAGGCGGGCCCTGAAGCAGCGGACTCCCGATTGATCATCGCTCACCTGGGTAACGGAGCAAGTATGACCGCTGTGCGGCATGGCAAAAGCGTTGATACAACGATGGGATTTACGCCTGCGGGGGGCCTGGTGATGAGCACGCGCTCGGGGGATCTTGATCCTGGGGTTCTGGTATACCTTCTTGAGCAAGAAGGCGTGCGGCCCTCTGCCCTGAACGAGCTGGTAAACCGGAAATCTGGATTGCTGGGTGTCTCCAGAATCAGTTCGGATATGAAGGATCTACTCGATAAAGAGAAAGAGGAACCCCATGCCGCAGCAGCCGTTAACCTCTTTTGCTACCAGGCCAAAAAGTTTCTGGCAGCCCTGGCCGCAACTCTGGGGGGACTGGACACCCTGATTTTTACCGCGGGTGTGGGCGAGAACGCCCCTACCATCCGTTGGCGTATCTGCGGGGGTATGGAATTCCTCGGTATACACCTGGATTCCAGTCGCAATGATGCGAACGCTCCCATCATATCTCAGGAGGACAGTCCATGCATTGTGCGAGTGATGCGTACTGATGAAGATTTGATGATTGCAAGGCACACCAACGACCTTATTCGTGAGAAAAGCGAGGAGCAGAAACAAGGCCCATAGGCCGAGGAAGACCAAGGAGGTGCAGCATGACTCAGATATCCAAAGAACGATCAGAAGGACCCCTTAGCGGAGAGGAGCTTCGGAAGATCGACGCCTATTGGCGTGCAAGCCTTTACTTTTGCGTGGGCATGCTTTTTCTACAGAACAATCCGCTGCTAAAAGAGCCCCTAAAGATGGAGCACGTTAAGAAGCGACTCCTGGGGCATTGGGGATCGGATCCCGGTCAGTCTTTCACCTGGGTGCACCTTAACCGGCTGGTCAAGAAATACGACCTAAACATGATTTACATCTCAGGTCCCGGTCACGGGGCCCCTGCTACCCTCTCCAACGCCTACCTGGAGGGGACTTATTCCGAGGTCTACCCGGATAAGAGCGAAGACGAGGAGGGCATGCGAAAGTTCTTCAGACAGTTCTCCTTCCCCGGCGGCATCGGTAGCCACTGCACTCCCGAGACTCCCGGCTCGATTCATGAGGGAGGTGAGTTGGGCTACAGCATCTCCCATGCCTTCGGGGCGGCCTTCGATAATCCTGATCTGATCGTTGCGGTTATGGTGGGCGATGGCGAGGCTGAAACTGGGCCCTTGGCAACGGCTTGGCACTCCAACAAGTTTCTCAACCCCATCCGTGACGGGGCGGTGCTGCCCATCCTGCACCTGAACGGTTACAAAATCGCCAATCCAACGGTGCTAGGAAGAATCAGCCACAAGCAGCTCGAGAGCCTGTTCATCGGTTACGGGTATAAGCCCCATTTTGTCGAAGGTTCTGATCCCTATGCCGTGCACCAGTTGATGGCTCGAACGCTGGAAACCGTAATAGCTGAAATTAAGGAGATCCGGCATGAAGCCCGCGCCAAGGGGGTTACTCAGTTGCCCGAGTGGCCGATGATCGTGCTTCGCACCCCCAAAGGCTGGACGGGTCCCAAGAAAGTGGACGGCCATAAGGTGGAGGACTTCTGGCGGGCCCACCAAGTGCCCTTCGAAGTTCACGAAAATCCCGCTCACCTGAAGCTGCTGGAAGAGTGGATGCGGAGCTACAGGCCCGAGGAATTGTTTGATGAGAATGGCAAGCTGATTCCGGAGCTGAAGGAATTGGCTCCCACCGGCCCCCGCCGCCTGAGTGCCAATCCCATTACCAATGGAGGCCTTGTGCGGAAGATACTTCTCCTGCCTGACTTTCGTAACTACGCCGTCGAAGTGACCAGGCCCGGCACCACCATGGTCGAAAACACCCGCGTTCTCAGCGTTTTCCTGCGCGACGTGATGCGCAACAACATGACCAGTTTTCGGGTCTTTGGTCCGGATGAAACGGCCTCCAACCGCCTCACTGCGATCTACGAAGCCACGAAGAAAACTTGGATGGAGGAAATCAAGCCCGAGGATGCGGACGGCAGCGAACTGTCCCCCAACGGCCGGGTGATGGAAATGCTCAGCGAGCACACCTTGGAAGGCTGGCTGGAAGGATACTTGCTGACGGGGCGCCATGGTATCTTCGCTTCGTATGAAGCCTTCATTCACGTGATCGACTCGATGTTCAACCAGCACGCCAAGTGGCTGGAGAAATGCAAGAATGTCCCCTGGCGAGCTCCCGTTTCCTCACTGAACATACTGATCACTTCCGTCGTCTGGCGCCAAGACCACAACGGCTTCAGCCACCAGGACCCCGGTTTTCTGGATGTGGTCACCAATAAGAGCCCTAAAGTTACGCGCATCTACCTCCCCCCCGATGCCAACTGCCTGCTGTCGGTGGCGGACCACTGTCTGCGCAGCACGGACTATGTCAACGTCATCGTTTCGGATAAGCAGCTTCATCTACAATACCTGAACATGGATGAAGCCATCCAGCACTGCTCCAAGGGCATCGGCATCTGGGATTGGGCCAGCAACGACCAGGGGAGCGAACCCGATGTCGTGATGGCCTGTGCGGGCGACATCCCCACCACGGAAGCCCTGGCGGCGACCGCTCTGCTCCGGGAGAACTTTCCGGAACTCAAAGTCCGTTTCATCAACATCGTCGACCTGTTCAAGCTGGAGCCGGAGACCGAACACCTCCACGGCCTGTCAGACCGGGACTTTGACAG
>Ga0315282_10007720_pt1 | contig 17583 bp, 13 predicted proteins | sample YL17G07_20_MG_FD_203693 | JGI IMG/M metagenome (GOLD analysis project Ga0315282, IMG submission 203693) | Sediment microbial communities from Yellowstone Lake, YNP, Wyoming, USA - YL17G07_20 | ecosystem: Environmental > Aquatic > Freshwater > Lake > Sediment | place: USA: Wyoming | collected... | reverse complement strand
CCTTGAGACGGCGCGTGAAGTAGCGGTAGTTCGCCAGGCCGGAGAGCTGGTCCTGGAACGCCATCTGAGTAAGCTGCGCGTAGGTCAGCGCGTGCTCTTCCTCCTTGACGTTCAGCGCGAACTCGAGGCGCTCCAGGTAGTCCATCGCCGCGGTCTTGAGGCCCACGCTCTGCCCGAGCGCGGCGCGCATACGGGCCTGGTGCTCGCGCAGGCGCTCAAACGTCACGCGCGCGCGCGCCTCGGGCACGGACAGATCAGCCAGGTGCAGCGCCAGCGCCTGGTAGTCGGCATGGTCTGCGGCCTGGCTGTCGAGCAGGAGCTGGATCTCGACGGAGCGCCGGCCGCCCATCGCCAGAGCGCGCAGCAGCTTCACCTCGACCTCGCGTCCCTCCTGCTTGAAGCCGGGTTCAGGGGTGGGGCGTATGTCGGCCACGGTTCCTCCGCCGGATGGCTTCCTCGACGCATTCTTAGCAGGACGATGGCCTGCTGGCAACCGCGAGTGCGCGGCACAAGGCACACGAGAAGGATGCGGCACGAACGAAAGCCGATGCGTCCCGTTGCTTTCCCCTGCCCACCTCGTACAATGAGCCATAGAGGAACTGACCATGAGAAAGAACTACACGGTAAGCGACGGCAAGTTGGTGCTGACGTTGCAGGTTGCGGAAGAGGGCGGCTACATCGTCACATCGCCTTTCGACCCCGAGTTGATCACCGAGGCGGAGACCGTCGAAGAGGCGTTCGCCAATGCCCGAGACGCCCAGAAGGCCCTCGCCGCGTCCCGTGCCAAGCTCCTGCGCACGCTGCCTGTGTCGTCCCCCGCTCATCGAGCGCGAGTCTGCGTGTGAACCGCCGCGACCTGGAACGACACCTTCGCGCACACCGCTGTCTCCTGCATCATCACGGCAGACGGCACGACGTCTGGCTTAACCCGCGCAATCTGGCGCAGGCGCCCGTGCCGCGCCACAATGAGATCAAGCGTGGCACTGTCCGAGGCATCTGTGCTATTCTGGGCATTCCGCGGCCGCCCGGCCTATGATAGCGCGTCGGGACATTCAGCTTTCAACATCCGCCTTCGTCAACTCGCCATCCACCAGGCGCCAGATGTGTCCGGCGTTCCGGTCCTGCAGTTCGAGCGGCAGCAGTTCCGGCGGGCAGTTCTGATAGCACACCGGACGGACGAAGCGCAGGATGCCGGCCGTGCCCACCGACGTGAAGTGCGGGAAGATGGTGGCCGGGTACGGGCCGCCGTGGTGCATGGCGGCACAGACTTCCACGCCGGTGGGGAAACCGTTGTAGACCACCCGGCCGGCTCGCTGCGTCAGGACCTCCGCCAGCGGGCGGCATTCCTGCAGGTCCTCCAGCGTAGCGTGAATCGAGGCGGTCAGTTGCCCGGGCAGCCGGCCGGCGACAGTGGCCAGCTCGCCGGTTGACGCACAGCCGACGATGACGGTCGCCGGCCCGAAGAGTTCCTCGTGCAGCCGCGGCGTCTTCAGGAAAGTCTCCGCGTCGGTCACGAAGATGACGGCGCCGGCCTGCGTCTTCTGGTGTTCCGCGCCCGACGCCCGGCCCGCCGTCTTGACGCCCGGAAGCTTCTCGAACTCCTCAACCCCTTCGCGATAGCGCGCGCAGAGCCGTGAGTGCAGCATTGTCCCCGGTGGCACTTGCGCGGCCAGGCGTGCTACGTGCCCGACGAACGCGTCGAACGCCGCTCCACGCACGCCAAAGACCAGGCCGGGACAGGTGCAGAACTGCCCGACGCCCATCGTCACCGACTGCACCAGCCCCTCGGCGATCTCCGCCGCCCGCGCCGCCAGCGCGCCCGGCAGCACGAACACCGGATTGGTGCTGCCCATCTCGGCGTAGACCGGGATCGGTTCGGGCCGCGCCGCGGCGGCCTCCCACAGCGCCCGGCCGCCCTGCAACGAACCGGTGAAACCGACCGCCTTCGTGCAGGGGTGTTTCACCAGCGCCATGCCGACGGCATTGGTCGCTCCGTGCACCATGGAGACAACGCCCGCGGGCAGAGCACGCCCTTGCGCGGCGGCTTGCAGCGCGCGCATCGTCAGCTCCGACGTGCCGGGGTGTCCCGGGTGCGCCTTGACAACGACGGGGTTGCCCGCGGCCAGCGCTGCCGCGGTATCGCCGCCCGCCACGGAATACGCGAGCGGGAAATTGCTCGCGCCGAATACCGCCACCGGCCCGATGGGCGCCAGCATCCGCCGCAGGTCGGGCTTGGGCGCCGGCTTGCGGCCGGGCTGTGCGCGCTCAATCCGCGCGTCCACCCACGAGCCTTCGCGGATGAGCTTCGCGAACAGGCCGAACTGGCCGATGGTCCGCGTGCGTTCGGCCATCAGCCGCGCGTGCGGCAGCGCCGTCTCGGCGTTAGCGCGCTTGATCAGCTCGTCCCCCAGCGCCATGATCTCCGCGCCGATGGCGTCCAGGAACGCCGCGCGCTCCTCGGGCGTCTTGCGGCGGTATTCCACAAAGGCCGCCGCGGCCAGTTCCAGTGCGCGGCCCACCTCCGTCTCGGTGGCTTCGGTGAACACCGGCTCGAGCCGCTCGTTCGTCTCGGGGTTGACGGCCGCAAACGAGCGCGTCCCGCCGGCGCAGAGCCGGCCGCCGATGATATTCTTGCCGTGAAGTTCCATTGGTGAAGTCTCCGCCTGCTCACGCCACGGTGTTGACGAGCATTCCCAGCCCGTCCATCGCAATACGAATCTCATCGCCGCGGCGCAAGGTGAACTCGTCCGGCGGCACAATGCCCGTGCCGGTCATAAGGAAGCAGCCGTGTGGAAAGCTGCACTCGCGCCACAGCCAACGCGCCAGCGCTTGCGGCGAACGCTTCAGTTGCGCCAGCGTCGTTGAGCCGCTGAAGACCGCGGAACCGCGCCGCCGGATTTCCAATCGGATGCGTGTCGTTGGCGGGAGCGGCTCGTCGCGCAGCAGCACGCCGGGCCCGAGCGCGCAGCTCCGGTCGTAGATTTTCGCCTGCGGCAGGTACAACGGGTTTTGGCTCTCGATGTCGCGCGAGCACATGTCGTTGCCGATGGTGTAGCCGAAGACTCGTCCGGCGGCGTTCACCGCCACCGTCAGCTCCGGCTCAGGCACGTTCCACTTCGCGTCCTTCCGGATGCGCACCGTCTGTCCGTGCCCCGCCACACGGTGCGGCGTCGCTTTGAAGAACAGCTCCGGCCGCTGCGCCTCGTACACCCGCGCGTAGAAGTCGCCGCTCCCCGCGGCCGCGGCTTCCTCCATGCGCGCGGCGCGGCTGCGGCGGTACGTGACGCCCGCGGCCCAGACTTCCTGCTGCCCGATGGGCGGCAGGAGTCCGTGTTCGAGCGCCGCGGCAGAGACGCTGACAGCCCCCTTCGCCCGCTGCTCCATCGCCGCCGCCGGATGCCTGTCGCGGAACACCTGGTCCCAGTCCACGCCCGGCAGAAGGAATAGACGCCTTCCGTGCCGCACAACCAGCCCTTGAGTGGTCTTGAATAACATCATGCCGGCGTACCCTCCCTCGGCCGACTGTACGGGATTCCGCCTTGAGGTTCAACCACCGCGGTGTAGGATGGACAATCACGACGTGGGAAGGCTGCTCTATCTCTTGCTGCGGATTTTGCTGCGCCCGTCGGGGGTGCTGCTCGCCGGCGTCCGGATGACTTTGAGGTCGTAGCTCCAGACGTCCGGCGCAATGCCGGTGGTCGCCTCGCTGTGCGGCATATCAGTGCCGGCCAGGGCGACGGTAGCCTTCCGTCCACTGCCGATGGGAAGCTGTTTGCCTTTGGGCCCGACCAGCGCCGTCCGGTCGAGCACGTACGCTGTCAGCGCCGCGTTCTCGACCTTCACGTCCACTTTCTTGGCTTTGCTCACCTGCGCGTTGCCGGCGTTCACGGTCAGCGACCCGCTCGCCGGCGGCTCGTACGAAATCTCGCCCCGGTTCAGGGTCACGACCGTCTCCTGGCTGCCGATCATCGTGAGCGTCAAGCTGGTGCCGCTGTTGATCCAAAGGCGGCCCTCGCCGGGGAGTCTCAGGCCCGCGCGGCCTTCGCTGGTGATCACCGTTCCCGACGGCAACTCCCGCTCCGGCGACAACACGGTTAGCTCGCCGCCGGGCATGCGCGCCTGCACATTGCCGTCTTTCGTGGTCAGCACCACCGCCATGTTCGCGGGCGCAGGCGTTGGCGTATTGTCCACCGTCGTTGTGTTCTGCGCTGCCGCCTGCGTTGTGGCGCCGGCGTTGGGGCCTACGGTCACGCCGCCGCTCGTTCCGCCCGTGCCGGGCGACGATCGCGGTTGCTGGCCGTTCGCAACGGGTGGCGCTTCCACAGGCTGCGGTCCGGGATCAGCCCCGGGGGAGCGCGGTGTCTTCACCGGCTGCGTTACTGCCTGGAACGGCTCGGTCTTCGGGGGACTTGGCGCAGGGGATTTCTCCGGCGGCTGTCCCTTCGTGGCACGGGCATCCTGCCCGTGAGCGACGGCGCCGTCCGTCTTCTGCTCCGGAACCCGCGGCTGATTGCCCGGTTGTTTGGCGACCTCGGGTGCGTTCTCCGGGCGCGGGAGGACGTCCTTCGGCTGCGTGTTGCGCGGCGCGGCTATGTCGTCCTGCCTCGGCTGCTGGTTGTTGCCGACGGCTCGCTGACCCTCGGCCCCGGGACGATTGTCGTTGGCAACCGGCGCTTCACCCTCGATCCTCGGCGGCAACTGCTCCTTGGCCATGCTGCCGGGCTTTGGCGCGAGCAGGTGCGCCGCGACCACGGCCAGCGCGACCAGCGCCGCCACGGCGGCCCCACACCAGGCCAGACGCGCGCGCCACGCCTTGTGCGGCGCCGCGTACACACTGATCGCAGCAGCAGCTCGGCGCGAGGGCCGCTCGGCGGCCGGGCGCGCACACACGGGCGCGCCCGCGGCCGTCAGCCGCTCGGCCAGCCTGTGCGCGAGTTCGTCGCCGACCGGGCGCTGCCCCTGCGTGAGAAAGCGGCTGAACTCGCCCAGCGCCTTCAACTCCCTGTGTGCCTCGGGATGGCTGGCGAGATAGGAGTCGAGCCGCTTCAACTCGTCAGCGCCCATGTCGCCAGTGAGACTGGCGGACAACAGGTACGCGGAGGTCTCGGGCGTGCTGGCCGCACTGGCGGCGCGCTCCACGCGCTGCCGCAACTCCGCCAGCAGCGCTGCCGTCACAGGCCGCGCGCCCTGTGCGAGCAGCGTGAGCAACGCCTTCAGCTCGCGCATTTCGGTCTCTGCGTCGCCGCTTGCAGCCAGAAATCTCTCGACGGCAATACGTTCCTCGGGCGTGAGATCGCCGCACGCATATGCGCCCAACAACTCTCTGACCTCGACACCGCTCTTCATGGCCCACCTGTCTTGGTCCGGTATATTCGTGAGAATGCCGGCTGCCCTAGTTTACTGCAATTGCCTGCACCATGCGTCAGCCACCGAGCCACACCGCAAGTCGTTGTATGATACTAACTTGCATCATCAATGAGACCCTCCGAACTTGCCCCAACCGGCGTTGTTCCGGCCCACCGCGCCGTTTCCGGCGCCACATCTTTCAAGCGTTCGCGTAAGGCCAATAGCGCCTTGTGGTAACTCGCTTTCGCGCCGCCTTCCGTGATGTCCAGCAGCGCGGCGATCTCGAAGAACCGCATATCCTGATACTGCTTCAACACGAAGATTGCCCGCTGCCGCGGCGGCAGCGTCCGGACCGCCCTGTCAATAGCGACAATGACCTCGCCGCCGAGTGCGGCGATCTCGGGCGAGGCCGCGGTGTCCGGCTCCCGGGCCTCATCGCGAATGCGGCGCTGGCGTTCCTCGGCCCGGATGCGCTCAAAGCACACGTTGAGCGCCGTGCGGTACAGCCACGTGCTGAAACGGGCTTCGCCACGCCAATGCGGCAGTTCCTCGAACGCCCGCAGGAACACCTCCTGCGCCACGTCCAGCGCGGCTTCTTGATTGCGCAGTATCTGTAACGCGAGATGGATCACGCGCCGCTGGTGCGCTTCGAAGAGATCACCATACGCGCCCTGGTCGCCGTTCTGAAAACGCGCGATAAGCTCCCGTTCCGTGTCTTCATCCATGCCCGGCGCTCGATCCCCGCCCCGCAAGCAAGAGACAATGTCCAGTACAAGACAGTGCGTCCAGCCTGGACATTAGTTCACTATATCATGCCGCTTTTACTCCACCACACTGTCGCGCCGCAGCCAGCCGTCGCCAATGCCTTCAAAATGGCCCAGCACCCATTCCCCGCTGCGCCCGACGATGGTGAATTCGGCGCCATCCTTCAGGGGTTGATCGAACGCGGGTTCGTATTTCTCGCCGATCCCCTTTCGTGCCACGGTTTCCGTTACGACCACCGCACGCTGCGACTCCGTCACATCGTAGTAGGCCAACGCCGCGTCAACTGACAGAAAAAGAGCAGCGATCAGCACGGCGCCGCTGAACCAGTATGCTTTCCGCGTGCGCCACACCAACCCGGCCGTGGCCAGCAAGAAGGACGCGCCGAAGACAGCCACTACTGCGATGAATTTCTCCGGAAAACTCAGCCAGCCGCTCCAGAACATGACGTGCTTCCACCAGGGCGTCGGCGCGTCCGGCAGCCGTCCCGGCGCCGACGCCAGCGCCTGGTTGAGATTGGCTTCCAGGTAGGGATCGCGTGGGCGGTACAGTTTCGCTTTGCGGTATGCGGCAATCGCGCGCCCGTAATCCCCCGCGCGCATGCAGGCATTTCCTATGTTATAGTACACTGCTCCGTTCCGGTAGCCATCCGCCAGCAGCGCTTCCCAGAGCGCCGCGGCCTCGCGATAGTCGCCCGGCGTCTTCGCCTTGTCGAACAGCTCCGCTGCGCGCAGGAACGTCCGCTCCCGCGCGCCCTTCTCCTGTGGCCAGGCCGGTTGTGAAAGCCACAGCGCCGCGAGTGCCACGGCCACGATGTGTGCGATACGAGCGCTCATGTCCTCGATCCCAGCTCTTTGTGCAGTCGCGGCAGCAGTTCCTCCACTGTCGTTCTCAGCGCCGTGCAGTCCAGCGTCGCCGCGGAACCGTACTCCAACGCCTCAATCTCCTGCAGCGCCCGCACTGTTCCGGTAGCTGTTTCGGATGAAACCCCGGCGCTTGCCAGCGCCGCCGCGGCTTCCTGCGCGGTCATCCCCGCGGCGGCGCAGTTGCGCATGTCCGCGATCAGCTCCACCAGCGCGTCGCGCAGAGCGCGCAGCGCATCCGCCTTCTGCCCGGCCTGCTCGGCCGCGCGCGATTCCGCCAGACGCTGCCGCGCGCCCGCCATGGCGCGCTGCCGCCGCTGCCATGCCGTGTCGCCGGCTCTGCGCCGCCTGCTTTGCACCCACAGGCTCATGCCGCCGTACAACACCCACAGCGCCGCGGTAGCGATGACGTAGGCGATGGGTCTGACGCTCTGGTCGCCCAGTTCGGCCACGTCCGTGATGTTCTGGAAGATGCCTTCCTGGCGCGAACGCAGCTCGTGCGCCTGGTTTCCCGACAGCTTGCCGACCAGCTCGCCCGCGTTGAGCTGCGTCGTCTCCGTGATGCGCAACGCGATCGGCCGCGTCGTCAGGTCTACGAAGCGCTCCGTGTCGGGGCTGAACGTCGTCACGGTCAGCGGCGGAATGCCCGGGCTGATCTTCTTCGGCCGCAGACCGTACACGAACTGCTTCTGGTTGCCTTTGACCTCGCCCGTCGGCGCTCTGTCAAGCACCTCGAAGCTCTCGGCCAGAGCGGCGTTGGCGGAGAGGTCGGGCGCGGAAAGCATGTCCAGCGAGCTCCCGCCGCCCTTGGCTTCAATGGACAGTGTCAGCGTCAGCGGGTCGCCGACGCGCAGCGCCGCCGGGCTGGCCGTGGCCGTGACACCGTAGCTGCCGACGCCGCCGCAGAACGACGGCGGGCGCGGCGCCGGAACGCTCCGCACGTCCACGCTCTGTGACGGCGCTACCGCGAAGACCGCGCGGCCTGTGTAGCGGCGCCCCGCGACGCCGCCCACGAACGTGCCCTTCACCGTCGCGCCGAAACTGTACGCGCCGGCCTGCTTGCCCGTGAACGTGCGCTTGAGTTCGTACGCGAAATACTCGATGGGCTTGCCGTCCAGTCCCGCGCGCTTCTCGCGCCCCGCGGCGAGGTTGAAGGCCGCCGTGCGCGGCCCATCCATCATGGCGAAGATGTTGTTGCTGCGCGCCGTGATGCCGTTGATGCTGAACCCCTGTTCGCCGGGGGCGAGGTACTTCTGGAGCCAGGCGTTGCGCTCCCCGGCGGCGAGTCCCTCCGGCGGGTTCTCCCAGTTGATCTGGATGACGGGCGGTGGCTTCAGCGGCGCGAGCGGGTCGCGGTTCGGCACGTCCGGCAGCGGCTTGACGAAGATGCGCAACGTCACATCGAACGGCTGCGTCGGGAACGCTCGCGCCGGTTTCACCGCCAATTCAGCGACAACGAAGTCCTGCTTCTCGGGTGCAATGACGCGCAACGATAGCGCCGGCCCTGTGACGGTCCGGCCGTCAACCGTGGCAGTGGGCGCGGGCACGGTGAGCGTTCCGGCGCGCTTCGGAGTCAGCCGATACGCGTACAGGTGGCCGTATATTTCCTGGCGGCTCATCCGGCCGTTGACGATGAACGTGGACGACTGGTTGAGCGTCTGGTCGCCGGCCGCCGCCACGTCGAAGTCGGCGTTGAACGCCGTCATGTCCGGCGGCGCGGCGTTCTTCACGTTCCGCAGCGCTACCTGGTACTCGACGCTCTCGCCCGAGTAGATCTCGGCCGCCCCAAGCTGCGCCTGGACCTGCGGCGTGTCGCCTGCGGCGGCGGCTGCGCAGACGCCGAGGGCAGCCAGCCGGAAAACAGCAACCCGAAACCTGGAACCGCTCACCAATCCTTCTCCACGCCCGCTTGCCCGCGCAGCAGCCGGGCCTTCAGCTCCTCGTCGCGCTCGTGCTTCTGCTTCTCGCGTTCCCGCACCTTGCGCAGTGCCGCCTCAATCTGGTCCTGCGACATCTGCCGCTGTTCCTGCTCCTTCTTCTCATCCTGCTTCTTCTGCTCGTCCTTCTTCTGGTCCTCTTGTTTCTGCTTGTCCTGGTCCTTCTTCTCCTGATCTTTCTTCTCCTGTTCCTTATTCTCGTCCTTGGGCTGCGCCTTTTCTATCTCCTCCAGGATCTTGCGCGCTTCCTCGGCGTCCGGGTACGCGGCCTCCGCCTTCTTCGCGCGCAAAGACGTGGCGGCTGAGTTCATCTTCTCCACCGCCTTCGGCGCCAGTTCAATGGCCTTGCGGTAGCCCGCTTTGACCTTCTCCGGGTCCATGGCTCCAGGCTGTTGCGGCTGCTTTTTGTCGCCGGGCTGCGGGTTCGCAGGGCCGGGCGGCGGAGTCTGCGTTGCCGGCTGCTGCGGGGCCTGCGGCGCAGGCGTCTGTTCGGCGCGCTTGAGTTCCTCTTCAGCTTTCAGCTTCAGCAGGAACGTGCGCCGCGCCGTCTGCTCCTGCAAGTCCGCCAGTTCGGCTGTCTCCTCGCCGCTCGATGACAACTGTGGCTGCGCGCTCATGCCGGGCTTTGGTTTCGGCTGTGCCGCTTCCGCGGCCTTCTCGTCGGGTTTCTTGGCAGGTTCCTTTTGCGCCTTGGCCTCGTCCTTCTTCTCTTCGTCGCCGGTGTCGGGCTTGAGCGCATGCGCGATGCCGGTCTGCTCCGCCAGGCCGCGCGTCAGCAGCACGCGGAACGGCGCGACCGCTTCCCATATCTTGTCCAGTTCGTCCGCGGCGGCCTTCTGCGCGTCGGCGGCGGGCGCGGGCCGGCGTCCGCCGAGGTGTCCGGAGGCGGTCTTCATCTGCTTGCCCGAGGCGTCGGCCCATTCGTGCAGCACCTTCAGCGCCTCGGCAATCTGTTTCGGGTCGGGCTTCGGCGGCTGGCCTGGCGGCGGCGTGTTCTGCTGCGCCTGATTGGGCAGTTCCGCCGGCGGCATCAGATCGTCGGTGATCTTCTTCTTGAGCGGCTCGATCTCCTCCGCCAGTTCGTCCTGCGCGCGTTTGCCCTCGGCAAAGTAATCGAGCGGCGACGACGGCTTCAGGTCCTTGACTTGCTCGCGCAGAGCGCGCTGCGTCTTGGCCAGGTAGTCGAGGAACTCCAGCAGGTTGCTCTCCTGCCGCATGCGCCGGCGGTCCAGTTCGCGCCACTTGTCGGCGTAATACTTGATCCACTGCCGCACCAGTTCTATGTTCCGCCGCGCGCCGGCGTGCGCGGGCTGCAGCTCCAGGCAGTTCCGCAGATAGAGCGCGGCTTCCTTGAGTTTCTCCACAACCGGGGGACGTTTGTCCGGCGCAAGCTCCTCCGGGTGTTCGCCGGCCAGCGTGCGCGCGTTCTCCGCGGCCATGCAGCCCAGGTTGTAGTGCGCTTCGGCGGCAAGCTGTTTGTCGCGCGCCAGGCCGGCATCCAAGTACGATTCGCGCGCCTTCTCCGTGTCGCCCTTGCGCTGCGCTGCGCACGCCGCGTCGAAGGCCGCGATCTCCGCCTGCAGCGCGTCGTCCGACTTCCTGAACTGCTCCGCGGCCTGCGCGAACTTCTCGCGCGCCTCTCCGAACTCGTCCTTCGCGTACAGCGCCAGCCCTTCGCTCACGGCTTTCCGCGGTGAACCCTTTTCCGAGCCGCGCGCGTCAGCAAGCGGTGTAGTGGCGGCGGCCTTCTCGCTCGTGCCGTCGCCGTTAGCCTTCTCTCCCGCGGCAGCGTTGCCGAATGGCAGCAGGGCGAGCAGCACGATGGCTGTGCCGGCGCCTAACGCCGCGCCGCGCCGTCGCGCGGGAGCAGTGGCGGGAGCGGCCGGCGCTTCCGCCTGCGCGGGCGCCGGGTACGGCCGCACCAGCAGTTCCAGCAGCAGACAGGCCAGCGCGAGCGCCAGGAAGAGCTGGTACTGCTCGGACAGCCGCTCGCGCCGCTGTTCCTTTGCGTCCGCAGCGTGGCGTCCTTTCAGATGGTCTTCGTACAACTGGCCGAGGTCGTAGGCCTTCGTGCCCGCCGGGACGTACACGCCGCTGGTCTTGAGCGCGATGTCGGCGAGCAGCGCGCTATCGAGTTTGCTCAGCACCTGTTCGCCCTTGTACTCGACGAAGGACTTGGCCCCCGCCGTGCCCAGCGGGATGCGCGCGCCTTTCTCGGCGTCGCCAAGGCCCACCGTGAAAATCGCCACGCGCTTCTCGGCGGCGGCCTCCGCCGCTTTCAACGGGTACGACTCGTGGTCCTCGCCGTCCGTTATCAGCAGCATCGTCTGGTCGCGGTCGCCCTCGCGCGGCAGCAGTTCGAGCGCCTTGCGGATGGCGTCGCCGATGGCCGTGCCGCCCCGCGGCGCGCTCGCGGGACTCGATTCGTCAAGCGCCGTGCGGAAGTAGTTGTAGTCGGTGGTGAGAGGGCATTTGACGACCGCCTTCCCGGCGAACGCCAGGAGCGCGATGCGTTCGCCGTGCAGGTGCTGGAGCAGCACCGCGACGTCCGCCTTGGCACGCCCGAGGCGGCTGGGCGGGACATCGTCCGCCAGCATGGACTTCGAGACATCCATCAGCACGTAGATGTCGCTGCCCCGCGGCTTCACCGGCTCGAAGTGCTTGCCGAAACGCGGCCCGGCCAGCGCCGCCATGCCCAGCACCAGCGCCAGCAGCCACAGCGCCGTCTTCAGCCAGAACCGTTCGCCTGACTCCGGCGGCAGCACGCGCGGCCATAACACCGCGGCCACGAACGCCGCCGCCGCGCGCCGCCGCCGCGCGCGGGCGTACAATGCCAGCCCAACCCACAGGCCGCTCAGCGGCAGGATGAGCCACAATGCTTCAGGATGATTCCACTCCATAAATCAAATCCGAAACTCGAAATCCGAAATCCGAAGGAAACTGAAAAAAGCAAGAAACCAAACCACCGCCTCGCGCAGCAACGCCGCCTATCCCCCGTGTTCCTTCTTCCTGACCATTGAGCCAAAGATCCTCATGAGTTCCACTGCCTCTTGCACAAGGACGTTCCTCTCGCCATCCGCCGCAGACCCCGCATCAGCATACAGCAACCGCAGCCAGAACCGAGACTCCTTTGCTTCTTTGCGGCTGATCCGCAGGTGCATCACAAAGTCCTTGCTGCCCAAGGACTCGTTGGCCTCGATGTAGTTGCTTCCCACGGCTCCCGAGGCCCTCACAAGCTGTTTGCCGTCTTCGATATTGCACACGGTTCGTGGCAACGTGCGAACAAGCGCCCGCACTCGCCGAGCGAACTCGAACGTGCGCTCCTCCAAGTCGTAGGGCTTGCGCTCCTTCGTTGGCTGGCCGCCGCCCGCGGGCTTTTCTGTTTCGCTCATTGTCCTTTTCCTTCGGATTTCGAATCTCGAATTTCGGATTTCCTCCGTCACGGCAGCGTCCTGAACCTCGTCTGCCCCAACAGACTCGCCAGCACCACCAGCGCCATTCCCGGCACAGCCAGCCACAAGTACAGTTCGGTGTACTCCGTGTACCTCGTCTCCTCGACCTTGGACTTCTCCATCGCGTCAATCGCGGCGTAGATTTCCGTCAGCCTCTCCGTATCGCGCGCGTTGAAGTACTTCCCGCCGGCGGTCTGAGCGATCTCGCGCAGCAGGTCCTCGTCCAGGCGGACTTGTACAGGGTTCTTGACGATGCCGCCGAACCCGTCATCCATCGGCATCGGCGCCCAGCCGGTCTGCCCGATGCCGATGGTGTAGACCTTCACCCCCAGCTTCTGGGCCATGCTCGCGGCTTCGCGGGGGTCAACAACGCCCGTGTTGTTATCGCCGTCCGTCAGGAGGATAATCACCTTGCTCTTCGCCTCGACGGCGCGCAGGCGGTCCAGCGCCGTGGCCAGCCCGTCGCCGATGGCCGTCAGCGATTCCTCGCGCAGGAGTTCGGCGTTGACGATACTGCCGTGACGGTCGCGGATTGGTTTCGGCACTTCCAGCGATTCCGCAATGTCGGCCAAAGCGCCGTGGTCCAGCGTGAGCGGGCAGCGGCTGTCGGCGAAGCCGCCGAACGACACCAGGCCCACAAGGTCGTTGGGGCGGCCGGAGAGGTGGTCGGCTTTCGATCCGAGCACGAACTCCTTGAAGACGTGTTTCACCGCATTCACACGGCTGTTGCTCTTGCCGTCAATCTCGAAATCCTGGGCTTCCATCGAGCCGGAAATGTCCAACACCATTTCCATGGCGATGCCTTCCGTGCTGATGTGCGCCTCGGATTTGCCCTGTTGCGGCCGCGCCAGCGCTGCCACCAACAGCAACAGCCCGGCGCCGTACAGGTACGGCAGCAGCCGGCGCAGCCGCTGTGCCAGCGTGACGGGCAGGTTCTTCAGATCGGCCAGGCTGGAGAACACCGCCGCCGCGCGCCGCTGCGGATGCCACGACCACCACACGGCCGCGGCTATCAGCGGCGCGAGCGCGAACCACAACGGAGAGCAGAAACGCAAGCCTTCCATGGCCTCACTCGTCACTCGTCACCCGTCACTCGTCACTCGTCACACGTCTTCCGCAAAGGTGTCAACGCCGACGGCAGTCCCACGAATTCCTGCGCCCTCGCGATCGCCTCCTCAACCTGCCGTGTCCCCGGCTGCATGGCCGCGTACTTCACCATGTCGGCGGCTTCGAGGAACTGCGCGAACTGCGCTGCGCGTTCGGATGGGAACACCTGGCGTTCGCGGATGTCGCGCAGGAACTCCTCCGTGGTCTGCTCGGGCGCGCGGATGCCTGTCGTGGCCTCGATGTACCTCCGGACAATCGCCGTCAGGCGCACGTAGAACTCCTTGAACTCGCCCTTGCCGTGCAGGTTCTCCGCGAGCAGTCCGCGCATTTCGGCATTCGCGGTCTCTTCGGGCGAGCGGCGCACGACGCCGGCCGCGGCGTTCTGCCGCATGCGGCGCCGCCAGATGAGCGCTCCCGCAACCGCCGCGCCGAGGCCCAGCACGACGAGCAGCCAGCGCCAGACCGGACTCGGCGGCAGCGGCATGGGCGCGTGCATGGGCGCGAGGTCCGCCAGGTTCGGCGTCTTGTCGCCGAGTTCCGAGGTGACGACGATCTCAATCGGCTCGCTTTCCAGCAGCACGGGTTCGTTCTTCGCTTCCGTGTCAGCGCGCTTGTCGGTGAACTCAATGGTAATGGAACGGATCAGGTGCCGGCCCGCGTGCGCCGGCTCAAGCTGGTACAGGAATCGGCGCACGCACTTGTTGTCCGTCGTGACCGCGGGCTTCTGGGTATAGTCACGCACCAGGAAATCGCCGACAGCCTTGCCGAACGGCGGCGGGTTGACCTCGACCCCCTGTTCGGCTTCCACAACAACCTCCATCTCAACCATGTCGGACAAGCGCGGCTCTTTGGGCGAAAGGCGCACGACCATCCGCACCGGGCCTTTCTCGGCGCTCTTCTCGATCACGTTGGCGTCGGCGGCGCCATCGTCGGTTGCCTGCGCCGGTTTGCCGCCCTTGCAGCCGGACAGCGCAAACAACGCGAGCGTGCACACCACAAGCAAGGTTCGCCCGGCCCAACGGCGGCGCGCGCAATCGAAAATCGAAAATCGAAAATCGAAAATCACCTGATCCTGCGCTCCCGCATGTGAAAGAATTTCTGCAGGCTCAGCGCATACGGCTGATCGGTGCGTATGTCCAGCCTGTCCACCTGTGCGCGCCGCAGCCAGCCGTCAAGCTGCCGGTCGCGGCGCGCGGCAGTCTCGGCAAACAGCGCGCGCACCCTGGGGTGGCGCGTATCCAGCTCCAGGATTTCGTCGGTCTCGGCGTCGCGGAGCGTCAGGAAGCCGACGTCGGGCACGGCGTGCTCGCGCGGGTCGCTCAACGTCACCGCGATCAGGTCGTGGCGGTGGTTGCAAAGCGCCAGCGCCTGGGAACAGTCCGGGCCGAGGAAATCGCTCATCAGGAAGATGACGCACTTCCGCCGCTGCACCCGTCCGACGAACTGCAGCGCCGCGGCGATGCTCGTCTGCGCCTTGATGGGTTCGACGGCCAACAGGTCGCGGATGAGGCGCAGGACGTTCGCGCGGCCTTTGCGCGGCGGCGTGTAGCGCACCACGTCGTTGGCGAAGAGGACCAGGCCGACCTTGTCGTGGTTCTTCAGCGCGCTGAACATCAGGACCGCCGCCACTTCCGCGGCCGTGTCCATCTTGGTCAGGCGCACCGACCCGAACGCGCTGGACGCGGAGATGTCCACGGCCATCAGAATCGTCAGCTCGCGTTCCTCGCAGAACTTCTTGACGTGCGGCGCGCCGGTGCGCGCGGTGACGTTCCAGTCAATGCTGCGGATCTCGTCGCCCGGCACGTATTCGCGGACCGCGTCGAATTCCATGCCGCGGCCTTTGAAGACGCTCAAGTATTCGCCGGCCAGCAGATCGTTCACCTGCCGGCTGGCGACGATCTGGATGCGCCGGACTTCTTTCAAGACTTCGGTTACGTCGCGGGGCATGGAGGACCTCAGCTATTGGCCATTGGCTATCAGCTATTGGCTATTCGCTGTTGGCTTCGGGCCGCGCACTGCACCAATAGCCAATAGCCAGGAGCCAATAGCCGCCGCTACGGCACCGGCACCGACTCCAGCACTTTCCGCACCACGTCGTCGGACGTCGTCTCTTCCGCTTCGGCCTCGTAACTGAGGATGATGCGGTGGCGCAGCACCTCGAACGCGATCTCCTTCACGTCCTGCGGCGTCACGTAGCCGCGCCCGGCCAGGAAGGCATTGGCGCGCGCGGCCAGGCACAGGTTGATCGAAGCGCGCGGCGAAGCGCCGTAGTCAATCAGCGGCGCGAGTTCCTTCAGCTTGTACGCCTCCGGGTTGCGCGTCGCCGTCACGACTTCCAGCACGTAATCCTTGATCTTGTCGTCCATGTAGATGCCGGCGACAGTCTGCCTGATCTCCGCAAGCTGCTGCGGTTCCAGCACGGGGTTGATGTCGCGGCGCACGTCGTCCAGAATGCCGTCCACGACCTTCCGTTCCTCGGCCTTGCTCGGGTACCCCACCAGCACCTTCAGCATGAAGCGGTCCACCTGCGCTTCGGGCAGAGGGTATGTGCCCTCCTGCTCGATGGGGTTCTGCGTGGCCATGACCAGGAACGGTTCTTCGAGCAGGTACGAGTTGTCGCCGATGGTGACCTGTTTCTCCTGCATGGCTTCCAGCAGCGCCGACTGCACCTTCGACGGCGCGCGGTTGATCTCATCGGCCAGGATCAGGTTGCCGAAGATCGGGCCTTTCCTGGTGCTGAACGTCCCCTCGCGCGGGTTGTAGATCAGCGTGCCGATGAGGTCGGCGGGCAGCAGGTCCGGCGTGAACTGGATGCGGTTGAACTTGCAGTGAATCGCCGCCGCCAGCGCTTTGATGGCCGTCGTCTTGGCCAGGCCCGGGACGCCTTCCAGCAGCACGTGGCCGCCTGTGATCAGGGCGATGAGCAGGCGTGAGAGCATCGCGTCCTGGCCCACCAGGAGCTTGCGGACCTCCGCCTTGACGTGTTCGATCTGTTCGGACTGTTTGAGGACGCGATCCTTGATCTTCTGGACATCTACGTTGCTCATGAGTTAAACTCGTTCCTCCACAAGGCGCAAGGGTGGTCCCGCATGACTGCCCGACAAACGGGGCGGCTCCCGTTCCTGAGGCCCGCATAGGTGGCCCCAAAAGCTGCCGCTATAAGGATGCTCAGAATGGGCGAAACTTCAACTGTGGATGGGGGCAAACATGAGGCGGCGAACAACGTGCAGTCTCGGCACTATCGTCCTTACATTAACCGGAGGCCTGACCGTGTGTGCTGCTGATACCAAAGACGTGCAACAGACCGACGTTTTCGTCGCCGGCGAGAACGGCTACCACACCTTCCGCATCCCGGCGCTGCTGTGCACGCCCAAGGGCACGCTGCTGGCGTTCTGCGAAGGCCGGAAGGCCGGTCAGGGCGACGCCGGCAACATTGACCTCGTCCTGAAACGCAGCACGGACGGCGGCGCGACGTGGCAACCGCTGCAGACCGTCTGGGACGACGGCGCGAACACGTGCGGCAACCCATGCCCCGTCTATGACCGCGACACGAACACGATCTGGCTGCCGCTCACGCACAACCTCGGCAAGGACAGCGAACGCCAGATCATGGACAGCACGAGTACGGGAACGCGCACGGTGTGGATCGCCAAGAGCACCGACGAAGGCGCGACATGGTCAGCGCCCGTTGAGATCACGCAGAGCGTGAAAGAGAAGGACTGGACCTGGTACGCCACAGGTCCTGGCTGCGGGATTCAGACGAGGAGCGGCCGGCTGGTCATTCCCTGCGACCACGCGGTGGCCAAGACCAGGGCCTGGCGCTCGCACGTCTTCTACAGCGACGACCACGGCGCAACGTGGAAGCTCGGCGGTGTCAGCGGCGAGAAGTGCAACGAATGCCAGGTCGTGGAACTGGCCGACGGCTCGCTGCTGCTCAACATGCGCAGTTACCACGGCAAGAAGTGCCGCGCCATTGCCACAAGCAAAGACGGCGGGGAGACCTGGTCTGACGTGGCGCACGACGCGGCGCTGGTGGAGCCGGTCTGTCAGGCCGCCTTCATCCGTTACACGACGGAGAAGCAGGACGGCAAGAATCGTCTGCTTTTCTCCAACCCC
>Ga0315282_10007719_pt1 | contig 17584 bp, 18 predicted proteins | sample YL17G07_20_MG_FD_203693 | JGI IMG/M metagenome (GOLD analysis project Ga0315282, IMG submission 203693) | Sediment microbial communities from Yellowstone Lake, YNP, Wyoming, USA - YL17G07_20 | ecosystem: Environmental > Aquatic > Freshwater > Lake > Sediment | place: USA: Wyoming | collected... | reverse complement strand
GATGGATTGAGGGGGCCGAACGCCTCTGCTACGATGGGATGCCCTCGGTGGCGGCGTAGCTCAGTTGGTCAGAGCAGCGGAATCATAATCCGCGTGTCGCAGGTTCGAGTCCTGCCGCCGCTACCAGTCTCATCTCTGAAAGTACCTGCTAAAGCGGCGTTTCTGCACGCGCCGGCAAGGCTCCAGCCAACGGCCCGAACTGCCAATCTGCCAACATTTGCCAACAACGGATATCCTAGTAACCCGCGGGGACCGTGACGCTGGCCACGTCGTCGGCGAGTTCTTCGTCGTGCTCTTCGCGTGCGTGCGAGTAGATCGTCAACGTCACCGTCTCGTCTTTGTGGCCGAGTCGACGTGACACAACGCTGACGGGCTGGCGACGCTCCACAAGGGCGATTGTCGCGTAGGTGTGCCGTAAGCCGTGCAAGCTGATGCGCGGCAGGTCCGTCCGCTTCACGAGTTCCGTGAAGGTCCGCGAGACAGCGCCGGGGTGTAGACGGTCGCCGTGCTCGTCGGTGAACACATAGCCACTGTCCCGCCACTTCGGACCGGCGGCGAGGCGCTCGGCCTTCTGCGCGGTGCGGTGGCGCTTGAGGCGAGCCACGGTCGCGGCGTCGAGACGGAGGGTGCGCCGGCCGCGTTTCGTCTTCGGCTCACCGACTACCACTTCGCGGTCGACCTCGAGCAGGGTGTGGTGGATCTTGACCTTTCCCGAGTCGGTGTCGACGTCGTCCCACGTGAGCGCCAGCAGTTCGCCGCGTCGCGCGCCGGTCTGGGCATAGAGCAGCCACAAGGCGGCAAGGCGATCCTCGCGGACGCTCTCGAGGAAGGTGTGCAGCTGCGCCGAGTTCCAGGCCGCGCGTCGTTCGCCGCCGCTGCCTAGTTCGATGTCGCCGGCAGGGTTGAGGGGCAGAAGGCGCGAGCGCACCGCGTCGCGCATGGCGCGGTGCAGGGTCGCGTGGACCCTCCTGATCGTCGAGGCAGACAGCGGCCTCCTGCCGCCGTTCTCATCCTTGCCACCGTCGACGCGGCCTTCCCTTCGGAGCTGCTCGTAGTGGACGAGGATCTCGTCCCTGCTCAGCCGCTGCAGGGGCATACATCCGAGCTTCGACCCTGCGAAGTGGTGGGTGACGTGGCTCCTGTAGCTGGCCAGTGTCGACGGGCGCAACTTCCCGAAAGCCACTTCGAGGTCCAGGGATGGCAACCACTTGTCGACGAGGTACTCCCCGAGAGTGACCTTGTCGGGTAGGACGTGTGTCCCTTTGCCGACGTCGCTCACGGCGTCCGCGCGGGCCCGGACTGCGTCGGAACGATTCTCGAAACCGCCCCTGTGCTCCAGGCGCCGCTCTATCGTGTCGCGCATCGCCTCACCACATACCAGGCAGCACTCGAGCCGCCGGCCGGTGAGCCACACGCGCTTGTGACACGACTGTTCGATACAGCGTTGCGCCGGCTGCAGTCCAAGGTCGATCGTGTACGACCACTTGCCGTTGGCTCCACGTTTCCGTACACCTCCCCTCATCTTCCCGGGCTTCTGAGTGTTGCTCGCCATGTGGTCTCCCTCCATTGCTTCTAGCCCTCTTCGGGCTCTGACAGCTTGTGCAGCGTGTCGGCTGTCGCCCTGGCCGCGGCGATCGCGGCACAGATCCTGACGGCCGTGTCGGCTGCGTTTTCGTCGATCGCACGGGGCCCGGAGGCGGCGGGGACGCTCACGGGAGCTCACCTAGATCGTGTGCTCGTTTGAGCCAGCGATGCGCGGTGGCCTCCGGAACGACGTAGCTAGTGCCCAGAGCGTTCTTCTTGGGGTAGAGGTTCTCGCGAAGGTACTTGACCGGCGATTGAGGAGACTGTTTGAGACCCCTCCGGTAGACCTCGGCAACGCGTGCGAAATGCTCCGGAGGCTGACCTTTCGGTCCCGGTCTCTTGGGCGGTGTTGCGAGCGGCGCTTTGTCAGCGTCCAGAAGACCGCTCAGGCCAATCGCTTCGAGATATCGCTCTCGGTCCGCGGGGTTCGGGAAGGTGTCTGGCATGCCATCGCGGACTTCGTCGAGGATCCGTGGAAGGTAGATCTTCCGGAGGTTTCTCGGGGTGATCTCAACCTCTGGCTCATCCAAGGCGCCCAGCCTCAGTCCCGTGCAGACCAGGCGACCCTCTTTGAGGTTCGGCCGTACCTCGACGCTGAACGGGACATCGTGGAGGCCAAGACGGATCCACCTTAGCGACTCGCGCATTGCGGGGGTCTCGCTGGCGCGATCCTCTGGGTCCTCAGGTCGGACATAGTGCTGGATGCGCATGACGTCGCCCGGCTTCGGCTCGATCGGCTTACTGATGACTTCCCGTGCACACGTGGGGCAGAGCAGGAGTCGACAGCTGCTGTCGGACTGCAGGACCCAGCGGAGTCCGCCGGCATCAGGCTCACTGCGGCCGCAGCGCGAACAACTCTCCTTCTCGTGGTTCTCTATCTCTACCTTGGTTCCCATGGCGTGCCCGAAGTGTACCAGTACGCGGGACGGAAATGCAAGGGGTGTGCGCGATAGGCTCTCAAATGGCGCACGATAACTCGGTCTTGATTCCGTACCCAGGGGGTTCTTTACTAGTTCCAGAAGACGAGCGTGGGGTGCACATGAGAGCCATTGTTGAGCATGTTCTGAAGAGCCGGCGACTACCGGCCCCAGACTATGCGCGCGTGATCAGGCAACAGTGTGAGCTGACCCAGGCACAGATCGCACAGGAGGTCGGGGTTTCGCGACCAACGATCTCGCGGTGGGAAAGCGGCCTGCGACGCCCGTGCGGAGAACAGCGGATCGCCTACGTCGAGCTGCTTGGCGAACTGCAGCGCGAGGTGCTCGAGGGCGGGCCCGGACACCCCGTGCCTCCCCAGGACTGACCGATGGCGGCGCGGGCCAATCTCGCGAAGACCACTCAGGCCGGCGGCCGCGGGACGGACGTGCCCGCGCTACGACTCGGGACCGCCGACCCGAGTGGTTTGTTCTACCCTGAGGCGGAGGCCGCTCTCGATTGGGGCGTGTCGCCGGGCGGACTCGCCTTGGCACGTTCCCGCGGCGAACTCGAGGGTGCCTTCGTCACCGTGGGGCGCCGCGTCCTGTACTCCCGCGTGGCACCCCGTCTCGGCGCTCTCGGCCTGCGCGACCCCGACGCGCTCGGCCGCTTCTGCGCTGGTGCGGGGATCTGCGACTTCGAGGGCCTCATGTACTTCCTGGACGGGGCGCCATGACTGAGGCCGCCCACACTAGGTCTGCGCGGACGCGACCTTTGACCGTCGGCTTCTACCGCCTCCCCCGGCCTTACGAGAGCGAGACGTCGGAACTGCGCTTCTACCACGACGATCTGGCCGGCGCCTCCGCGATGGCCCTGCGGTGCGAAGCGACTGCTGCCGCGGCGACTCTCGCCCGCCTCGTGCAGGCCGACCGCGACCCTATCCTCGTGTGCTATCCGCGCGTTGTGACGGCCCGCGCGTGGCTGCGTGGGCGGCTCGGAGCGACAGGAAGAGAGATGCGCGCGCACAGGACACGTCGTGCAGTCGCGTGAGACCATCGACGCCCTAGCGACGGCGAAGGGCATCACCAAACTGGCCGCCGACGTGCCAGCCGAAGAAGCGGACCTGGACCCGGCACCGAGACGACGAGCGGCCAAACCCCTTGCGTCAGGCCCCGAGCCGGCGCCTGCCGATGCCGGCCTGGCGACGCTCGACCCCGGCGATCCGCCGAACTGTACCCACGTCGGCAACGGCAAGCGTTTCGCCGCCCTGTGTGCCGATCGCGCCAAGTACGACCCCGGCCGCGGCTGGCTGGCCTACGACGAGACGGCCGGCGTCTGGAGACCGGACGCCCTGCGTGCCGAGGCCCTGGCCAAACAGGTCGCGGGGGCGATCCTCAGTGAAGCACTCGCCGAAGACGACGAGGACCGCCGCAAGACGCTGGTGAAGTGGCACCTGGCCAGCGAGTCGCGTCCCGCCGTCATGGCCTGCCTGGACATGGCCCGCTCGGAACCGGGCCTCGCTGTCTGTGCCGACGACTTCGATGCCGACCCCGATCTGGTCTGTGCCGTCGACTGCCTCATCGACACGCGCACCGGCGACCGCCTCCCCCATGACCCCGCTGCGATGATGACCCGCCAGCTGGGCACCGTCTATGACCCCGACGCGACCTGCCCTCTGTGGATGGACCACCTGGGGACCGTCACCGAGGGACGCGACTCGCTGGCGCGCTTCCTGGCCGAGTTCTTCGGGATGTCCCTCACCGGCCACACCTTCGAACAATGCCTGGCCATCCTCTACGGCATTGGTGCCAACGGGAAGTCCGTCACCCTCGAGACGGTCCGCGCCGCCGCCGGCACCTACGCGAGCAACGCCGACGCGTCGACCTTCATGGCCAAGCGCGACGACTCCAGCAGCGGCCTTGCCCGCCTGGCCGGCGCCCGGCTGGTGACCGCCGCCGAGACCGGCACCTCGCACCGTCTCGACGAGGCGCTCGTGAAGCAGGTGACCGGCTCGGAGCCCGTCACGGCGCGCTTCCTCTACCACGAGCACTTCGAGTTCACACCGCGTTTCAAGCTCGTGCTGTCCACCAACCACAAGCCGCGCGTGACGGGTTCCGACCACGGCATCTGGCGCCGTATCCGTCTCGTGCCCTTCGACGTCGTGATCCCCGACGCAGAACAGGACCACCGCCTCGCCGAGCGCCTCCGCGACGAGCTGCCGGGGGTTCTGGCCTGGCTGGTGAACGGCTGCCTGGAGTGGCGCGAGCACGGCCTGACGATGCCCGACGAGATCCGCGACGCGACCGCCGGCTACCAGCTCGAGATGGACCCCCTGGCGTCGTTCCTGGACGCGCGCACCGTCACCGAAGAGGGCACCAGCGTGGCGGCCGGACTGCTCTACCAGGACTACTGCGTATGGTCGAAAGAGACCGGCGATCAGCCCATGTCACAGCGCGCATTTTCGGCCCGTCTGACGGAGCGCGGTGTGAACCATTCGGGGCGCGAACCGGGCAGTGGACGCTATCTCTACCGCGGATTTCGGCTCCGCGACGGGTCGGAAGGTTCACAACTGTGAACCATTATCGAGCCTGTGTGAACCTTGTGAAGCGATTTCCGGTTTCTTCCCTTATCACGCTCTCATGTAGCAAAAGCCGGAACAAGCTTCACAAGGTTCACATGCTTCACAACGGCACCGATTGCGGACCGGCGGGCGGCGGTCCTGTCGACACCTGCCTGGCGGGCTGCCGCCTACTGGTCTGCTGTCGGTGGACATCGGGGGCGACGTCGTGACGGCCGCCGAGACACCGGAAGGCCATCGGGTGACCCGCAGACGAAGGCTTCCCAAGGTCGCACCCCGACGGACTGCCCGTACCTGCGAAGCGCCGAAGCTCGACGGCACCCCGTGTCGATCCTTCGCGCGGACAGGCCGACCCTTCTGCCTTTCTCACGACCCTGAGTTTCGCGAGGAACTGCTGAAGGCATCCCGCCGCGGCGGCATCGCCAGCCACCAACGCCAGTGCGTCCCGACCGGCGAGCCTGAGATAGAACTGCGCACCGCTGAGGACATCCGCAAGTGCATCTCGGGTGCGGTCGACAAGCTGGCGAAGGGCACGATCGACCGCGCCGTCGCCAACGGCATCATGTACGGCTGTCAGATAGCCCTTCGCGCGATCGACGTCGCCGAGCTCGAGCGCCGGATCGCCGCCTTGGAAGAGGCACGCCGGCCGAAGGGAAAGGGCCGATGATGGGCCTGTTTCCGGTCGCGATGTTGGCAGCCGTGTTGGCAGCGGCACGTCACGCGAGCCTAACCAGCCGGACGCTAGGCTCGGATGCAACGGATAGATGTTCCGTTGCACCGCCATATGCGAGGCCCGCGTGAGTACTGTCACCGGCCCCCTGAAGCGGCGCCTCGACTCGCTCGAGGCAGAGCAGACGGAGCCGGCGCAGGCCAAGCGGCGCGAGCGCGTGCCGACGCTGCGAGCGTTCGTCGAGTCGACCCTGATAGAAGACAAGGTCAGCGGCACCCTGATTCCGTTCAAGTTGTGGCCAGCGCAAGTGAAGGCGCTGCGAGCCATGGCGGCCAATGACCGCTGCCTGGCCCTCAAGGCGCGGCAGCTCGGCATGAGTTGGCTCGCGCTCGCGTACCTCCTGTGGCTCGGCAACTGCTGGGGCGACCGTCTCTTCGTCGTGGCTCGGCAGTCGCTCGAGGAAGCGGTCGACGCGATCCACCGGCTCAAAGTCATGCACAGCTCACTGCCTGAGGCCATGCGCCCCCAGCCGATCGTGCGCGACAACGTGCAGTCGCTGGAGTTCGCCAACGGGTCGCGCTACCAGGCCTTGACGGCCACTCGGCGCATAGGACGCGGACGCGCTGCGTACGCTGGCCTGGCCGACGAGTTGGCCTATTGGGACGAGCCGGCGCAGCAGCTTGTCGCCTTAGACGCGGCCTGCGAGCGCCTCATCGTGGCCAGCACCGGCAACGGCCCCGGCGACCACTTCCACAAGCTCTGGAAGCAGGCGCAGGCTGGCAAGGGTCGCTGGCGGCCGATCTTCCTGCCGTGGTCCGCGCATCCCAATCGGGATGCGGAGTGGTATCGCCTATCGGTCGACGAGAGTCCCGAGCCGCGACTGGCGAAGCGTGAATATCCGACCCTTGCCGCTGAGGCCTTCCGCGCCCCCGAAGGCGCCTACTTCGAGCGCTTCAGCCTCGAGCGCAACGTCACCGAGTTCGACGTCGTGCCCGAGTGGCCGACCTGGCGCGGCGTCGACTTCGGCTACCGTCACCCCGCCTGCCTGTGGCTGCAGCGCTCACCGGCCGGCCAGCTGTTTGTGGTCGCCGAGTTCCTGCCTGCCGACGCGACCACACCGGAGCTCGGCGTCGGGATCCTCGCCTACGAGAAAGGCTGGCACCTAGCGGAGGGGCCACGCGCCACCTTCTGCGACCCGGCCGGCAACGCCGCCAACGTGCAGACGTCGGCGACCGATGTCGAGGTCCTGAGCGGCGCCGGTCTCCTGCCGCGCTCGCGGGTCTCAGGGATTCGCGACGGCTGCGTGCGCCTCGTCAACCTCATCAGCGACCCCGACTTGCCGCTCGTGGTCCACAAGCGCTGCAGCGGCCTCATCGAAGCGCTCAGCGCCGTGAAGCCGCACCGCACGCGTCCCGACGTCTACGACTTCGACTCAGAGACGCACTCGCACGTCCTCGACGCGCTGCGCTACCTCGTCGTCAACATGGCGCTCGAAGGGGGCACGTCCTACGAGCCCCCTTCGCCGTCCCGCGGGATCACCAGCGGCCTTCGCGGCCGCATCTACTGAAAGGAGCACGACCGCATGACCGACTTCCACGACAGCAGAGACAAGCTCAATATCCGACGTGAGGTCACGGCCACGGCGCTCGAAGAGGCCCGCGCCCGGCTCGGCCCGCTACAGCTTGACGTCGAGCTGGGCACCGGCAACGTCGCGCAACTCGCCGAACAGAAGCGCCTCGTCGCCGACCTGGCCGCCGAGTTGGACGGGCTCGAGCTCGCCCTGGTCGCGCTCGACACCCGTGAGCAGGAGGCAATCGCCAAGGCCGCGGCCGATGACCGGCGGACTGACCAGGAGCGCGCCGCCGCCATTCGTGCCGAGATCGCAGACCTCGCAAGCAGGACCGCCCGCGCACTCGGCAAGGTCGTGTCGCTGGCGGAGCAGGCGGTCGAACTCGACCACGAGTACGTCGTCGTCGGCCACCGGCTGCGTCTCAGCGATCCTGACCGCGACGGTGCGGTCAGCCCACCGAACCGCGACTACCAGCTCGGCTCAGCAGTCTCCCACCTGGCGAAGGGCAGCGAAGCTTTGACCGAGGCCTCCGCCCGCTTCGCGGCAGACGCCGGCGACGACGCCGCCCTGGCCGCGCGGATCGACGCGCAGCTCGAGCCAGCGTGAACCTTTCCGCCGCACCATGCACGACAACGGCGGAAGACCGCCGCGGGGTGGCCGCCTTGGGTTCCCTTCATGACCCGTGGCGAGCTCCTTTCCCCCGCGGTGGTGCCGGCGGCCGCGCGGGGCTTCTTGACCAGTCTTCGCTCAGCCCGAAGCTGGAGGTTCTCACCCGCGTCAAGGGGCGGCGTAAGCGCGTGGTCGGCGCACCGCCGCCCCGGGCCGATCTCTGACATCTGCGAACTGAAGAAGGTGCTCACATGAAAGTCCGACCACGACGTCAACCACGCGGCATAGAGACACATCTGGCCCTCGACAAGTTGCAGGCCGCCTTCGACGGCGCCCCACAGACGATGATCGACGCCACCGCCCGCAGCCGCGGTCCGCTGGCCGCTGAGATCGCCCAAGCCGTTGCCGACGCGGCCCGCCGGGGGGAACTTGTGGCGTTGCTTGACGCGCCGCACCCGCCGCCCGACACCCTGGTGGCGGACGTCAAGGGCGTGCTGCAGAACGCCTACCAGGCCGGCAAGCTGCAGGTGCGCGACGAACTGCGCCGCCAGAAGGAGGGCGCGCCGGCCGATGCCCTGGTCGCAAAGCACGCCGCCGTGGTCCGCATCGGAGCTGCTGAGAAGCCCAAGCGCCGCAAGCCGGCCATCCCGCCGCCGACTCCCGTCGATGAGGCCGCCGCCGTCGCGACGATCACTGCGCTGGCCGCTGTGGACGCCGCCGCCGTCACCACGGCCATGTACGGCGCCGCGGCCCAGGAGGCGCTCAGGGGGACCGTCGACGAGACGGCCCTTGCCGCCGTGGCCGAGACGGCCGGGCTCGACGAGTCGCTGTCCGTGAGCGCCACGGTGAGCCGCATCATCGGCGCCGGCCGAGCTGCCGGCGGCCGCACCTACGCCGGCGCCGGGCTCGTCTCGAAGGCGAGCTACAGCGCCATCCTTGACGCCAACACCTGTGAAGCCTGCGAATCGATGGACGGCACGGAAACGACCGACTTGGACGAGGCCGAGTCCTGGACGCCGAACGGGTCGTGCATGGGCGGCGACCGCTGTCGTTGCGTTACTGTCTTCGAGCTCGCCAACGACGTGCCGCCCGACGTGCAGCTCGCCGACAGCGCCCGGGCGATCGCCTCAGAGCGCGGTGTCTCGTATTCGTCCGGCATGGCGCTGGCCCTGTCGGAGAGCCCGGACCTGGCGGCGCGCTACGGCGCCTGGCGCTTCGCGAGCCTCTGAGACGATGCCGGCGCCGCACACCTTCAGGGTGACGCTGCCCAGCGGGACGCGGGTCGTGCTCGAGGATCCCGGCGGCATGTCGATGGGCGAGTTCCTCGACTCGGCTCCGCGGTATGTGCGGGACGCATGGGCGCTTCACTGCGACCGCGACGGCCTGCTGCCGCCCCTGGTGGACCGTGTGCTCAGGGAGGTCGTGCTGGCCTACTTCGCCGAACGGGTCTGTGTCGATCCGCCGGCCTCCACCCTTTCAGACGAAGACCGCGCGGCGGTCCCGCGGTGCTTTGACTTCCAGGCGCGCCGTGACGTCGCTCAAGAGCAGGGGCTGCAGGCGGTTGACGACTCACCACCGGCGTCGGTGACGCGGCTGTCGGATCGCCGTCGGTAGCGGGCGGCGCTCTGGCGTGCTCGAGCCGTCCGTTGTCGGCGACACCTGCCGCCTCTGCCGTGCGGCCACCAGTCGCCTCAGCAAGGCCAAGGTCGGAAGGGGGCGGCGATGAAGGCTGACGATGCCCGCGAGTTCTCGGAGTCGATTGCGCAGATAGGCGAGGGCTGGTGGCGACAGATTGCATGGGCCTACCGCCAAGGCGTCCACAAGGCTCTGGGCATGTCCCGTCGCGACTGGGCCGAGAACTACCATGGCTACCTAAAGATGCCCGCCATTGAACGCCAGGAGGCCGTCGCCGAACTGACGGCAGAAGGCTACTCGCAGCGCGAAGTCGCGGACACGTTGGGGGTGGAACACAGGACTGTAGGGCGCGACGTGACTGCGGCAAATGCCCCACCCGAGGCGGAACTCACGGCTCCCGATGGTGGTGTGACTGGGGCAAATGCCCCACCCGAGGCGGAACTCAAGGCTCCCGATGGTGGTGTGACTGGGGCAAATGCCCCACCCGACCTGACCGACTTTGTCGCGGCGCAAGCTGAGAAATGGCAGGGCGACAAGGGCGTGCTAGTCGCTGGTGACGAGGACGACTGGCCCACGCCACCACATATCATCGAGGCCGCCGTCGCGACGCTTGGCGGAATCGACTTGGACCCATGCGCCAGTTCCGCCAACCGCGTACCGGCGACGGTGCGCCCCCCCTGCGCCAGCCTCAGCGCCGTGGGCAGTCATGCTGACGCCAGGTTGCCCGGTCCTGAGAGCCACCCACAGCCACGGAGAGCGACTTTCGGCCCGTGGGTGGTCTAGGGAGTCGTGCCTGCGTCGAGCCTAGACCCGCGGGCGGCCCGCACGCTCAACCTCGACCGTCGCCACCTGACGACGAAGCAGCGCCGTGAAGTGGTCGCCGCTTTGTGGCAGGAGGAGCACTCGCTGCGAGCGATTGCCGGGGTGGTGGGGGTGAGCCAGGAGCAGGTCCGGCAGGACTTGGCAGGTGTAACGAGGGTTACACCTGCTCGCGTTACCGGCCGCGACGGCAAGTCCTACCCCGCCAAGCGCCCGGCGGCCGAGCGCGTGGCACAGATACAGGCGTTGGCCGATGAAGGCCACACGGCGCGGCTCCCGAGACGCGCAGAGCGTCAAGCCGCGGCAGGAGGGCGGAGGCGTAGCGAGAGGGCCCGGTGTCTGCCGGGCCCTCTCGTCCGCTGCGTGTGGTGATCGTCAGCAGACCGTCGCCAGCGACTCGACCGTTGCCTCTTCTGCGGCCGTCAGAGTCCATCCCATCGACTGCAGCAGGTTCCGCACGCGCCTCACGCGCGTCTTGGGCTGGAGCATGTTCAGCGGAGTCACCTGGCTGCTGACGAAGTTCCAGAAGACCTCGGACTCGTGAGGGGTCTCCGGGTGTACCCAGAGGCAGTGCGTGAGACCGTCGGGGTTGTTGTACAGGTGCAAGCGCGGCTTGTCGCCCCACTCACCCCACACCTCGTCATTCTGCATGTCGCCACGGTCGCGCCCCAGGATGTCCAGGGACGGAGTGGTACGCGGGCGCCGCGGCAGATCGGCGAAATGCCCGTCGAGTTGGTTGGTCGTGAAGACGATCTCGCCTTCAGGCGTCACGAGATGGTCGAGGTGCCCCGATCTCGCCCAGCGCAGCAACTGCCGAGTTGTGAAGGTCAGACCAGCGGCCTTGCTGGCATACTCCGCCGCCGCCTCTGCATGCATCAGCTCACCCATGGTTGGCTCCCAGCCGTCGACGTGCGTCGTCCGTGTTGCACTGTTCGCCTCGAGCGTGGCGAGCGACTCGATCGCCTCGCGCTCGCTCGTCGTCAGCTCCCAACCGAGGAAGTCCACGAGCTCGTAGGCGATCCGGACCCTGTCCCGCGGCTGGTAGTCCATGAGCGTCTTGCGCCGCCGGTCCTGGCGGGCGAAGAAGCGCTGGAGCGCCGCGTGGTCCGCCTCGCAGTCGAGCCGGATGCAGAGCACCGTGCCTTGCTCCAGCCCGAACACCGCAGCGCTGCTGACGAACAAGCGCGGCTTGTCCGCCCAGCCAACCCGCCGCGCGAACGGGCTGTCAGGGGTGAACCCCATGAAGTCGCCGTTCAGCTCCCTGGCCTCGGCCGTGTCGACTGTCTGTGTTGCACCGTTCGTCATGTCGTTCCCCTCTCTGTGTGTGGCGCCCCTGACGAGCGCCCCTTTCACGTGCCTTCCGAAGTGCTCGGGTGGCGGCTCCTTTCTGCCAACAGAACTGCCAACATCGGCAGTGTCCGGCGGTGGTCGCTGAGCGTGGTAGGTGTGTCGGAGTGTGTTTCGCGTCGAGCTTGTAGGCGTGGGCCTTCTAGAATCATAATCCGCGTGTCGCAGGTTCGAGTCCTGCCGCCGCTACCAGCACTTTTCTGTTCTGACGCCTTCATCCGTCGGCGATTTGCTAACGGTCCTGCTAAACGGAGCCGTTCGTACCTGCGACGAGTCCCGCGACCAGTTCGGCTGCGTCTCGCTGCTGGCGCGGCAGAAAGTGGGCGTAGATCCGCAGCGTGAAGGCTGGGTCTCTGTGCCCGAGGCGCTGGGAGACCACATGGACCGGCACGCCGGCGGCGAGAAGCTGCGAAGCGTGGGTGTGGCGTAGGTCGTGGAGCCGGATCGTCGACGCTGAGGGCGCGACGTTCACCACGAAGAGCACCGGCGCCGTCCACATCCGGCCCGAAGTCCGCATCGAACGCGAATCGCGCCAGCTCTTCGCGCGGCTGTGGGCCGGTGAGATGAACCTGCATTGGAGCCACGAAGAGGACGGCCGGCTGGCGCAGAGGTGAGGCCACTGGCGGCGACTCAACGCCAACGCCACAGCCTGATTGCGGCGCGATGTAGGTGGTCGGGCGCCCTGGGTGCCTAGTGCTCCGAACCTAGGATCACATGACGGTCGAACCGCACGCTTGCAGCGCCAATCGCAGCGCTTGCAGCCTGGACGGTCTGAGGCTGATACATCTCTCGCACGTCCGTTGTGAGACGAAGCAGCTCCGGCTTTCCACGCTTGACCGCGACCCACAGCTCAGCTCCAGAGTGGTCGTTCGGAGTCGGGAAGACTGAGTGTGTCGTGTAGTCCAAAGCCCTGCCACCAGTGTCTCTGCAGTCGTGACTGGGCAGCTTCTGGTAGTAGGGCGTGTGGCTCTTGGCGCGCAACACGACGTCGTATATGTAGTTCGCGTAGACTGCGGAGCCCTTCGCAGCGAAGGCCGACGCAGAACCCACCGGCGTCTCTCGCCTGGTACCCACGAGGCATCCGACTTTGACCTTCATGACCCCGCCGGCTGCGCCCGCTGATCGCATCTCCTCGGGCTGAACGACGACGGTTCCATTCACTATCTGTGGGAATTCCAGAAAGACCTGCCAGAAGACCTGAGGGCACTTGATCTCGACTGCTTCGCCCTCGTACGTGAAGGAGATGGAAGACTCACTTGGGGTCAGATTGCTGATATTGCGAACCAAGTAGCGGCGTCCGAGCCTTCTTGCGTCTTCGGTCTTGCGAGTCTTCGGGACGAAGATGAGCGAATCGGACGTGACCGCAAAGGAGCCTCCGTCGAGGTGCTTGCCGCAGCGCGACGCGAGCCAAGGGACATCGTTCTCGCCGAGGAAATCCCGAATTCGGCGCCTCCAATCGGGTGCGTGCTTCCCAGTGCCGAACTCGCTCCACTCCCCCCCAAGCCAGCGTGCGGGCTCGTTGGGGGCCTTGCCCCAATGTCTGAACGTCAACGGCTCGGTAGACATCACGCCCTCCTGTCTCTGCCCTGGCTGGCTGGCATCGCATCGTGCGCCGCTGCGACCCTACACCCGCCAACTGACGCAGACGCGGCCGGCGAACGAGGTGGGGCCGCCACTAATACTGCAGAATCGTCTTGACCGCCTCGACGAGGGCGCAAAGCAAGATCACCAGAAGTACGACGACAACGGACACGTCAAGCCAGCGCGGAGTCCTTATCGGCTCCAGCGGCTTCGGTGGATACTCTGCGGGAGGATAGCCGTCACGTTCGATACCGAGGGGGGTGGGAACCCCTCGGTAGTGCCTACATCCTCGAAGGGCGGCCGCGTGCAGGTCGTGATGGTCGTCGCGATTGGTCCCGTGAAGGTTGCACTGGCGGTTGTCGAGGCCGTTTCCGTTGTAGTGGTGGATGATTCCCGGCCCGCCGACACCAGTCGAACGCCGCACCACCCACGCCATCGGAACACCACCGCCGTACTGATGTGCCTCAGGCTTGTGCGGGAGCCGGTAGTCGGGTCGATCCCTGCAACTACGACACCAGACGGCCGGCGTGCGTCCCGACTTCGGATCCCTCCTCAGAATGACGAGGCAGCCCTTGCATCGCCGAATCGGTTTCCCATTCGCCCAGCGCCGCGTGACGGGGTAGTCGGTCCATTTGGCGGCGAACAGTTCCCAGGCGAACTCGCTGACAAGGTCGAAGTCCTCGTCGTCAACGAGTGCAACCTTGCCTTCAGGCAGCGGGATCTCGCGCACGCCGTCCCCCATTCAGAGGCCCGCAGTCTACTACCGGCGAGGGATGGCATGGCGCAGACGCGCTGCCGCAGAGGTGGGGCAAACAACGGCGACGGCGCATCGTCGACGCTATGCCCGCCCGCCGGCGCCGTCTATTTCGAGGCAGAGTCGGCAGAGTCGGTAGCGCCGCGAGAGTCGCGAACACCGTCCCCGGCCCGCTGAGGCGCCGAGACGGCCGCCCGACAGCCATACCGCCAGCGGCCGCAACGTGGCTCTCCGTGGGTCTCAGGCCGCGACAGAGCGGTATCTACTCGCCCAAGATATCGCCCAAACTCGCCGCACGTCGTCACGGGACCACCTGGCCGAAGTGCTGATTTGCAGGGAAGAGTGACGAACGGTGAGTGGCGGATGCGAGGCGACGAAACATCATAATCCGCGTGTCGCAGGTTCGAGTCCTGCCGCTGAGCACTCTGCGTGAGTTGACGCAAGTCAAAGCGCCGAACGGTTCACACTGTGCGGATAGTGGGTACATGTCTCCATCCGCAGGCTCCTGAAGGGAGAGAGACATGGTTCGAGAGCGACGTTCCACGATCGCGTTGTGGCTGCTGGGGGCGACCTTGTTCGCTCTGGCGACCGCCCTGGTCATCGGCACTCCGGCACGGGCCGGCATGCAGATGCCCGGGAACCGCGGCATGGCCAGCGCCGGCTATCGAAGCCACAAGTACCACGGCCTCGTCTACCACGGGATGGTGACGCCCGCGCAGCGAAAGAGAGCCTCGCGACGTGCCGCCGCGGCCCGTCTGGCCAACCCCCTGGGTTCGCTGCTCGCCCCCGCCGCCGCGGCCATGCCGCTGGCAACGCCCGACTACTTCGGGCCCACTCCCAACTACGCGAACAGCCAGCTTGCGGTTCTCGACGCGAACGGGGCGGTCGTCCCCGGTACCGGGATCCGCAAGTTCGTCGACTCGCTGCCCGGCCTGGGGGCGGCCAACGCCAACGATCTGGGGCAGTACATCCCCGTCGCCGTGCCCGACACGACCACGTATCCGGGAAGCGACTACTATGAGATCTCGCTCGTGCAGTACACGGAGCGGCTGCACGCCGACCTGCCGCCGACCACGCTGCGCGGCTACGTGCAGACGAACACCAGTGACCCGACGGTGAGCCATCCCAGCTACCTCGGTCCCATCATCCTCGCGCAGGCGAACCGGCCAGTGCGGGTGAAGTTCACGAACGCTCTGCCCACCGGCGCCGGCGGCGACCTCTTCCTGCCGGTCGACACGACCGTCATGGGTGCCGGCATGGGTCCCAACGGCGGCAGCGAGATGTACACCCAGAACCGCGCCGTCATCCATCTTCACGGCGGCGCCACGCCCTGGATCAGCGACGGGACGCCGCACCAGTGGATCACGCCGGCGGGCGAGACGACGTCGTATCCCAAGGGCGTGAGCGTGACCAACGTTCCCGACATGTGGTTCGACGCCAGCGGCCATCCGGTCCCGGCGGGAACGCCGGGGGCGACCAACGACCCCGGCCCCGGTTCGACGACGTACTTCTACACCAACCAGCAGAGTGCGCGGCTGATGTTCTACCACGATCACTCCTTCGGCATGACGCGGCTGAACGTGTACGCCGGCGAGGCTGCCGGCTACCTGTTGAGCGACCCTGTGGAGCAGGAGCTGATCAGCGGCAACCTCGACAAGCCGCCGGCCGCTCGCAAGATCGCCCAGGACGTGAAGCCGGGGACCATCCCCGCCGACCAGATCCCGTTGGTCATCCAGGACAAGACGTTCGTGCCCGACCCGACACAGCTGGCCGCCGAAGATCCCACCTGGGACACGGCGAACTGGGGCGGGCGCGGGAATCTGTGGTTCCCCCACGTCTACATGCCGAACCAGAACCCCTACGACGATTCGGGAGCCAACGGCATGGGCAGATGGGACTACGGCCCCTGGTTCTGGCCGCCGCTCACGACGTCGGCCGGTCTGGCCCACGGTGAGGTCCCGAACCCCTACTACGACCCCGTCAACGCGCCCTGGGAGCCGCCGATGATCCCCGGGACGCCCAACCCGTCGCTCGTGCCCGAGGCCTTCATGGACACGACACTGGTCAACGGCACCGCCTATCCGTACCTCAAGGTCGACGGCAAGGCGTACCGGTTCCGGATCCTGAACGCCTGCAACGACCGCACCCTCAACCTGCAGCTGTACTTCGCCAAGTCGAACACGCCGGCGGCCGTCGACGGCAGCGGCAACCCCACCTTGCAGACCGACTCCGGCGAAGTCTCGATGGTCCCCGCCGTCCCGCACCCGAACGACCCGACCTGGCCGTCGACCTGGCCCACGGACGGACGTGACGGCGGAGTGCCCGACCCGACCACCGTCGGTCCGCACATGGTCCAGATCGGCACCGAAGGCGGCTTGCTGCCCCAGCCGGTGGTGATCGACAGCACGCCGATCGGCTACAACTACAACCGTCGCGACATCGTCGTGCTGAACGTGCAGAACCACAGCATCATGCTGGGGCCGGCGGAGCGCGCCGACGTCGTCATCGACTTCTCGGGTGTCCCCAACGGCTCCAAGCTCATCCTCTACAACGACGCCCCGGCGCCGGTCCCGGCCTTCGACCCGCGCTACGACTACTACACGGGCGATCCCGACATGACGGCCATGGGCGGCGCACCCACGACCCCGGCGGGGTACGGTCCCAACACGAGGACGCTCCTGCAGTTCCAGGTGGTCAAGACCGCGAGCGCTCCTCCAATGAAGCGCGCCGGCTGGCGGTTCCAGCGCTGGCTCACGTCGTTGCAGTCGGCTCTGCCGGCCGCCTACGCTCTGACCCAGGCCCCGCCCATCGTCCCTGAAAAGGCGTATGGCGATGCCACCAACACCTACGTGCGGATCCAGAACAACTCCGTGAGGTTCACCCCGCGCGGTCAGTCGACGCCGATCACGATGCCCTTGCAGCCCAAGGCCATCCAGGAGCTGTTCGAACTCGACTACGGCCGCATGAACGCCACCCTCGGCGTCGAGCTGCCGTTCACCAACTTCAACACCCAGACGACGATCCCGTTGGGCTACCACGATCCGCTGACCGAGGTGATCGGCAACTCCGACAAGATGACGCCGATCGGTAGCGCCGGCGACGGGACCCAGATCTGGAAGATCACCCACAACGGCGTCGACACGCACGCCATCCACTTCCATCTCTTCAACGTGCAACTGATCAACCGCGTTGGCTGGGACGGGGCCATACGGCCGCCCGATCCCAACGAGGTGGGCTGGGAAGAGACCGTCCGCATGAACCCGCTGGAAGACGCTATCGTGGCGTTGCGGCCGGTCGCCCCGTCGCTGCCGTTCAAGATCGGCGACAGCGTCCGTCCGCTGGATCCCACGGTGGCAGTGGGCGCTCCGCTGACGCTCACCAACCCGGCTGACGGGAACCCGATCACGGTCCCGAACGACATGACCAACTTCGGCTGGGAGTACGTGTGGCACTGCCACCTGCTCGGCCACGAAGAGAACGACATGATGCGGCCGATCGAGTTCCAGGTCTCGCCGGCGAAGC
>Ga0315282_10007718_pt1 | contig 17587 bp, 17 predicted proteins | sample YL17G07_20_MG_FD_203693 | JGI IMG/M metagenome (GOLD analysis project Ga0315282, IMG submission 203693) | Sediment microbial communities from Yellowstone Lake, YNP, Wyoming, USA - YL17G07_20 | ecosystem: Environmental > Aquatic > Freshwater > Lake > Sediment | place: USA: Wyoming | collected... | reverse complement strand
ACACGCGCTTTTACCTGAGCAGAAATTAGTTTTGCCGGGTGATTTGGTGATTGGGGCGGATTCACACACCTGTACTTACGGAACATTAGGCTGTTATGCTACGGGTGTGGGTTCCACGGATTTAGCCCGCGCATTTATTGACGGAAAATGCTGGTTTAAGGTTCCCAAGTCAATAAAATTTATCTATAAAGGTAAATTAAAAAAATGGGTGGGCGGCAAAGATTTAATACTTTATACCATCGGCCAGATCGGCGTTGACGGAGCTTTATATTGCGCAATGGAATTTACCGGAGAAGTGATTAATAAACTGCCGATGGATGATAGATTTGCCATGTCTAATATGGCAATTGAGGCTGGGGGCAGAGCCGGTTTAATTGAACCGGACGGAATAACCTTAAAATATATTGAGCCAGCGCCGCGCAAATTTAAAGTCTATAAATCTGATAAAGACGCTCTTTACGATAAAGTTTATGAATGGGATGTTTCTCGATTAGAGCCGCTGGTAGCCTGTCCGCATTTACCCAGCAATGTTAAACTGGCGAGCGAGTTAGGCAATATTACGCTTGATCAGGTGGTAATTGGCTCTTGCACGAATGGCAGGATTTCCGATTTACGGATTGCCGCCAAGATTTTAAACGGGAAAAAGATTAAATCGGGCTTAAGGTTAATTGTTATTCCGGCAACCCAAAAGATTTATTTAGAGGCAGTAAGAGAAGGCCTGGCGGAAATTTTTGTTAAGGCAGACGGCGTATTTTCTACGCCTACCTGCGGCCCCTGTCTGGGCGGCCATATGGGAATTTTGACCGAAGGCGAGACTTGTCTGGCTACGACAAACCGCAACTTCATCGGCAGGATGGGACATCCTAAGTCCTTCGTCTATTTATCTAGCCCGGCAGTAGCCGCAGCATCGGCAATTAAAGGCAAAATTACGCATCCGCAAGAATTATGATTATTAAAGGTAAGGTTCATAAATTCGGCAATGATATAAACACCGACGATATTATTGCGGCAAAATATCTTGTCTCAACCGACGCAAAAGAATTGGGCAGTCATTGCATGGAAACGATACAACCGGATTTTGCCAAGACCGTGCAGGGTGGCGATATTATCATTGCCGGCAAAAACTTTGGCTGCGGTTCATCGAGAGAGCACGCACCATTAGCAATAAAGGGCTGCGGTATCAAAGCAGTAATTGCTAAGAGCTTTGCGGGAATATTTTTCCGCAATGCCATAAATATCGGCTTACCGTTTTTAGAATCCGAAGATGTAGATAAAATCTGCGATGGCGATTCACTTGAAATAGATTTATCCAGTGGTATAATAAAGAACCTCAGTCAAAACCAGGTTTATAAGACCAGTCCTTTTCCGGAATTTTTACAGGAGATAGTCAGGGTGGGCGGCCTAATAAGTTATGTAAAGCGTAGCCAGCAGGGACTGTCCCCGACGAAGTCTCCAGCCGCAGACAGGAAGGGGACTGTCCCTGCCAAGCGAGCTAAGGGTTGATTGCAAGATGAGCCAAAAAACTTACAAAATAGCAGTTATCCCGGGTGATGGTACTGGGCCAGAGGTAATTAATGAAGGCCTGAAGGTTTTAGCCGCAGCGAGCAAGGAATATAATTTTCAATACGAAAGCAAGATATTTGATTTTGGCGGCGAGCGTTATCTAAAGACCGGAGAAACCCTGAAAGACTCGGATATCGAGGAGCTGAAAAAATATTCTGCGATTTATCTGGGTGCCATTGGCCATCCCCAGGTTAAACCCGGGATCTTGGAGACAGGTATCCTTTTAAAATTGCGTTTTTCTTTAGATCAGTATATAAATTTGCGGCCGGTAAAACTTTATAATGCTAATTTCTGCCCTCTAAAGGATAAGTCGCCTTCGGACGTTGATTTTGTGGTGGTGCGTGAGAATTCTGAAGGCCTTTATAAAGGTATGGGTGAATTTAAAGATAAGGAAACGAAAAATGAAGTCGCAATCCAGATTTCTTATAATACGCGAAGAGGGGTCGAGCGTTGCATCCGTTATGCTTTTGAATATTGCCGGAAGCGCAATAAAAAGAAGAAACTTACCCTTTGCGGCAAGACCAATGTTTTAACCTTTGCCTGGAACCTTTGGGAGAGAACTTTTAATGAAGTGGCCAAGGAATATCCGGATATAACCACTGATTATGCCCATGTGGATGCCACTACCATGTGGTTTCTAAAGAATCCCGAATGGTTTGATGTAATTGTTACGGATAATATGTTCGGCGATATTATTACGGATTTGGGTGCGATGATTCAGGGCGGAATGGGCATTGCTGCGGGCGGCAACATTAATCCCGAAGGGGTATCTATGTTTGAGCCAATCGGCGGGAGTGCCCCTAAATATACCGGAAAAAATGTGATTAATCCTTTGGCAGCGATTTGTGCCTTGGCAATGTTGCTGGAAAATTTAGGAGAAGTTAAGGCTGGTCAAGCAGTTGAGGATGCGGTGATAAAAGTTGTAACCAAGAAATTAAAATCCCTGGCTGCAGGTAAGATGGGTTATTCGACGCAGAAAGTCGGAGATTTGGTCGTTGATAATTTGTAAATTTTAGGAGTTCAGCAAATGAAAAAATATAATGTCGCAGTAATTGGTGTTGGTGCGGTGGGAATTGAGATGCTGCGGGTTTTAAAGCAGCGCAATTTTCCCGTGGGGAACTTAAGCGTTTTTGCGCGTTCGGCCAGGGACATTCATGTAGACGGCGAAAAACATTCTGTAAAACCAATTTCGCCGGAGGGTTTTGAAGGTCTAGACATCGCTTTATTTGCCGGCACCGAAGGCGAAAAAGGCGCTGCCGTAACTTATGCATCAGAGGCAGTAAAAAGAGGGGCAGTGGTAATTGATAACGGCGCGGATTTCCGGATGGAACCCGAAGTTCCGTTGGTGGTACCGGAAATAAACGCCAAAGACGTAAAAAAACACAAAGGAATAATTGCTAATCCGAACTGCTCTACTATTCAGATGGTGGCGGCATTGTGGCCGATCTATAAAAGGGTCGGAATAAAAAGAGTGATTGTTACTACTCTTCAGGCCTCTTCCGGAGCAGGCAGGGGCGCGGTTGAACAGTTAAAAGAAGAGACTTCCCGGATTGCGTCCGCAGGATTTGAAAATGTCCGCCTCGAGGCAGAAAATAAAGCCCTGCCTCAGCAATTATCTTATAATGTTTTTCCGCATATCGGCAGTTTCATTGACGATGATTATACTAATGAGGAATGGAAATTAGTCAGAGAAACGCATAAGATTATGCATGACGATAAGATTAAAATTTCCGCCACCGCTGTTCGGGTTCCGGTAAGGACCGGTCATTCAGAATCGGTATACATTGAGACCGGAAGACCTCTTGAGCCTGATAAGGCAAGAGATATCCTTTCCAAGGCGGAGGGCATCATCGTAATAGACGACCCTAAAAATAATCTCTATCCGATGCCCAAAGATGTGGAAGGAAAAGACGAAGTGTTTGTGGGGCGCATCCGTAAAGATCCTTTCATAAAAAATGGCTTGTGGCTGTGGGTAGTTTGCGATAATCTACGTAAAGGTGCTGCAACAAATGCTGTTCAGATTGCCGAATGCGTAATATCAAACTTGAAATAGAATACGATGGGACAAACTACTGTGGCTGGCAAGTTCAAACCCACCAGAAGCACAAGCCAAGTATTCAGGATACAATAGAAAAAGTCCTCCGGAAAATTCTTCAGGAAAAAATAAATCTTATTGGTTCGGGCAGGACCGATGCAGGAGTGCATGCCAAAGCCCAGGTAGCAAATTTCAAGACCAGCAGCGGTATAAACCTCAACAAGCTACGTTGGGCTTTGAACGGCCTGATGCCGGATGAAATCGCGGTTAGCAAAATAGAAGAAGTGCCACTTGATTTTCACAGCCGCTTTGACGCTAAATCAAAGGTTTACCGTTATACCATATTAAACCGGGGTTTTCCTTCGGCAATGTTAAGAAATACGGCTTATTTTTACCACTATCCTTTAAATGTAGTGCTGATGCAAAAGCAAGCCAGGCCACTTTTAGGCAGGCATAATTTTAAGTCGTTCCAGGCTTCTGATAATAAAGAAAGAGATGCCACGAGGACGATAAAGAGGATTAAGATTACCCAAGACAGAGATCTTATATATATAGATATAGAAGCCGACGGTTTTTTGCGCAATATGGTAAGAAACATCGTGGGTACTCTAATAGAAATAGGTAGGGGTAACCCTATAGATATGAAGAAGTTAATATCCTTAAAGGACAGAAGAAAGGCCGGGCCAACCGCCCCGGCAAAAGGCCTCTGCCTGATGAAACTGAATTATAAATAATTATTTGACTTTCGAAGAATTTATGTTATACTTTGTTCTCTATGAATAGAACCTACATACCCAAAAAAGAAGATATACAAAGGAACTGGTATATTATCGATGCCAGCGATAAAATCCTCGGCCGGCTCGCTTCGCGGGTTGCCATTATATTAAGGGGCAAGCATAAGGCGATTTATACCCCTCATCTTGATACCGGCGACGGCGTAATCGTGATCAACGCCTCAAGAATAAAAGTAACCGGCAAGAAGATGAAGGATAAATTATACCGCCGTCATTCCGGCTATCCGGGCGGGTTCAGGGAAATACCATTAGAAACAATGTTAAAGACCAGGCCCACGACAGTGATAAAATTAGCCGTTAAGCGGATGTTGCCTTCTGGGCCGTTGGGAAGAGATATGTTTAAGAAATTGAAGGTCTATGCTGACGATAAGCATACGCATAAAAGCCAAAATCCAATTCCATTAGAGGTTTAAATATGGTTGACATTACCAAATACGCAGCTACAGGTAGACGTAAGGAAGCAGTGGCAAGGGTAGAAATGATACCAGGAAAAGGTAAAATCATGATTAATAAGCGGGAACTTAATGCTTACTTCATCAGGGAAACCGACAGAATTATTATAAAACAGCCTTTAGAGGTGAGCAATAATTTGAATAAATACGATATATTCGTTAAAGTTGAAGGGGGAGGTCTTGCCGGACAGGCAGGTGCTGTTCGTCTGGCCATAGCCCGGGCCCTGACATTGGCAGATTCCGCTTTAAAAGATACATTGAGGAAGGCGCAATTTCTAACTCGCGACCCCAGGATGAAAGAGCGTAAAAAATACGGCCGCAAGGGTGCTCGTAAGCGCTTCCAGTGGACTAAGCGATAGGAGGTCTTTTAAAAATAATAGATAGCAAAATTTTGGATTTCAGTTTAGCCCGCGCAACAAAGCGGGCTTTTATTTTTTCTGGCTGTTCCGACGAAAAAAACATTGACCCCGTTAGAGATGTCTATTATAATGAATTCTCGTAATCTCTAACGGGGTTGACCCCGTCGGTTTAAGGGTCAAGGAGAATGAGATGTTGCATGTTGGCATAATTGGCGTAAGTGGATATGCGGGAGAGAAACTGCTGGATATTTTATTAAAACACCCGGAAGTTAAAATAAGTTATTTAGCCGCCAAGATTGATAAAAAGCAAAATATAAACGAGATTTTTCCTTATCTTAAAGGGAAAATAGATTTAGAATGCGACAATGCGCTGGATAAAGAAAAAGCAGTTAAACTCTGCGAGCTTTTATTCTTGGCCCTGCCCCATACCGTCTCAATGCAATTTGTTCCGGCTCTTTTAGGGAGCGGAAGAAAGGTCATTGACCTGAGCGCTGATTATCGCCTTAAAAGCGAAGAAACCTACGAACGGTTTTACAAAGTAAAGCATTCCGATAAGGTTAATTTTAAAAAAGGGATTTTCGGCCTGCCGGAAATTTACCGGGCGAAGATTGCAGGCGCTAAACTGGTAGCAAACCCCGGCTGTTACCCGACAGCGGCAGTCTTGGCTTTAGCACCTTTATTAAAAAATAAACTAATAAAGCCCGACCCGATTGTTATCGACGCAAAATCGGGATTTTCCGGGGTAGGAAGAGAGTTTTTCGCTAAGCACGGAAAGGAAATTCTCGGTAATTTTAAGGCCTATAAAGTAAATAATCATCAGCATATGCCGGAGATTAATCAGGAGTTTTCCAATATCTACGGCAAAAAAATTGAAGTTGTTTTTGTGCCGCACCTATTGCCGGTTGAGACGGGGATTTTAGAGACGATATATGTTAAGAAAAGTCGTAAGTCGCAAGTCGTAAGTCGCAAATTAATAAATTTGTATAAAGAATTTTACGCAAATGAGCCGTTTGTCAGAATTTTGGGTGAAGGAAATTTCCCCCAGATTAAAGACGTGGTGGGAACTAACTACTGCGATATTGGGATCAAAGAGGATGATTGTGCAATAATCGTTATCGCTGCCATAGATAATTTGTTAAAAGGGGCGTCCGGCCAGGCAGTGCAGAATATGAACATTATGTATAAATTTCCCGAGGAAACGGCATTAAAATGAAAGTATATAGAGAAGCGATTCTGCCTTCGGCTTTTATGGCAAATGGGATTGCCTGCGGACTTAAGAAGTCCGGCAAGTTAGATTTAGCCTTAATTTATTCGGCTATGCCCGCCAAGGCTTCCTGCAAATTTACGGCTAATAAATTTAAGGCAGCGCCGCTAAGATTAAACAAAATAAATCTTGCGCGTCATAAACGATTTCAGGCAATCATCGCTAACAGCGGCAACGCCAATTGTTTTACCGGAGAAAATGGCTTAAGGGATGCCGCAGGTGTGGCTGGGGCATTAGCCAAAACTTTAAAACTAAAAAAAGATTCTGTATTAGTTGCCTCAACAGGCATTATCGGACCAAGATTGCCGTTGCTTAAAATAAAAAAGGGCATTCCCGCTTTAGTTAGGGGTTTATCCAAGCAGGGTATAAATAAGGCAAAGAAAGCAATCCTGACTACCGACACCTTTGCCAAAGAGATTACCGTCAAGTTTAATATAGGTAATCGCCTGGTTACTATTTGTGGTATTGCCAAAGGCGCGGGTATGATTGCCCCCGATATGGCGACCATGCTTGCATTTATTGTAACCGATGCCAATATCGCCCAAGGAGCTTTAAATAAAGCCTTAAAAATAAGCGTCGATAATTCTTTTAATTGCATAACGGTGGACGGTTGTATGAGTACGAATGACAGTGTAATGTTATTAGCGAATGGCGCGGCAGGGAATACCTTAATAGGCCTAAACAAAAATTTTGCCACGTTCGTTAAGGCCTTGAATATTGTATGTCAGCAGTTGGCAAAATCAATTGTTAAGGATGCCGAGGGAGCGAGCAAATTTATCGAGATAAAAGTAACCGAAGCCAAGGATTTTACCGAAGCAAGAAAGGCAGCCCTGGCAATTGCTAATTCTAACCTGTTTAAGACGGCGATGTACGGAGAGAATCCCAATTTCGGCCGGATTGTGGCAGCGGTTGGCGCCAGCGGCATTAATGTTAATGAAAAAGATATAAAGATAAAGGTAGGCCCTTTAGATAAAAAAGAGATTAGTGTTGTGGTCTCTATTGGCCGGGGACAGGCAAGTTGCGAGGTTTATACCTCTGATCTGACCCCCGAATATATTAAAATCAACGCAGAATATAACTGAGGGCATAACTTAGGGAGCGCGTTAGCGCGACATAAGTTATCTGCCCGAAGTTATCCCCGCTGCTTCGCTTATGCGTTGCAAAGCGGCGGGGATTAATTCGCCCGAACAACTTACGGTCACTTTCGTTCCGTAAGTTGTGGGCTCATTTAATATGGAAGAGGCGATCAAGAAAGCAGAGGTTTTGATTGAGGCCTTGCCTTACATCAAACGATTTCACAAAAAAGTTGTAGTAATAAAATACGGTGGCAGTATTTTAGGCGAACAAAATATAAGGCAGTCGGTATTGGAGGATATCATATTTCTAAGTTACATGGGCTTAAGGGTTATTTTAGTGCACGGCGGCGGGCCCAACATAAGTGAGCGGATGAGAATAACGGGAAAGAAGACGGATTTTGTGGACGGAATGCGGGTAACGGATGAGGAAACGCTGGGTATCGTAACGGAAGAATTAATCAAAATTAATGAATTGATTGTAAATGAGCTTAAGGAGTTAGGCGGTAAGCCCAAAGGTTTAGATGGGAGCAAGGATAAGATAATTGAGGTGGAGAAAAAGAAATCCAAGATAGACCTGGGGCTCGTCGGCCATGTAACGCAAGTGGATTCGCAAGCGATGCTTGATGAACTAAAAGCGGAGACAATACTGGTTGTTTTGCCGCTGGGGGTCGGCAAGGATAAGAAGGCTTATAATATTAATGCGGATGAGGTTGCCTGTGCTGTTGCTTCTTCTTTAGAAGCGGAGAAACTCGTATTTTTGACTAATATAAAGGGGATTATGCGCAACCCATCTGAGCCCGATTCCTTTTTATCTACGCTGACGATAAACGAGGCAAGGGGTTTGATTGAGAATAACGTCATTCAGCAGGGAATGATTCCTAAAGTGAAGGCCTGTATTGAAGCGTTGGAAAAAGGTGTGGCAAAATCGCATATGATTGATGCCCGTATTCCGCACGGCCTTTTATTGGAGATTTTTACCGATACCGGAATCGGCACTGAGATTATAAAATGACCCATTCGACTCTACTATCGTTCGCTCAGGGTCATCCTGAGTGACTTAAAGGAATCGAAGGATGAAAGCCCAGGAGATATTCGATAGTTATAAAGATTATATAATGCCAACTTACACCAAGGTTCCCTTGATATTCGTAAAAGGCAAGGGAAGCTATTTGTGGGATGTGCACGGGAAAAAATATCTGGATTTTTTCCCGGGATGGGGGGTGGGTAATCTTGGGCATTGTCATCCTAAAGTGATGTCGGCTGTTAGGGATCAGGTATCCAAATTAATCTTTATTCCTAACAACTACTATCATGCTCCTCAGGCGAAACTCGCCAAAGAGATTGTTTATCTGTCTTTTTCCGGAAAGGTATTCTTTTGCAATTCGGGTGCCGAGGCAAATGAGGCAGCCATAAAGTTCAGCAGAAAATTCGGCCAGGGTAGATACGAAATTATCAGTTTTCAAGATTCATTTCACGGAAGGACGTTGGCAGCATTGGCAGCTACGGGCCAGAAAAAATATCAGGCGGGTTTCGAACCTTTACCCGAAGGTTTTAAGACAGTTAAGTTTAACGATATAGAAGCGGTTAAATCGGCGATTAACCCGAATAAGACAGTAGCGATTATGCTGGAGCTTATTCAGGGCGAAGGCGGAGTTAATGTTGCTTCGGCCGAATTTGTTTTGGCATTAAGAAAGATATGCGACGAAAAGAAACTGCTTTTAATTATTGATGAGGTCCAAACCGGCTTAGGAAGAACGGGAAAATTATTCTGTTACCAGCACTACGGCATAACCCCGGATATAATTACCATCGCTAAGGCAATTGCCGGCGGTTTACCCATGGGAGTTATGCTGGTGAAGAAGGAAATCGCCGATACCTTAGGCCCGGGCATGCATGCATCAACCTTTGGCGGAGGGCCGCTGATTGCCAAAGCGGCATTAGCGGTTTTAACGGCGATACAAAAAGAAAAATTGCTTACCAATGCGCAGAGAACGGGCGAATATTTATTTTCTGGGCTCAATGAATTAAAAAATAAGCACTCGATAATAAAAGAGGTAAGAGGGCTGGGATTGATGGCAGGCGTGGAGTTAAATATCGAAGGCAATACCGTCGTGGAAAAATCTATTGAAAAGGGACTGCTGATTAATTGTACGCATGAAAGAGTTTTGCGGCTTATGCCGGCATTGAATATCACCAAGAAAGAAATTGATAAAGCGATAAATATTTTAGATAATGTATTGAGATCGGGTCTTGAAACATATTGTTAATAAATAAGTTAGAAGACCCGATCTTGATGAGAGGTTAATAGGATGAAAAAAGATTTTATCTGTATTAAAGATTTAACACCTAAAGAGATCGAAGATATTTTTAATTTGACCGACAAACTAAAACAAGATAAATCTCAATTCAGTAATGTTCTGGCGGGTAAGACATTAGCGCTTATCTTCCAGAAGCCTTCTAACCGCACACGGGTTTCTTTTGAAGTGGGAATGTATCAGCTAGGCGGTAATTCAATTTATCTAAGCCCGGGAGAAATAAATCTGGGGGTTAGAGAGGCGGTTAAAGATGTTGCCAAGACGCTGTCGCGTTATGTGGACGGTATTGTAATCAGAACCTTTGGGCATAATAATATTATAGAATTGGCTAAATATGCCAGTATCCCAGTAATTAACGGACTGTCGGATTTAGTGCATCCCTGTCAGGCCTTGGCAGATATCTATACCATCAGAGAAAAGTTAAAAGGTTTAAAAGGGGTAACCTTAGCCTATGTCGGAGACGGTAATAATGTTTGCCACTCTTTGTTATATGGCTGCTCAAAGGTAGGTATTAATATGAATGTTGCCACACCCAAGAGTTATCAGTCGCAAGCCTTGATTATAAAAGAGACGAAAGGCTTTGCGAAGAAATCAGGTGCAAAGATAAATTTATTCGGCAAGCCGCAGGAAGCAGTTGCAGGCGCGGATGTTATCTATACGGATGTCTGGGCGAGTATGGGTCAGGAAAAAGAGGCCAAGAAAAGAAAAATTGCCTTTAAAGGGTTCCAGGTTAATAAGGAATTAGTCTCTAAAGCAAAGAAGGATTGCCTGATTATGCACTGTTTACCGGCGCACCGGGGCGAGGAGATTACCGATGAGGTTATTGACAGCAAGAATTCCGTTGTTTTTGACCAGGCAGAAAACAGACTGCATGTGCAGAAGGCAATATTGATTAGACTGTTGGGAGAAAAAGCTAAGGAGTAGTAAATGAGAAAGGTAGTACTTGCTTATTCTGGAGGTTTAGATACTTCTTGCGCGATAAAGTGGCTCAAAGATCAAGGCTATGAAGTTATATGTTTTATTGCCGATTTAGGCCAGGGAGAAGATTTTGAGGCGATAGAGAAACGGGGGCTTGCGGCGGGCGCCTCCAAGGTCTATATTGAAGACCTACAGGATGAATTTATTGAGGATTTTATTATACCGGCATTAAAGGCAAATGCGATATACGAAGGCAAATACTTACTCGCTACTGCCTTGGGTAGACCTTTGATTGCCAAATATCTGGTTGAGGTCGCGCATAAAGAAAAAGCCGAAGCAGTTGCCCACGGCTGTACCGGCAAAGGCAATGACCAGGTAAGATTAGAGGTAACCATCGGCATATTAGACCCGCAACTGGAAATTATCGCTCCGGTGCGGGTTTGGGAGTTTAAATCGCGGGAAGAAGAAATAGAATACTGCCAAAACTATAATATTCCTATTGATGTGACCAAGAAGAAGCCGTATAGCATTGATAGAAATATCTGGGGAATTAGTATTGAGGCAGGCGTATTAGAAGATTTAGAACAGGAGCCGCCGGAGGACGTCTATTTAATTACTAAAGCTCCAACTAGCGCGTCAACATATCCCAGATATATTGAGATTTATTTCGAAAAAGGCATTCCTAAAAAGTTAGACGGAAAAACATATAAATTAAAAACTTTGATAAACCATTTAAATGAAATCGGCGGATTTTATGGGATAGGCAGAAGCGATTTGGTGGAAAACAGGCTGGTGGGTATTAAATCCCGGGAAGTCTATGAAACGCCCGCAGCAACGATACTTTATACTACGCATAAAGAATTAGAGAGTCTAGTATTGGATAGGGAATTGGCGCATTATAAGGAAATTATCTCGCTTAAATATTCAGAGTTAGTTTATTACGGCCTGTGGTATTCTTCTTTAAAAGAAGCTCTTGACGGCTTCATTAATGCGACGCAAAAACACGTGACAGGAAACATCAAATTAAAATTATTCAAAGGAAGCTGTGTTGCCGTGGGAAGAAAATCGCCATACGCGCTATACAAAAAAGAATTGAGCACCTACGGAAAGGAAGATAAGTTTAATCAGAAGTTAGCCGAAGGGTTTATCAAGATTTGGGGAATGCCATATCAGAGATAGAAGCGTTGCCAGTAGGGACTGACTATTGCAAGATCGGGTCTTCTAACTTATTTAATTGCAATGCGTTTCAAGACCCGATCTTGAATAAGGGTAGGTTAAGGAGAAAAGATGGCGAAAAAATTATGGGGGAGTAGATTTACCAAAAAAACAAATATATTAACCAATAAATTTACCTCGAGCATCTCTTTTGATAAACGATTAGCTAAGTATGATGTCTTAGGTAGCATTGCCCATGCCCGGATGCTGGGTAAGTCCAGAATAATCTCTGCGGCGGAGGCAAAATTAATTATTAAAGGGTTAAATGCCATTTTGAAAGAAATAAACAGCGGAAAATTCTGTTTTGATTACCAGGCAGAAGACATACATACGAATATCGATAATGCCTTAAGAAAAAAGATTGGCGCTGCTGCTGATAAGTTACACACCGCGCGTTCAAGAAATGACCAGATAGTTCTGGATGTAAAGATGTATTGTAAAGAGGCGATAGATGATTTGGTTAAATTGATTATATCTTTAGAGAAATCTATAATAAAATTTACCGATAAGAACTCTAAGGTAATAATTCCTGCTTATACACATTTACAGGTAGCACAATGTGTACTTTTAAGTCACCATCTGCTGGCGTACGTTGAGATGTTAGAACGCGATAAGGAAAGACTTCTTGATGCTAAGAAGAGAACCGACTATATGCCCTTGGGAAGCGTTGCGTTATCGGGGACGGGTCTGCCCATCAACAGGGAATCCGTAAAGCAAGAATTGGGATTTAGTAAAGTAACCGAGAATAGCATAGATGCGGTAAGCGATAGAGATTTTATCATTGAGTTATTATCGGATTTGGCTATTCTTTCCGTCCATCTTTCCAGAATCGCCGAAGATTTAATTCTCTGGTCAACTAAGGAATTCAATTTTATTGATATTGATTTTTCTTTCTGCACTGGCTCTAGCATTATGCCGCATAAGAAAAATCCCGATGTGCTGGAGTTAATCCGGGCATCTGTAGGAAAAATTCACGGAGATTTATCCAGTGTTTTAATATTAATGAAAGGGCTACCTTTATCTTATAACCGAGACCTGCAGCTTGATAAACCGCCGCTGTTTAATGCTGTAGAGACAATAAAGGATATATTAGAAATATTTGTAGAGTTATTTAATAATATTAAATTAAACAAAGAAGTTATTGCTGCGAAATTGCTTGATGAATCATTATTTTCTGTAGATATCGTGGAATATTTGATTAAGAAAGGGCTATCTTATCGTCAGGCACACGATATAACCGGAAGAATGGTTAAGGATGTCCTGGATAAGGGCAAAAAGATTTCTAGTCTTACATTAAAAGAATTAAAGAAATATTCCGATAAGTTTGATTTGAAGGTTAAATCTATATTGAATGCCTGGGTTTCTGTTAGTCTTAAGACTTCTTACGGCAGCACCAGCCCCAAATTGGTAAAAAGACAAATAGGCAAATGGAAAAGAAAATTAAATGCATGAGTTTAAATACGTAAATAATCATCTCTATTGCGAAAAAGTAAAAGTAGAAGATTTAGCCGGGGAATTCGGTACACCGCTTTATGTATATAGTTACCACACCCTCATCGGCCATTTCCTTAAATTACGCAATGCTTTTCAAGGTATTGATCCGTTGATATGTTTTTCTGTTAAAGCCAATTCTAATCTGGCGATACTTAAAGCATTGGTTGATAAAGAGGCGGGTTTGGATATTGTTTCGGGCGGGGAGCTCTTCCGCGCCTTAGAGGTCGGTTGCCCTGCGGAAAAAATAGTTTACGCCTCGGTGGGGAAAACCGATAAGGAGATAGAAAAGGCAATTAGGACGGGAATCTTATTCTTTAATGTCGAGTCAGCGCCGGAATTAGCCAATATCAACCGGATAGCCCAAGGTTTAAATAAAAAAACAGCGGTTTGCATCCGGATAAATCCTGACGTTGAACCAAAGACGCATAGGTTTATTACCACGGGGAAAATCACCAATAAGTTTGGCATAGATTTTACCACTGCCTACAAGATTCTTCTGATGAGCCGAAGTTTTACGCATGTAAATATATCGGGGCTACATATCCACATCGGCTCTCAGATTACGGAAAGCGCGCCTTTTGTATCGGCGTTGACTAAAATGGTTAGTTTTATTTCGCAACTAAAGAGAAAAGGGATAAATTTAGAATATTTAAATATCGGCGGAGGATTAGGCATTGTTTACGATAAGGAAACTCCCCAGACAGCAGATAAGTTTGCTCGGGAAGTAGCGCCGCTTTTAAAAAGGACGGGCCTTAGGATAATCTTAGAGCCGGGCAGGTTCATTGTGGGTAACGCTGGTATCTTAGTGGTTAAGGTTTTGTATATAAAATCTACGCCCAAAAAGAAATTCGTTATTGTGGATGCAGGAATGAATGATTTGATTCGGCCGGCTCTTTACGATGCTTATCATCAGATTCTGCCTTTACGTGATAACCGAGGAAGCGCACGGCGCAAAGCGGAAAAGGTTGACATCGTCGGTCCCATCTGCGAGAGTGCGGATTTCTTTGCCAAAGATAGAAAATTACCTTCGGTTAGAGAAGGAGATTACTTGGCAATCATGAGCGCAGGCGCTTATGGGTTCAGCATGTCGTCTAATTATAATTCAAGATGCAGGTGCGAAGAGGTTTTGGTTATAAAAGATAAAACATTTATAATCAGGAAAAGAGAAAACCACGAAGACTTGATTCGCAATGAAGTGATACCGCCGTTTCTCCTTGGTTTATAATATGCAAAAAATTAATTTTACCAAGATGGTTGCTTCCGGTAACGACTTCGTTATTGCAGAGCTAAGAGCCAAGAACTCAGAGTTAAGAAATTTAGCAAAAAAAATCTGCGACAGAAAGTTCGGGGTGGGTGCGGATGGCCTGCTTATTCTAGAGAAATCTAAGATTGCGGATGTAAAGATGCGCGTATTTAATGCCGATGGTTCGGAAGCCCGGATGTGCGGAAACGGTGCGCGCTGTCTGGCCCTTTGGTCAGAGTCAAAAGTATTAACAATTGAAACCAAGGCAGGAATAATTAAATCTGCCGTAAACGGCGATAATATAAAAATAAAATTTACTGATCCGCAGGGCATAAAATTAAATATTTCGATTAAGGTAAATAATCGCCTCTTAAAAGTTAATTTTATTAATACCGGAGTTCCGCACGCGGTAATATTTGCGGACGGTTTGGATAAAATTGACGTAGTTAACTTAGGCAGGCAAATCCGTTTTCATAAAAGATTTTCTCCACAGGGAACCAACGTTGATTTTGTGGAGTTTCTAAATGAGAATTCGCTTAAGATACGCACATACGAAAGGGGCGTTGAGGATGAGACCCTTGCCTGCGGAACGGGTTCTGTGGCAGCGGCTTTAATAACCGTTATGCGTTATTTGTTGTTCGCTATCCGTAAAATCAATATTTATACCAGAAGCGGTGAAATCCTTAGGGTTTATTTTAAAAGAGAGAAAGATAAATTTTCCGATGTTTGGTTAGAAGGAAAAGCAAAAATAGTTCACAAAGGAGAATATTATGTTTAGCGGTTCGATTGTGGCAATCGTCACACCGTTTAAAAACGGCAAGGTCGACGAAAAAACATTCAGGGATTTAATTGAATTTCAGATTAAAAATGGCAGCTCAGGAATTGTCCCCTGCGGCACAACCGGGGAGTCCGCCACTCTATCTTTCGAAGAGCATAACCGTGTAATCGAAATAACTATTGAGCAGGTAAAGAAAAGGATTCCGGTGATCGCTGGTACGGGTTCGAATTCTACGGAAGAGGCGATCATGCTCACGAGTCATGCCGCAAAAGCCGGGGGAGATGCGTCTTTGCAGGTTTCTCCTTATTATAACCGTCCCACGCAAAAAGGGCTCTACGAGCATTTTAAAGCAATTGCCGAATCCGTGGATATTCCAATCATTCTTTATAATATCGCTTCGCGCACCGGAGTAAATATTGAACCGGAGACAATGGCGAGGTTAGCGCGGGATTGTAAAAATATTGTGGGAGTAAAAGAGGCATCAGGAAATTTGGATCAGACCTCGCGGATAAAAGCCTTATGCGGGCCAAATTTTGATTTAATTTCCGGAGATGACAGCCTGACCCTGCCGATTTTATCTATCGGCGGAGTTGGGATAATATCTGTGGCGGCTAATATCGCCCCGCGCGACGTCGCAAATCTGGTAAGTGAATTTCAAAAAGGAAATTTAAAAAGAGCGCAGGAAATTCATTACAAATTGCTTCCCCTGATAAAAGCGTTATTCATTGAGACTAATCCGATACCGGTTAAGACAGCGATGGGCTTAATGGGTTTATGCAGCCCACAGTTGCGCCTTCCGATGAGTGCGATGTCCGAGCAGAATCTGGAATTTCTCAAAAAAGCGCTGCGGGAATACGGCTTAGTTTAGGAGGAGAAAGCGATGATAAAATTAGGCATTGCCGGTGTAGCAGGCAGGATGGGTCGGCGGATATTTGAATTAGCGCAACACGATAGGGAGTTTGAAATATCACTTGCGCTGGAGAAAAAAGGCACTTCATTTATCGGAAAAGAATTGGGGAGAATCAAAATATCCTCTAGCCCCGACGGCATCTTTTTGGTGGATGTATTTATTGATTTTACTTTGCCCGAGGCAACCGAGGCCAATTTAGATTACGTGGCCAAATATAAGAAAGCAGCGGTTATCGGTACTACCGGATTAAGCGATAAGCAATTATCTAAACTGGAAGAGGCTTCTCGGCTCGTGCCCATAGTTTATTCGCCGAACATGTCAGTCGGAGTAAATATCTTGTTTTCTATATTACCCGAGTTGGCAAAAAGACTCGGAGCCGATTATAGCGTTGAGATAATTGAAGCGCACCATAAAGCCAAGAAAGATGCACCTTCGGGAACGGCTAAGAAATTAGCGCAGGTTATCGCTAACAGCACAAACAAAGAGATCCAAATACACGCGGTCAGATTAGGCGATATCGTCGGCGACCATACGATTATATTTGCGGGCAATTCAGAGCGCATTGAAATAAAACATCAGGCACACTCCAGGGATTTGTTTGCCTTTGGTGCTTTGAAAGCCGCCAAGTGGGTTGTGAATAAGCCCGCCGGTTTATATTCCATGCAGGACGTATTAAAGGAGTGAGCGAATGTTTAGACTTTCTAGGAGACTGCAAAGCCTGCCGCCATATTTATTCGTTGAGATTGATAAGGCAAAGAGGAAAGCCCGGGCAGAAGGCAGAGATATTATCGATTTGGGCGTAGGGGACCCTGACCAGCCTACCCCCGCCCATATCATCGAGAAACTTTATCAGGCTGCCAGAGACCCGAAAACACACCGCTATGCCCTTGATCAGGGGATGCCGGTTTTAAGAGAGGCTATCGCCGGCTGGTATAAAGAACGTTTCGCAGTTTCTTTAAATCCGCAGACCCAGATTCTCCCGCTTATTGGCTCAAAAGAGGGGATTGCCCATTTCCCCTTGGCATTTATAAATGAAGGCGACTATTCCTTAGTACCGGATCCCTGTTACCCTCCTTATAAAGGAGGCACAATCCTCGCCGGCGGAAGGCCTTATCTTTTGGCGTTAAAAGAAGAAAATGATTTTCTGCCGGATTTGAAAAAAATTCCCCTT
>Ga0315282_10007716_pt1 | contig 17587 bp, 7 predicted proteins | sample YL17G07_20_MG_FD_203693 | JGI IMG/M metagenome (GOLD analysis project Ga0315282, IMG submission 203693) | Sediment microbial communities from Yellowstone Lake, YNP, Wyoming, USA - YL17G07_20 | ecosystem: Environmental > Aquatic > Freshwater > Lake > Sediment | place: USA: Wyoming | collected... | reverse complement strand
AGTCCTTCTCCTTGAGATCGGAGAGGGGGAGGGCGAGCTTCTCCAGGAAGCGGGGCGGGCTTTTCCCGATGGAAAAGTGGCCCTTATTTGTGATCTCCAGGGGCTCCCCCGCGCGCTTGAGGTTCTCTGGGGCGCTTAACTCCGGCCTTTAAGCGGCCTCCTCAAGACCGCGCTTTCAACTTTCAAAGACCCCGCCTCCGTTTTCAGAGAGTCCTGCTCAGGCGCAGGGGCTCCCGGAACCTACCTGAAAAAAGAGGTAGTTAAAGAAAGGCAAATTAAAGAAGGGCAAATTTTAGTTATAGGTTTTAGAGGGAGAATTTTTCGAGACGATATTGTTTTGAAAGGTTGCCCTGCGACCCGGGGTCATTAGTGAATTTGCGCCCGTGGTTCAGCGCCGGGCGATTCCTGTGGAATTTTAATTTAAACTCACCTTCACTATTGGGCGGCTCAGTAAAATATTTGACCGAGGCCCTCTCAGCTTTTTGAGGGGCAAAGAGGGTGGCTGTTCCCGCTCATAATTTTTTTCCCTGGCTCTCTCAGGGCGAAAAAAGCTCCCGGCGCAGGGCTTTCTCCATCAGCGTCCTGACGTTCTTTACCGGATTGGGGAAGTTCCAAAGGAGGGATCCGGAAAAAATCTCCCCGGCATCCACCTCTTTAAAAGAAATTTCCCCGATTCTCTCCTTTTCCCGGTAAAGCTCGCTTCCCCTGACATCCGCCCGCACACCCATTTTCCAGAGCGCTGAGCTCAGCGCCCGCGTTAAGCTCTCAAGCCAGTTTTTCCCCTTTTTCTCGGCGCTCAGCGCCGAGAAAAAGAACCTTTTGGCTCGAGCCCCTGGAGCGGGAAGAAGCGAGGTGACCAGGGTGCCGTGAGGGAAGCCCCTCAATTTCAGCGCCACCTCCTCAGTTTGATTTTTTCCCCTTAAGCGGAAAATGGGAGCCGGGTCGCTCGACCAATTCGCTCTCCCCCTCCAGAAAATTTTCTCTTTCCCCGCACAGCGCAAAAAGAGGTCCAGGATGTCCCTCCCCAGCACAGGATGGGAAAAATGAGGGGAAATCTCCAGAAGGGGCAGGAGCACGAAAAGCCTCTCCGCTATTTTTGGATGGGGCACGGTGAGCTCCTTTTCTTTAATCACCCGGTCCCCGTAAAAGAGGAGGTCTAAATCGATCACCCGCGGCCCCCAGCGGTAGGTGGGGGTCCTCCCCAAGGAAACCTCGCTTTCCTTGAGGAACCGGAAAAAAGCCTCCGGGGAAAGGGAGGTGCGCCCCCTTAAACAGAGGTTGAAGAAGAACGGCTGGTCCCTCTCCCCCACGGGCTCGGTCTCGTAGAGCGAGGAAAGCCGGGTAATCTTTACTTCTTGCCTGAGCTCCCTTATAGCCCTGCGGATGTTCTCCTCCCTCTCTCCTAAGTTAGTCCCCAACCCCAGGAGAACTTCAGCGCTCAAGGTAACACTCCGCATAAAGGTCCTGGAACTTCAGGGGAAGGGGGGCGCGGGGCTTGTGCGCCCGGACTTTAACCGCGCGCAGGGAGGGGAAGGAGTCGAGCATCAGGCGGGCAGCTTTTCCGGCCAAGGCCTCGATGAGGACGAACTTTTCCCGGGACAATTTCTGCACCAATTCCGCAGCCTTTGAGTAATCCACGGTGCGCTCCAGCTCGTCCTTCTCGGGAAATTGGAAGAAAAGCTCCAGGTCCACCAGCACCCGCTGCTTCCTCTTCCTTTCCTCCTCGAGGACGCCGAGCGCCAGGTCCAGATTAATCCCTTGAATGACGATTTTCCCTTCCACACATCAAAAAATAGGGACAGTCCCTATTTTTGTCAATTTTTTGAGCGGAAGTTAACTTTCTTGGCAATTAAAGGGAGGAGACAAAAGGGCAAAACTTTTTCCCAATTCCTGCCCCTCTCATAAAAAGCGCTAAAATCTAATCCTACCCTTCTCAAAAAAATTGGCACGACTATTGCTACTTAATTAAGTGGAATGAAAGTTAAGGTTGTGGCCACAATCTTAATATTTGTTTTAGCGAGCGCTGCCTCTGTCCTTGCTCAGGAAGGGGCGGCACCCGTTCTTTTTACTTCCACTCCCGTCACCAACCAGCTCATTGTCACCATCGAGGGTCAAACCCAACCCCACTCCTTTGTGGAGGTCTTCCGCAACGACCGTTCTTTAGGGCTGGCCTACACTGACGAGAATGGGAAGTTCTCTCTGATTACCTACCTCGAAGAGACTGAAACCGGGATCAACGCCTTCTGCGCCCGGACCGCATATTCCGATGGCTCTTACAGCGAACTCTCCCCCGCGCTCTACATCACTCTGGATCTTGTTCCCCCTCAATCTCCAGTTCCCGAGAGCACCTCGGTAATCCTCGAGCCCACCCAGTTCCTTTACGGCTCCGCGGAACCAGGCTCCAGGGTCTTCGTCCTCGTGGACAGCATGCCCCTCAAGAACGTTCCCGTTGGCGAGAACGGGCGCTTCTCCACCGGCAGCCTCAACCTTGAGGCAGGCTGGCACGACATCCTTTTTTACGCTCAGGACCAGGCGGGAAATCAGAGCGTTTTCTCCCCGCTGGTTACGGCTTTCGTCCAGGAAATTCCTTCCCAGTTCGCCCAGGCGATGACCCGGCTCTCTGATCTGGGGATTATGCAGGGCTATCCTGACGGGACCATGCGCCCCTTAAACAAAGTTACCAGAGCGGAGTTCGCCGCTTTCCTGGCCAGAGCATTGACTAAGGCCAACTACGTGGCCCCGACCTCCCCTGCCACTCCTCTTAGCTTCAGCGACCTTCCTTTAGAGCACTGGGCTTATCAAGCGGTGGAGTTCATCTCCGCTCAGGGTTTAATGAACGGCTTCCCGGACGGAACCTTCCGTCCCGAAGAATATATTACAGGCAAAGAGGTGATCGCTGCCTTAGTGCGGGCAGCAGGGCTTGAGCGGGAAGCGCAGGCGGCTCAGGCCTACCTTAAGGACGCCCCCTGGTTTGCCGGATACAGCGTGGTAGGGGCACAGCACGGACTTTTGTATCCGGACTTTGCTCCCGAGGAAGAGGCTTTAAGGGGAGAGGTAGCGATTTCGCTATCCGCCCTTTACGATGCCCTCCTTAAGGGAGCTACGCCGTGAGTTTGGGATTTAATTTTAAGAAAGGAGGGATGGAGGTAAAGAAAGCTTGCTCAGGCCCGCGGAAGTGGGCCCAAACGTTCCCCTTCTGGGGAACAGACCAATCCTTGAAAAGAAGGAGGAAAAAAATTTGGCTAAAAAGCTTTTAGTACTGCTCATTACCGCCGCCATGCTCTGCACTCTGGCACCGGTCTTGACTCTGGCTGAAGAGACCACCACCGCAGCCACGACCACCACCGTTCCCTACTCCGACATCTTCGGCACGCCCTACGAGTCAGCGTTTATTAAGCTGCATTTGATGGGCATCTTCACTGGCTACCCGGATCAGACCTTCAAACCAGACCGGGCCATCACCAGAGCGGAATTTCTGGCGGTAACACTTCGTGCCCTGAACTTTGAGAAGTATGTTTCCGGGTTCAAGGGCGCCACTAAGTATCCCGACACGCCAGTGGACCACTGGGCTGCCGGCTACATTAACGCCGGCACCGCCTTCGGCATCATCAAAGGCTACCCGGATGGCACCTTCCGTCCGGATTCCAACGTCACCTACGCCGAGGCCGTGACCATGCTCGTCCGCATGCTGGGCTACACCCAGTACATCACCCCTGTCACCCCCGGTGGCGGAACTGAGGACTGGTTCGCCAACTTCGTGAAGATGGCCGTGGCTATGGGCGACCCTTCCGGATACGGTATGAACGTGCATGATCCGGATCTTGTTCTCCCGGATGGCATCCTCACCGGAGTGACCGCCTTCAATGCCTCTTCCCCTGCTTCCCGTGGCGACCTGGCGATTATGACCTACAACTCCCTCTTTGTTTACTGCCTGGGGCCCTATGAGTGGATGTCTCAGGGACCGGTTCCCGGTGCCTTCTACTATCCTACGGGAATGACCCTGGCCGGCAATTTGGGCTTCCACGAGATGGAGACCATCGTTACCAATGCCCCGCCCTACGACGCCTACGCTGGCTCCAGCCAGCTCGAGCTCTTCGAGGGCTGGACCACCGTTGTGGACAAAGTAGAGGTCTTCATTCCCTGCTTTGAGGACCCGACAGCTTATGCTGCCGCGCACGGCCTCACATACCCCAAGGACTTCAAGGCCGTTCATCGTCTCTACGACATTCCAGCTGCCTCTATCTGGGTCTCCGGCAAACCCGCCGATTTAACCACCCTGATTGGAAAGCCCCTGCGCGTGATCTACGAGGGTCCCGAGCCCAAAATCGGCCAGGATCCCTATGCCAATCCCGCCAAGCTCTGGTACGTGCGCGTCCTGAGCAATTTAGTTGAGCACTACAAAGTGTCTGCCAACAGAGTTCCCGATGTAAAGACAGGTTACTGGTTCCCGGGAAAGACCGTGGGTGAGATCTTCGCTGATTTGAAGCTGCGCGTTTACCAGGCTGACCCGGCGGTCGCTGCCAAGACCTCCTCCAACCTCTCCATTGATCCCCGCTGCGTGATCTTCCTGGAGGACGTCTATATCGAGAACCCCAACGTGATGCTGGTCAAGGATGCTGACATTTCCATCGTCCGCGGCATTCAGGAAATTGACACCTATAAGGACTACGAGGGCCACCTCTATTCCTCGATCACCGCTCCTTCCCGCACTTACGCCATCCTGGCCAAGGTCTGGCCCGGCCACATCATCAAGGATGTTAGTCCCTACGAAGCCAACGCCGCTTCTTACGACAAATGGGGCCGTGTGGTGGATTTCGGAACCCTGGGCTTCTCCTACACTGACGACAACACTTTCAACCACAGGATCGAAACCCCCTATCCCACCTCCGCCGACACCTTGGACTGCATCGTGGAAGACGACGCCAAGTTCGTTTTAGGCGGCGGCGATTACACCAACTGGAACTGGTACACCGCTGGTGGCGCGGGCTACTCCGCTTTAGACTGGTTCTATAGCGCTTACTACCCCGTGGGCACCGTGCGCCTGGCGCCAGTTAAAAACTTAGATGGCGAGAATACCTTCTCCGTCATCCACTACGAGGGCAACGAGGTCGTGCAGTCCGGCACCCTGGCGGACATTTACCGCACCAAGGATCAGTGGGGGAATGACTGGATCACCTCGATCAAGGTCGGCGCTAAGACCTACGAAGTGCTTTTCCCCGGCCGCGGCGAGGCTCCCGTGATTGCTGCCTCCACCACTGGAACCAAAGAAGAGCCCACTGCTCCTGTGGGACAGGTAGGCGGAGTAGAGTCCGGCGCCACCTTCTTCTCCGTGACTGGCGATGAGCTGGTCTTCAACAACCTCTGGAATGAGCGCGAGGACTGGCTCGGTCAGCCCGTGGATATCGTTCTGAACAAGGACGGAAAAGTGCGCTTAATGGCTATGGGCAGCGTTACTGCTCCTACCGCCTTCCTTGAGTACGGCATGGTCACCCGTGTGAACATGAATCAGGATTCCGCCGGCTACCACCTCTCCATCGACGTGATGAAGGGCGATGGCTCCGTCGTGAACTACCCGCTGACCGAGGTTGCTATTACGGTCTCCGGCTATATTCAGGTTTATGACAAGCCCGATCCGACTTCCCCCTACACATGGATGCCATACTCTGGAACCCTTCCGGATAAGGCTATTATTGCTAAGTTTAGCTACTACAACGATCATAACCGCGGCACAAAGACCGTGGTTGACCGTGCCTTCCCGGTGCTCCACTATAATTCTGCCTATCAGACTTGGTCTGAGCTCCAGAACCTGGTCCGCGATGTGATCAAGATTACCAAGGACGCAGACGGCAACTACGTCTTCAATGAGCTGGCCACCAATCCTGGCCAATACCAGGCCTACAACACCGAGGGCATCATTGACGAGATCGGACCGGTCTTCGACGGCACCACCTTCTCCCTTGAGGATGTGAACCGCACCCAGCTTGTCTGGAACTTCCCGCAGTCCTACTGGAAACCGAGCTCCATTTCCGAGAGCTCCATCACCACCCCCTGGCTGGCTGCTAAGGACTTAGTCACCATTCCCTGGCCCAACGGCACAATCCAGCCCGGAACTGTGATCTACGATGCCACCCTGCCCGCTCCCAACGTTCCCACTCCCGACGGCAACATCCTGATCAAGAAGATGGCCGACCTCCAGCGCGAGCAGTTCGTCCAGGTCTTCTTCCGGCCCGCCGCTGAGTCTGCCAACCCGTATATGTGCGACTGGATGCTGGTCAACGGCCAGAAAGTCCCCGTCGTCAAGTTCATCGTCATCCGTCCGCTTCTGGGCGGTCAATTGGCGAACGTGGATGAGGTCCCGGCACCCAACTCTCTCTCTGTGGACTATGTGAACGTGGTCTGGAAGCAGTTCAACCAGTCCCTGGACACCTCCCGCTCCACCCTCTGGGTTTACAACACCACAACCCACGCCTGGGTCTCCGGCGCTGTGAGCTTCACCAGCCACGTCTATCCCAATGACACCGTGGTCTTCACTCCCGTTCGGCCTCTGACGAAGGGCGTGTATCTGGCTAACGCTACCGGCTACGATGCCGCTACAAGCGGAACTCAGTCCCTGAACTACGCCTGGACCTTTGAGGTGAATCCGATTCGTGTCACCATCCACGGGAGCGTAACCTATTACGGCGATCCCGCGGAAGGCGCTGAAATAACCGTCAAGCTTGGGGATGAAGTTCTTGCTGAAACAGTAGTAGGTGCTGACGGGAACTACTCCTGCTACTTCGACCTTCCCGCTGAGGCTGACCTCACTGTCTTCCTCAAATACCAGCCTGCCGGCGAACCACCCCCGCCTCCTTGGGAAGACTTTAAGACCCAACACGCCATTCCCGGCAACTCCTACGAAGTGAACTTCATCGAAGAGTTGGACTAAGGGGAATGCATTTATGCTATCCCCTAATCCTAAAAAGAAGGAGGTAAGATGAATGGTTAAATTCGACCTGGCGAAAAAATACATAGCCGGGCTCCTCGCCCTCGCCATGGTTCTCACTCTGGGAATCACGCCCCTCACCGCCGCACCGAGCCCAGTGGTTATTGCTACTTGGTCGGTTACCATCGAGCCGCTTGACGGCGGAACAAACCCCACCACCGGCACTGACAGCACGCACACCATCACTATCTACACCTGGCTCGGCGCCACGCTGGCTAATCCCGGTTACCCCGTCAAAGTGGCGCTCGAGTTTGGGGGCGTCATCTGCACAGATCCCACCTCGGCCGGCGCGTTGACCGCTGTCTCGACTGGCGTCTACACTACCGACATCGTCTACGGCACCGATGCCAACCAGGGCGAGGGAACATACAAGATCTACGCTTACATTGACACCGATACAACTACCAACCTCTCGGCCGGGGACATCGTCAGCGATCCCGCCACCAAGACCTGGGAAGCCCGGAAAGCTAGCTACTTCGTTGTTGAGCCAGAGACTGAAACCAACACCCTGCCCTCGGATACTACTCACACCATCACCATCACTGTAAAGGACCAGTTCGATGATGACTTCTCCTGGACTGGTACCGCTTTCGTCGATATCGACGGCTTCAACTTGGTGACCGATACTGGGGTGGCCTTCAGCGCTCAAAGCTCCAACACCTTCGCCTACACTACGCGCAACCCGAATTCCTCTGATGGTGATCCGCCCTATACAGACACGATCAGCGTGCATGACAGCCTCACAGGAGACACGGTAACGAAGATCTGGACCTACACCCCCAGCCTTTCCTCGATGACATTGACGCCGACCGAGGATACCAATGAAGCGGGTGAAACGCACGAGCTCACGGCGAGCTTCTTCGATCAGTACGATCGGCCGATGACCATTTCCGGCACCATCACCTGGGAGGTCACCGGAGTAAACTCTGAAGGACCCCACGACCATGTGTTCGGAAACACTTCCACGACCACCTTCGGGTACATAGGCTACACCGCTGGCGACGACACCATCACCGCCACCCTGACCTACAACGGCGCGCTCTTCGACGTCTACACTGCTATCAAGCACTGGACGTCCGAGGGAGCTCACACTCTCACTCTGGTTCCGGAAGAAGCCACTAACACCGTCGGCGACACTCACACTCTCACCGCCAACCTGACCGATAAATGGGACAACCCCATCGAAGGCGCCGCGATTGACTTCACTGTCACGGGCACTCATAACGAGACCGGAACAGCAACTACGGATGCCAATGGTGACGCCGTCTGGTCCTACTCCGAGACCACTCCGGGTATCGACACTATCGTGGCTTCCTATGAGGGGCTCAACGCTTCTGTCACCAAGACCTGGGTGCACGGAGACCCGGTGGGAACTCCCACGACCTTCATCAGCCACACGGATACAACCGGGACCATTGCCTACAACATGGTCGGTGAAAAGCACACCGTAGAGGTCTTCGTCGGCGATCTGTATGGCAACCCGATCGAAGGCCTGTCGGTTGACTTCACCGTCACCGGCGCCAACCCGGCAACGGGGAGCGACACTACCGATGAAGATGGGAACGCCACTTTCTCCTGGACGGGCTATGATCCGGGAATTGACACCATCACCGCCACGGTTAATACTGGGGGCGGCATTTCTCTCGGACCCCTGACCAAATACTGGGCAAATGAATGGAGTGTGGATCCCCTCGAAGAGATCAACTCCATCGGCACCGAGCACACCTTCACAGTGAAGGGTGCCCCCTACGGGTATTTCACCTGGAGGCTCTACCAGAACGACCACGGTCTGATCAAGATCACCGATATCCAGGCAGTGAGTTGGACGATTCTGTGGCCCAGCCCATGGTGGATTAGGCTCGGCGACCAGATCGGGCAGGAACTGCCCACAGTCTACAGCGACAGCTTCCTGGGCTATGCCACACTAGACGAAAACGGTGAAGCTACCTTCACCGTCTACTCCAAGGCCCCCTATAAGTACTACTTCGAGGTGGACTTCGAAAACGATATGCAGTACTACACCACCCGTACAGTCACCCAGACCCACTGGGAAGTAGCCAAGATCTACGCCTACATCGTTGACTCTGAGATTTCCGGGCCGGCCGTAAACTGCATCTCCTCTAATTCTGAGGACAACATCCACACCGTTACCACCACCGTCTACGGTGCCTACTACTGGTATGGCGAATGGAGGGGCCCTGTGCCCATCGCCAATGCCCGCGTGGACTGGACTGTAACCTGGGCTGACACGATCGGCCGCGTTTTCGATTCTGCAACTCAAGCCGGCGTCCTCGATGGAACAGATACTGGATATTTCAAGGCTCACTCCTATACTAATTCCGACGGAGTAGCCACTTTGACCTACAAGCTTTCCGAACCCCTGCCAAATCTCATTTCCTCCCCTATCTCTGAACACATCACCGCCGTGGACAACTACGACGAGGACGTCCTCGATCTGGACTACGGCACCTTCACCCAGGAGACCGACAAGACCTGGTACGACTTCCCCTTCAAGGTGGTCAAGTACGTGATCGGGAACCCCAACCAGGTTCTCACCAACGTTGAGTTCCAGCTATTGAAAGGGGAAGATGTGGTTGCTACTGCCACTACAAACCAGTACGGCGCAGCCCTCTTCTACCATCTGCCCTGCGGTGACTACACTGTCTGGGAGCACGTTCCTCAAGGCTATGTCGGTGAAGGTCAATGGATTGAGGTTGGAAGCTTTACCGTAAACTGCGAGGACCTGGAAAACAGCATTCCCTTCTATCCGCCAACGGGGGAAATTCACACCATTTATGTACCGAACATCCCCGTCGGCGAAGTAGGGTTCACCAAGATCTACTACATTGGCGAGACGGCGACTGGTCTTGCTGGAGCGGGATTCACCGTGACCGACATGAACACCAGCCATGAATATGATGAAGTATTCTCTGACGGCTCTGGTAATGTAGTTTTCAGCAGCCTCGAAGCCAGCCAGGCGCCAGGTGTGACCTGGTTCAAGGTGGAGGAAACCACCGTTCCCCCAGGCTTCACCGGAGTCGATCCCTTCTACTTCTTCCTGGATGGTGCTGGTGACTGGAACAGCACGTTCTATGACCTCCCCGGCGGACATGAGGTTTATCCTTACCAGAAAGTTGAGAACACCTACACCTGCACGGGGTGGATCGAGTTCCAGAAGGTGGGCGAGAACGAGAAACCCCTGGAGGATGTGGAGTTCGAGGTCTACGACGAAGACGGGACTTTCATCTACTCCGTCTTCTCCGATGGATCGGGCAATGTGATGATCGATAACCTCCCTGCCAGTCCTTACGATGACACTTGGTACCAAGTCCACGAGATTGTCCCCGATGGATATTCAGCCACTTACGAGTGGTTCTGGTTCTACATCCCTGCGGGCGGCGGAATAGGCACGGGCTTCTTCGAGAATAAGGGAGACGATACCCCTATCTTCACCGATACTCTCATCAACAACGAGATTCCCAAGACCCCCACCGGTTGGGCCGAGTTCACCAAGCTCACCTACTGCTACAAAGTGCTACCCGGTGCCGAGTTCACCGTTACCGATGTTGTAACCGATGATACCTTCGGACCCTTCGTCTCAGATGGGAGCGGGTATGTGCTCATGGACAACCTGCCCGCCAGCCAGTATGAGACCGACTGCACCTGGTTTAAGGTGGAGGAGACTTTTGTCCCCGCCGGATACCTGCCCGTCAATCCCTTCTACTTCTGCCTTGATACAAGCGGTGCCTGGAACGGCGTATTTTACAACGCCGCCGTCGGTGGCATTGAAGTCTGGCCTTACGTCCCACACCCCTACAACGGCACAATGGGCTCAGCTCACTGGGTGATTGACCAGGGCGTGGACGACCCGTTCCTCGTGAAGCTGGAGTTCCGTCCTGCCAATGAGACCTTCACCTTCCCTGACGAAGGCACGGTGGACTTTGATGTTTACGCCACGGACCAGCGAGACAACCCGCTGGCAGACGTGGTAGTTACCGTGGGTACCACTTTCGGCGAAATCACCGTGATCGACGGCACCACCGACCTGGACGGCCTGGCCCACTTCTCCATCACCGTGGATGATATTGGCTCTGCCTTCCTGAATGCCACGGGTATTCTGGGTTCCCACACCCAGTTTGCCTACACCACCTACGCCTGGGTCGAGGGCTTGAAGATCGCCATCAACGAACTCACCAACGAGACCACAGGAGATGTCGCCACCTTCAACCCACTTTACCTCACCGCCTGGAGTCCCAAAGCTGGGACCTGGAGCGTGATCATCCTCGATGAGGACGAAAACGACGTCACCGACCAGGGCACCCTCTCCTTCACCGGCAATCCCGGAACCGGACTGGATGTCACCTGGACACCGTTTGATACCTTCCAGATCCCCGGCACCTACACCGCGGTCGTGAGCCTCACCGACGGGACGGATACCGTTACAGACAGCCTGGACTTTACCCTCTACAACTTCCCTATCGTGATCACCGAGGTGAAGTTCTTCGACAGTGATTGGACCGAAATCCCCGAACCTCTAACCGGTGAGCCCTTCTTCGTGCAGGTCACCATCTCCAACTGGTGCGCCACCGGACCGACGGTTGACGCCTTCATCGCCATCCAGTTCTCTGGAGCCACCAACTACCTTGGCTTCTCTTTCGTCAACGATCTGGCAGGTGGCAATACTGCTGGAGGCGGTGCTCAATTCACTCTTCCCTCTGGCGCGTTCACCCTTACGGTAGTCGTCTGGGACGGACCCGGCGGATCGGCGATTGCTCTTCCCTGGAGCCCATAGGATAGAAACCTGCGGGGGCTGGCACAGAAATGTGCCAGTCCCCGCTTTCTGGAAAGGAAGGAAATTTTGAAGCTCAAGGTCCTTTTGTCTTCACTGGTGGTGGGTGCGCTGCTTTTCTCCACAGCCCTTGCGCTGCCCGTTCTTTCTGCCACTTACGCTCTGAACATTTCCCTGAACGGCAGCAATTTCTCTCCCGGCTCCACCGTGGTGGTCAGCGGTCAGTTTCTCGCTGACGGAAAGCCCACCTACGGGACGGCGGTGACCCTTCAGGTGAACGGCCCGGACGGGAACATCGTCTACGTAAATCAGGCTTTCACCGCCAAAGACGGGACGTTTCAGATAGAATACGCTCTCCCCGCCGATGCCCCCTCGGGCACCTATCAGGTGACCTGTGTGGCCATGAACACCACCGCTCAGGCGACCTTCACCGTGGGCGGGACCTCCACTCCAACTCCTACTCCTACACCCACTTCCACACCCACTCCCTCGCCTACCCCTACGCTCTCTCCCTCACCCAGCCCCACCCCCACCTCCACCCCCAGCCCTCCTCCCCAGCCGCCTTTTCCTGACCTTTTAGACCACTGGGCCAGGGAGCAGGTGGAAAAACTCGTGGAAATGGGGATTGTCAGCGGTTATCCCGATGGGCTCTTTCGTCCCGATTCGGAAATCACCAGGGCGGAATTCACAAAAATCATTGTGTCCGCTCTTCATCTGGAACTTCAGGCATCTCCATCCCCGACATTTCTGGATGTAGGAGAGGACCATTGGGCTTTGAAATACATTGAAGCAGCAGCGGAAAAGGGCATCGTCAAGGGAATAGGCGAAGGGAAGTTTGCTCCCGAGCGGAATATCACCAGAGCGGAGATGGCGACGATGATCGCCCGCGCCCTGGGACTTTCCCCCGAGGAGAGAAACGCTCCCTTCACTGACGCCGTTGACATTCCCGAATACGCCCGGGGATATGTCTTTGCCGTGAGCGCTAAGGGGATAATTACAGGGTACCCGGATGGTACCTTCCGCCCCTTCAACAACGCCACCCGAGCGGAGGCGGCAACAATGATTTTCCGCATGCTGTCCCTCGCTTCTTAAGCGAGGTGCGAACGAAAAAGAGAGGAGAAGATGATAAAAGAAGAAAGGAGGGCTTCATATTGATCAGGAAAGCAGTAAGCCTTTTACTCATCGCTGCCCTATGCGCCTTTATCGTTCCTGGGGGCTTTGCCCTTGCTAACGGTCCCGTCATCGCCACCGAATATCCCACCTACGATAAGGGCGAGGAAATCCTGATCACAGGCAGCGGCTTTCCGGTAGGAACCGCCATCACCCTCACTTTCCTTAAGGATGGGAACACAAAAGCCATAGTTCCTCAGCTCCAGTACGGTCCCAGCTTCGCCTGTTCCTACACTACGGGTGTGGGCTGGGAATACGGGGAATATCAGATCCGTGCTACTTACACAGGAGGAGACCCGGTTTACACTTCCTTCACCCTGGCGCCCAAGGGCAAACTGATAACGGATAAGGACAACTACTTCCGGGGCGCCACCGTAACCGTCGAGGGAAGCGAATTTCCTGTTGGCCCGGCGATCACCCTCAGCGTGATCAGGGATAGCACAACCGTCTATATTCTCCCCTCGCTCTTCTACGGTCCCTCCTTCAGCACCACCTTCACCGTTGGCTCGGACTGGGCTTATGGCACCTACTACGTGAGGGCAACTTACATCGGTTCGGAGACCAAGACCGTGCTCTCCAATCCCTTTGAGGTCGTTCCCGTGCCTCCGGTCCCCTCCGGATTGACCGCTATAGCCGGACACGACCAGGTCTCCTTGAGCTGGGATCCCGTGGACAACCCTTACCAGGATCACTATAAGCTTTATCGCGCCCAAAGTGAGTCTGGGCCCTGGGACCTCCTGGGAACTCCCACAGAGACCTCTTATCTGGATGAGACCGCGCTGGCTTACGACGGCTCCTACTACTATCAGGTGTTTTCCGTGGATGTTTACGGCAACGAGAGCGCGGGGTCGGATGTAGTATCTGCGACCCCCTGGGGTGATCTGGATAGCCTTCTGTTTGATGAGATCAGCTCGCCACAAGTGGCGGGCGTTCCCTTCGCAGTGACCGTTACGGCCCTGGACGCTTTCGGGCACACGGTGGCTGACCACGAGACGCCCTTGATGCTCAGCGACTCCACGGGCACCATTTCCCCGGTGCTCTTTGGTATGGTGCACGGAGTGGGAACCCATGACGTTACCATCACCAAGGCCCAGACCGGAGTGGTGATTCACGCCGTGGGCAGCCCCACTGAGGGCGATAGCAATCCCTTCGATGTCGTGCACAACCCGAACGTGAACCATGTGGTGCTCGCTCCTGAGGAGGAGACGGTGAAGTCCGGCGAGGAAGTGGCCTACACCCTCACCGCCTATGATGACTGGGACAACGAATGGGATGTGACCACTGACCCCGGCACCACATACGAAATCGAGGAAGGTGCCCAGGGCTCCTGGGCAGCGAATGTTTACACCGCCTGCAAAGCAGGGACATGGGAGGTAACCGCCTCTTATGGAGGAAAATCCGATACCGCTACTCTCATTGTTGAGCCAGGACCCGCGGACCACATAGTGCTGGATCCCCTTGAGGCCATAAACCAGGTAGGGGAGGATCACCAGCTCACCGCCCAGCTCCTGGACGCTTGTGAGAACCCCATTGAGGGCGCGGAGCTTATCTTTGTTGTCTCCGGAGCGCACAATGAGGATCCCGTTGACATCCTGACTGACGAAAACGGAACCGCGCTCTTCGAGTACACGGAAACCACGCCCGGTGTTGATTCCATAATGGTCACCTACCTGCCCGAGCCCGCAGGGACCCCCGTGGTTGCCACAGCGACTAAGGTCTGGATTCCCGGGCCCGTAGCGGAGATTGTTCTCACCCAGGAAAGCGATGCCAATGTAGTGGGAACGCCGCACGATGTTGTGGCCACCGCTTACGACTTCTTCGGGAACCCTGTGCCCGACGCCGAGATTACCTTTGTGGTCTCCGGCGACCATGAATTTGCAGGCACGGAAGTGACCGATGAGAACGGCGTGGCGGTTTTCACCTACACGGTAACCTATCCTGTGGGAGTGGACGAAATCCAGGCCACCTATTTGCCCGAGCCAGCGGGAATACCCATATACTCCAACACCCTGACCAAGACCTGGCTGCCCGGGCCTCCGGCAGAGATCGTCCTCATTCAGGCCCATGACACCAACACCGTAGGTGATGACCATGTGCTCACCGCTACCGTCAAGGACCAGTACGGGAACTTTGTGGCTGATGGCACAGTGGTGAACTTCGTGGTGGATCGTGCGGGAAAATCCGGCTCCGCCACAACCACAGGAGGCGTGGCCACCTACACCTACACCGTGACCAACATGGCTGGGGACAACACTGATTCCATCTACGCCACCGCTGATTCTATAACTTCCAACACCCTGGAAAAGACCTGGCTCCCTGGACCTCCGGCCACCTTCACCTTCTCTACTATCTCCTCTCCCCAGGTTGCCGGAGTGTCCTTTGCCGTGACCATCGCTGCCTACGATCAGTACGGTAACCCCTGCACGAACTTCACCGGAACGGCCAATCTTTCCGCCTCCAATGGTGGAATAACACCGACGGCGACAGGGAACTTCACGGCAGGAGTCTGGACAGGAAATGTAACGCTGGCGGAGCCCGGCTATGCCGTCACGCTCACGGCTCAAAACGCCACCGGTAGCGGCACCAGCAACGCCTTCGATGTCTACCTGCGCGTAACCTTGAACCTGAACAAGAGCTGGAACCTCGTTTCCTTGCCAATCGTCACCAATCCTTCCCCCAACGTGGTGTTCGCGAGCTTACCAGAGCCCTGGTACTACTATGTCTGGGACCCGATCAACGCCATCTGGCTTACCCGCAGCACCGGGACGGTTGGATTGAGCAAGGGATTCTGGCTCAGGCTTCCCAGCGCGACCACTTTCGAGATCACCGGCCCCATCAATCCCAATCCGCAGACAGAAATCTCCCTGGTGACCGAATGGAACCTCATAGGTTTGCCCTACCACAAGGCGATTAACCGCAGCAACGTGCAGGTAAGGAGCGGCTCCACTACCGTCTCTCTCGATCAGGCGATAGCCAATAACTGGCTGCGTCCCTACATCTACTACTGGGAAGGTGGAGCTTACCATTCCATCCCCGCCGGCGGAAACTTTAATCCTCTCTACGGCTACTGGGTTTACGCTAAGACCCCCTGCACCATAATCTTCACTGCCCCGTAGGGATAGTTTTTTCGAGTTTAAAGGGGAGCTCTGATAACCAGAGCTCCCCTTACTTTTCTGGCAACGGGCTTTCAAGTTTCCAAATTCTCAGACAGATTTTACCCCTTTTCTAAATCAGATGCTGATTTTGGAAATCAGCATCATACAAATCCGAGCCGCTTTTTTTCTTTGGTTTTGAACTTTGGCCTCTCCGGCCTTTTTGATGCCACAAAAACCCGGCTTTCTATTTGAGACACCCGGGTTCCCGCCGAACACGAAGCATTAGATTGATCGGCAAGTGCGCCCAAAAAGCAGAGCAGAAAAGAAAGAGGCCGGTGATCAGTTTAATGTAAACAAATGGCCAGGACCACGTCTATCTGGTGCTCATTCCGCTTCGCAACAACTCCTTAATTCGGATCGCGCTTCTCTGAGAAAAACGCCATGGAATCTCAGGCAAAAGGAAAGCTATTACCCCCGATGGGGCGAACAATAATAATTAAGAAGAGGAGCCACCAATTGCAGGTGAGACCGTCATCAATTCATCGGTTTTTATAGATATAGGCCTGTAATGTCCTTTCCTCCGGCTGGACAGAAAGGGAGTTTTATACTAATTTTATTTAAAAAGAGCGCAGGGGGTCAGAATGGTAATAAAAAGAAGCGGAGCGGTAATATTTGTCTTGCTGATCTTCATCCTGAGCATATTTGTTCCCAATTATGTTTATTCGCAGCCAAATTGGGAATATTTTGCCAATTTTGAATTGCCCCTTCCCAGCCCAGCGTTCAGGGAATTTCTGAGCACAAATGGGAACCTCGAGGGAACAAATCTGGGATATATCCCCTCTATCCACGATTTCAGCTACCTTATGGGGTTTAAGCCAATAGGAGCAGAAATCAACTCCTACCCCTCTTCCTATGATCTGCGCACCCAGGGAAAGCTCAGTCCCGTCAAAGACCAGGGGCCCTACGGCACCTGCTGGGCTTTTGCCACCTACGGCTCGCTGGAGTCCTCCCTTCTTCCGGGAGAATCCTGGGACTTCTCCGAGGACAACCTGGTTAACCTGCACGGCTTCGATCTGGGATACAACGACGGCGGCAACTACGATATGGCTACCGCCTACCTGGCGCGCTGGTCGGGGCCGGTGAGCGAATCCGATGACCCCTATTCCGACCACTACTCCCCCCCAGGGCTTCCTCCCCAAAAGCACGTTCAGGAAGTCCTTTACCTTCCGCCCCGCTCAGGACCTGGGGACAACGAAACAATCAAATGGGCTTTGATGACCTATGGAGGGGTGGGAACGAGCATCTACTGGGGCGATTCCTATTACAATCCCACATACAAGTCCTATTACTACAGCGGAACAGCCACAGTTAACCACGCTGTGGTGATCGTGGGCTGGGACGATAACTACGATAAAACGAGGTTCGCCGGGGCAAGCGGTACCCCTCCTGGAAATGGGGCCTTCATCGTGAGAAACAGCTGGGGCTCCTCCTGGGGCGATAGTGGTTATTTCTACGTTTCCTATTACGATTCCCGAATAGGGTTGGAAAATG
>Ga0315282_10007715_pt1 | contig 17589 bp, 14 predicted proteins | sample YL17G07_20_MG_FD_203693 | JGI IMG/M metagenome (GOLD analysis project Ga0315282, IMG submission 203693) | Sediment microbial communities from Yellowstone Lake, YNP, Wyoming, USA - YL17G07_20 | ecosystem: Environmental > Aquatic > Freshwater > Lake > Sediment | place: USA: Wyoming | collected... | reverse complement strand
TACGACGAGGATTTCGAGGACATGGACCGCCGGGTCCCCGACCTCTCCAAACTGGAGAGACTGATCGGCTACAAGCCGACCTACTCGATAGACCAGATTCTGGACGATGTGATTTCCTTTCAGAAGAGCGAGGAAACAATGTAGGAATTGGGGATTTGAGATTTCGGATTTGAGATTCCAAAAGAAAAGACAGGCAACGTGAAGAAGCAAGAGAAGAAACCCAGGATCGCGATGACAGGGCCTGTATGGAGCCGCCGCCTAGCCTCGGAGGCCGGCGAGGCGAACGTGGCCTATTGCGCGGGCTGGGACGTGCGGGCGCGCGAGGCGGCGGACGTGCAGCTGCTGCCCTACGATATCTGGACCAACCGCGCCCACTGCGTGATGCTCACCCGCGCCGGGATCATTCCGCGCGCCAGTCTCAAGAAGATTCTGAAAGCCCTGAAAACTCTGGAGACCGAAGCCGCCGCGGGCCGGTTCACGCTCAACCCCGCGCTCGAGGACGTCCACCTCAACGTCGAGGCCTTTGTCGAGCGCGAGGCGGGCGCCGCCGTGGCCGGCCTCATGCACACGGCACGCAGCCGAAACGACCAGGTCGCCACCGATATGCGCTTGTGGCTGAGGGAGCGCCTCCTGGAGTTTGTGCGACCCGTCCTGGATCTCGCCGCGGTTCTGGAAGATCTGGCCCGCGGGAACCTTCGGACCCTCATGCCCGGCCTCACCCACCACCAACCCGCGGCGTGGACCACGCTGGGCCACTGGGCGGCCAGCCACGCCTACGCTTTTCTGCGGGACGCGCGCGCTCTCCTGGACCTGCTTCCCGCGCTGAATCTCTCACCCCTGGGCGCGGCCGCGTCGTTCGGCACCTCCTGGCCCATAGACCGGGACTTCGCGGCGCGCCTCCTGGGATTTGACCGCCCGCAGGCCAATGCGCTGGACTGCGTGACCAACCGCTCGGAGTTCGAAGCGCGGGCGGCGGGGCTCCTGGCGATTTGGGCGCAACATGCCGCGACCCTGGCCCAGGACCTGATCCTGTTTTCCTCCCCGCCCTGGCGCCTCATGCGGATCGGCGACGCATACGTCACGGGTTCCTCAATCATGCCGCAGAAGCGCAATCCGGACTTCGCGGAGGTCACGAAAGCCAAGGCGGCGCTTGCAGGGGCGGCCGCGGGGACGTTGCTGGACTTGACACGGGGCGATCCTTCGGGCTATAACCGGGAGCAGCAGTGGTCGAAGTACCTGATCCTTGACCTGTTTGCGGAAATAGCGCCGGCTCCGCTGGTGCTGGGCGGCGCGCTCGAATCGCTGAAGCTGGACAAGGAGCGCATGCGCAACCTGATGCGAGAGGATTACTTGGAGGCGGCGGACATGGCGGACTACCTGGCCCAGTCGCGCGGGGTTCCTTTCCGTTTCGCCTATCGCTGGCTCGGCGAGGCCGTGCGCAAGAGCGAGGAGAGCGGCTTGCCGATGGGGAAGGCCGTGAATGACGTGCTGCGCCGGGAAGGCCGCGTTCAACCTCTGACGACCGCGGAGTTGTCCGATCTTTCATCGCCCGGCCGCCTGATCGCGCGCCGCGCCAGCGCGGGCGGCCCCGCTCCCGCGTCCGTTCGCCGGCAGTGCGTGGAGCTGCGCGCGGAGACCGGCGCTCTGCGCAAGCGCGCGAACCAGTTCGCCCGACGCGTTGAGCGGGCGCGGCGGCTCCTTGCACAAGCCGCGCGCAGATTCTCCAGTTGATCCTGCTCCAAGGTCTGGACCGTGATGAAGAAAAACAAAACATCCCATTCTTTTCTGTTTAACCTGCTGGTGGCGGTGAATCTGCCCCTGTCTGTCTTTTGTGTTCTGGTGGTGTGCCTCCAGCTGAGCCCCGAACACACGATCAGCCCCACGACCGTCCTCGGGATGAAACCGCTGGCCTGGTTCTCGCCCCTGGAGGGAATCTTCGAAAAGATCGCCGTGACCCTCGTCCCCATTGCCCTGCTGGCGGTTCTGTATCTCGCCGGATACTGCCTCAGTTTCAACCGCTTGGCCAAAGCCCGGCCCTTCAAGAGAGTGATTCTCCTGCACGTGGAAGCCGCGTTGCCGGTGGCGGTTCTCCCGGCGGCATGGCCCGATATTGGGTTTGGAGTCATCGGAATCACCCTGCTGATCCTGATTGCGGCGGGGTATCCGGCGGCGGCCTGGCTGTTGGAACGCGGAGTGGGCCGCGCGTTGATCGCACTCACCATGCGGCTGTTGGCGCATGAGCGATACCAGATCGGAAACGCACTCCTGTCGGTGGCCGTTCTTCTGGCGCCGGGGAACGCGAGCCTCATGCGCGCGCTGGGCGTGTCGCGGTTCGATACCGGTGACGTGGTCGGCGCGATTGACGCCTTGGAGCCGCTGGTGACCCCGGACTGCGGGGACGCCAAGTTGCTGGAGATCCTGGAGGAATGCTATCGCACGGAACGGCATCTCGAGAAGGCACTGGGGATGGAGAACATGATCCTGAAGCTCGATCCGGGCAAAGAGGAGGTCCGGATGCGGACCGCCCGGGTGCTGGACGACCTGGGGCGTCTCGACGAGGCCATTGGTCTCCTTCACGAAGGAATGCCCACCTCGCGCCAGGACTATCTGGAGATTCTACTGAACCTCGAAATGAAGGTGGAGAACATCCCGGCCGCCCTCGAGATCGTGCAAGCGCTGGAGAAACTGGACCCGAAAGCGGGAAAACGCGCCGAGCAGGCCTACCGGCGTATCCTGGACGTGCATCCCGGTCAAAAGCAGGCCCTGGATGGTCTCGGCAAACTCCTGGTCCGCCACAACAAAGCGGACGAGGGATACGATCTCTTTGAGCAGGTAGTGGCGCTGGATCCCCAGCGGAACGATCTGCGGGGCCGGCTGGTCCAGTACTACCAGGAGATGGGAGACCTGGCCAAAGCCGAGCCACACCTGGTGTCCCTGATGGACGCGGGCAACCCAAATGTGGACATCTTTCTTCTGTATGGCAACATCCTGACACAGCGCGAGGAATACGACCGGGCGCTCCTCCACTTTCAGTACGCGGTCGAGCAGTTTCCCGACGATTACCGGTTCGCTTTTTTCCTCGCGCAGATCTCCTTCAAGACCGAGGCGCTCGAGGACGCCCGGCGCTGGTGCGGCGAGGCGGAAAAGCGCGTCGTCAATCCGCAGGACCTGAACCGCATCAAGTCCCTGAAAACCAAGATCGAACAGGCCGTCACCGACCGGGATCTGCGCATCCTGCAGGAGCGCAGCCGGAGAGAGCCCGAGAACACCGAGATGCGCCTGAGCTTGCTGGAGGGCCTCTGCGAGCACGGCATGGCGGACAAGGCGGTGGGCGAATACGACGAGCTGCTGACCAGCAAGCCGGAGCTCCGCCAGCGCGTGATCGCCCAGCTCGAGAAGTTCTCCTCCGGGCCCAAGCAGAACTTCAGGTTGATGGACTACCTGGCGGACCTGAAGATCGCGGCGAGCCTTTGGGACGAGGCCTTTGAACTGGCCTGCAAGATGGCCGAGCGCTCGATGCAGGGCGAGCCGCTCCTGATTGACCGGTGCCGGCGCATTCTTCAGAACGACCCGAATCACGTTCCCTCGTTGCGGAAACTGGGGGAGGTCTACCGCAAGCAGCAGAAATGGCAGGAGGCGGCGGATGCTTACAGCAAGCTGCTCGAGTTGGGCGCGCCTGACGCGGGCCGTTGCCAGAAGGCGCTGTTTGAGGCCTGCACGCACCTGCACCGTCCCGACCAGGCCCTCAAGATCGCGCTCGAACTGATCCGGGAGCACCCGCGCGACATGGAGCTCCGGCTGCAGATTGTGCAGCTTTACGCCGCGGGCGACCGCTTCGACGAGGCCTTCGAGCACCTCCAGATCGCCCAGAGCCAGGACTACTACAATGCCGACGTGGTCCGGATGATGCAGGATCTCAAGGCCCGCAAGAGAGCACACCGGCTCGCCACACTTCTCGCGACCATCGAGAAAGAGCCGGGCCACACCGCCGCGCTGATGGAGGCCGGCGACCTCTACAATGAGATCGGCGACACGAAAAAGGCCATCGCATGTTACCAGCGCGTGGCGCACGATCCCTCGCTCAAGGACCGGGCCGGGGTCAAACTCGCCTATGCCATGACCCAGCTGCGGATGTTCGATCTGGCGGAGGAGACGCTGGACGAAGTCAGTCTCCGCTCCGACAATCCCGAGCTGGAGACGATGCTCAAGAAGTACTGCTACGACGTGGCGGAGGTCTTCCGCGAGGAGGTGATGCACGACCGCGCGCTCAAATTCTACAAGAAAATCTTCCGCGTGGACGCCGCTTACCGCGACGTGGTGGACAAGATCGAGACGCTCTCCGAGTAGGCCAGCGCAGACGTCCCGCCTGTGAAAGCATCTCCCGCCCGCGAGATTGGCGGTTAACCGGGATACACCCCGCGAGGGCGGCGGGGCTCCCTGGTGTTCATCGGATTGAACACTTGTCTTCGCCCAAAAGGCCCAACCTCGTTCCAGGAGAGAAGGGTGTCCAAGCAGGGGAAAGGTGGTTCCCGGCGCCTCTGGAGAGTTGGGCTTAGAGGGCATAAAAAGATGGGGGGCGATACTTCTTGACCTCTGAACAGCCCTCGGTTAAGATCGGTACCTCGAGTGTTCATTCCTCTGGACACACAGAGCGGGCGGATGAACAGAGGAGGGGGGCCGCAACCGGCCTGGAGGTGCGTGTCAGATAAGTCCTTTGATATGATAGATCTCTGGATATCGAGATGGACCCTTGTCCGGTATTGCGAGCGTGTTGTGACCCCCGGAAGCGGGTCAGATCGGCGCATGGAAGAGTGGAAATGGAAGATAAACGCATCAAAATGATGCAGTTAAGCCGGAGTCTCAGCGGTGCCGGGCTGCGGATGGCGGGGTACTGCTGGTGCATAAGCCTCGTGGATTCAGGGAGGTATGCATTTTCTCAAAAAAAGAGTTGGACAAATGGCATGTGAAGTGCTTTAATTGAACATGCAGTCGACGTGGAGTTTAAGGCGAGGAAAGGAATGCCTTTGGTTTACGTGTGCACTTGCTAATCAGTTCCCATCTCAACACCCATCCCCATACGTTGAAACCAACCAATAACCCAACAGAACAGCCAAAACCCTACCAAAACACCTTCCATGCCGCGCCAACTTGGTTGTTCGTTGGCGCGGCGTCTTTTGGGGGGCTTGATTCCCGCCCCTTTGGAACTTGATTCCCGCCTTCCGATCCGGCATCATGACATGCAGGGGCGTTCACTTCCTGGGTGTTGGGGCATACATGGCACCTGGCGCATCCAAGAGCAAAAGAGTTTTCTCCGCGTCCTCGCGGGCCGGAGCCGCTCCCCTTTGGGCGGAGGTGTGGGCCAACCGCTCCATCCTCTGGCTTTTGACCCGGCGTGAGCTCAAGGCCCGCTACGCCGGCTCGATGCTCGGCGTCACGTGGAACGTCATCCACCCCATCGTGATGATCATGATCTACATCCTGATCCTGGGGCCGATCATGAAGAACAAGATCGGCGGCGGCGTGGGTACCGGCGTCTACGTGGTGCACCTGTGCGCGGGAATCATCCCCTGGCTGGTCTTTCAGGAGATCGTGACGCGGTGCGCCGCCACGATCCTCGAGAACGCCGGCTTCATCAAGAAGGTTGCCTTTCCAGAGGTTATTCTCCACCTTACGGCGGTTCTCAACTCGCTTTTCGTTCACGCCATCAGTTACACGGCATTTATCTTGATTCTGTTGGTGGTCGGACCTTTCCCCGGCGCGCGGGTCCTGGCCTGTTTCGGCATTCTCGCAGCCATCGCCGTGTTTGCCCTTGGCGTGGGCCTCGTCATCTCCGTTCTCAACATCTACTTCCGCGACGTGGGCCAACTCGTCTCCATCGGGCTCCAGGTCCTCTTCTGGTTCGTTCCCATCGTCTATTTCCCCTCCTTGCTTACGGGACCCGGAGCGGGATCATTCGCGCACTTCCTGGTCCGCCTCATGGAGTGGAACCCCCTGCTCCATTTCGTCCGCATGAGCCAGTGGCTATTCGGCGACAACCCCCAGGAGGCCTGGTTTTCCTGGAGCAGCCTCGGCGTGGTGGTGCTGGCGCCCGTGGCGGCCCTCTGGCTCGGTCTCAAGGTCTTTAACCATTTCAAGCGGGATGTTTTGGACAATATCTGATATCTAGCATCTGACTGGAAGGGGGAGACGGGGCTTTTCGAGGGATTGCGGCGGCGGTTCTTGGAGTGCTGGAGCCATGCTCCAGCCTTCGCTCGCTACCAGAAACCGCCACCATCCACCACCGGCTTGATTCATGGAAAACAAGGCGCAAGCATGGCTTGCGCACCCCAAAACCAAACCTTCAGAGCTTCCTGCGAGGAAACATGCCTTTCCCAAACGACGCCAAACCGCGTTGCGCCTGGTGCCTGGCGGACCCGATCTACGTCCGCTATCACGACGACGAGTGGGGGCAGCCGGTCCACGACGACCCCAAATGGTTCGAGATGCTGATCCTGGAGGGCGCGCAGGCCGGCCTGAGTTGGTTGACCATTCTCAAGCGCCGCGCGGCCTACACCAAGGCTTACCGGGGATGGAACCCCGCGAAGGTGGCGCGTTTCACCGACAAGGACCGCGCGAGGCTCCTGTCGGACGCCTCGGGTATCATCCGCAACCGGCTCAAGGTGGACGCCTCGATCGCGAATGCGCGCGCTTTCCTCAAAGCTCAGGACGAATTCGGCAGCTTCGACCGCTACATGTGGGGATTCACGGACGGCAAGGTCCTGTATCCGAAGAAGCCGCCCCGGACGTGGCGCGACCTGCCCACCCAGAGCGCCGAATCCCGCGCGATGTCCAAGGACCTTCGCCGCCGCGGCTTCGCATTCGTCGGCCCCGTCATCTGCTACGCCCACATGCAGGCCTGCGGCATGGTCAATGACCATTTTGCCGGGTGCTACAAGTATAGAGGAGGAAGCATGAAGGATGAATGATGAAGGAGGGAAAACAGCGTCTGTCCCCAATTTCCAGATTTCCTGTCCGTATCTTCAACTTGATAGTTGCGGGGAAAAGCCGTATTCTTGCTGGTGATACCCCCCGCTTGGCTGGGGTAGAGTAATTGTGAAACAGCGAGGGCGCATGTGCAGACTGCGACAACCTACGAGCGAAGATGGGCACAAAAAGTATGTGGCAGATGACTTTTCTGAGTTGACACCCGTGCGTCCCGAAGCCTAAAATCTCCTTGTGAACTCCTATATGCGGCGGGAATCCGGAGTCCAGAAACAGAAAGTTGGCCGGCGGAGTTGTCTCGATTAAACCACACAAAGGGAATCCAGATTTTCAAGGCATAGCCATGTCATCTTCCTGTTCTCATTGTGGAAATAGCATCCCCCTCTCGGCCTCCTGCTGTCCCCACTGCGGACTGCCAAGCCTTTTCCCCAACGTGCGCGCGGCCGAAGAACCCGCTGAGCAAGCGGCGCTGGCGAATCGCTACCAAGCCGCAATGAACGACGCGATATCCCGAAACTGCGAGGCCCAGGCGCGCGAATTTGAGGCAGCCGCATCCACCGCTCAAGTAGTCATTTCTCGTCGCCTATACGAAATTGACCGTCTGGCGACTAGCGAGAATCAACTTTACGCCACCTTTTACCAACTGTCGGAGGCTGAAGTAAGACTGCCAAATGGAGAGAAATGGGATACCCTCCGTGCTGTAGCCGATGAAGCGCTCTTTCCCGGCTATAAGAAGCAAATCCGTTTCGGAGCGCTTTCGTTGGATGGTATCGGCTTGACTAACTATGGCGACTGCACAATGGTTTTGCACGAAAACATGATTGCTCATCGCACTTCCTTCTTCGAGGAGAATTCTGTTATATTTATGGAAAAGAAGGGCGTTCCGATGGCCAAGGCGAACGTCCTTCCCCGGGGCTATCGTGCTTTCTGGGCCAACCGCGGCAGGCTTTGTCTGGCAAAACTGGTTGGCGAAATCCACCCCGGCACGGAGAAAAAGGATTTTGCGATGCTTTTGCTCCGAAACGGGAGAAAATCTGAAGATGACGTCTTTGTGGAGGCCCACGTTTTCGGGTCTGTGAGTATTAGAACGATGGAACGGATAAATGTGAGAAAAGCAGCCCGGAAAGGCCAACGCGTGTTTTTGAAGGCTTTGGAAAGCAAACTCAAGAAAATGAGAGTTACTCTGGGGGAGATCTGATGGATGCCGTCATTACAGAACGCGCCGGGATGGCAGTGCTCGTGATGGGCAAGAATCTTGCATCCCTTCACGTTGATGCCCCTGACAAAATCATACCCCGGAAACCCGGCGACGCTCACTTTCTCCTTGGCGACGCGGCGGATCTCTACGTCCTAGAAAACACAAATCAGGATGCAATCATTCGCTGTCTTGAGGCGGGGCGGGATAGGGAAGAAGCTCTTCAGCTTATCCTTATCCTATTGGACCGCGATCTTCCCTCCGACGTCCGTCATGACGCAGCCGACGCACTGGAAGACCTCCTCGCCAAGGATTCCGTGGAGGAGCGGCTCGAGGGGGTGCTCCACGCAAAGGAGATGCCCGCCTGTGCTGATTTCCCCGGCGCCCTCTCCGCGTGCCAGTCCGCATCGGCCTCGCGCGTCAGGGCTTTTCTCGAAAAGATGATCCATCTTCAGGCGGTGATCCACGAAGTTCGTCTGTTCTGGGACGCCATCCCGGCTGAAACCTTTGGCGGCGAGGAAGACCGCGCCCGCTTTCAGGCCACAGCTGTGCGGGAGGGATTATTTCGCGCTGTGGTGAAAAGCCGAAACGAAAGCAAACAACTCGACCTATTTCCCTTGGAAGCCATGCAGCATCCTCCTGTCAGAGCGCTCCCGAACAGCAGCACCATCCTTCAGAAATGGGTTCAGGACTTCCGCGCCTCTCGGGCTGCCGCTCCCTTGCCGCCTCAGACGCAAGATGAGAACGAAGACGGGGAGACGGACAGCCCAGCCGAGAGCGGCCAGAAGAAGAAACGCGAAGGAATGGATCGCAAGGCAGTCCTGAAGACTGTTGAACGCCAGAAGCAAGCCATTACCGAGTTAATGGATCGCCGAGACCTGATAGGCGCTCGAAGGTATACCAATGACCTCATCGAGTATCAACGGAAACACGGCGGCCCCGAGTACACCGTTAAATCGCTCTGCGATTTGGCTATGGCGGCAAAAGAAAGGAAAATGTATCGCCTTCAGTTCGAATTCACTCAGCACGCTATGGAACTCAAACCCAACGACTCGTGGACTTGGTCCGAGCACGGTCACGCCCTTCTGAACCTTAACCAGTTTGACCAAGCTCTGATAGCTTATGATCGCGCAATATCGTTCGCCGAAAATCCCGAGCGTGCCGCTGTGGCCCAAGGCGGCCGCGCCGAAGTTCTTAAGGCCCTGGGGTGGCTGGAGGAATCCCTTCAGGCCTACGATGCCGTGATCGCCGAGCATCCCGAGGACGTCGTGGCCAAGAACGGTCGCGCAGAGGTCCTCAAGGCTCTGGGACGTTTAGATGAAGCCCTTCAGGCTTACGACGCCGAGATTGCCGAGCATTCCGAGGATATCTTCGCCAAGTGTGGTCGCGCTCAGGTCTTCAAGGCTCTGGGACGTTTAGATGAAGCCCTTCAGGCTTACGACGCCGTGATCGCCGAGTATCCGGGGGATGCCGTGGCCAAGAGTGGTCGCGCCGAGGTTCTCAAGGCTCTGGGGCGTTTAGATGACGCCCTTCAGGCTTACGAGGCTGCGATCGTCGAGCATCCCGAGCATGTTGTGGCCAAGAACGGTCACGCCGAGGTTCTCAAGGCTCTGGGACGTTTAGATGAAGCCCTTCAGACTTACGACGCCGTGATCGCCGAGCATCCCTGGGATGTCGTGGCCAAGAACGGTCGCGCCGAAGTTCTCAAGGCTCTGGGGCGTTTAGATGAAGCCCTTCAGGCTTACGACGCCGTGATCGCCGAGTATCCGGGGAATGCTGTGGCCAAGAGTGGTCGCGCCGAGGTCCTCAAGGCTCTGGGGCGGCTGGAGGAATCCCTCCAGGCCTATGACGCCGTGATCGCCAAGCATCCCGAACATGTTGTGGCTAAGAACGGTCACGCCGAGGTGCTCAAGGCTCTGGGACGTTTAGATGAAGCCCTTCAGACTTACGATGCCGTGATCGCCGAGCATCCCTGGGATGTCGTGGCCAAGAATGGTCGCGCCGAGGTCCTCAAGGCTCTGGGGCGTTTAGATGAAGCCCTTCAGGCTTACGACGCCGTGATCGTCGAGCGTCCCGAGGATGTTGTGGCTAAAAACGGGCGGGCGTGTGTCCTTGCCGTTCTAAATCGCTTGGAAGAAGCTCTGGTAGGTTTACCAACAGAGAACCCTCGGACGGAAGGTGAGTGGATTGGCTATCACATCCGCGGCACCATTCTCATGAAAAAAGGTGACATCGAGGCGGCCATCCGCATCTTCGAGGATGGGCTTCGCAACAATCCATGGCCCACCAGCAGAGACTATTTCCGAACTGCTCTAGCCGTCGCGCGCCTTCGCCAGAGAGATTACGCTGGGGCGCGCGATTTACTGGTCAGCGAGAAGACCCAAGCGCCGACTATCCTCGAAAACGTTCTCGAAGTCCACGTATTCGGGGCGCTGGGTAATTGCGAGCGAGCCGTCGAAGCCTACAAGAGACTTCCCGTCAAACCAGGACCTGTCCTCGTCGAGATCCAGGAGGAGGTCCATCGCCGCTACGTCGCTTACGAAGCCCCTGCCCACGACGAGGATTGGTTGGTTGACAAGGAAATTGATTATTTCCTTGTCGCCGCATGACGAAACAACCGGCCCGCCAAGCTAGGTCAGAAATCGGTGTCCATGGTCTTCTGAAAATGGGGACAGACGCTGTCTAATCCCATCCTTCTTTTCTTTCCTCGGCTTTCCACGAGGCAAGGTGCGCAGAGACCGGCCCGCCACCGCCTCCAGCCGCGTCAAATCGGTAAGGACCTGTCGGGCATGCCGGGACAGGATGCGTGGATTATCTACAAACGCAGCAAAATCTGTCAAGTAAAAGGGCGTCATAAAGAGCGTTTGTCCCTATGAAAAAGTAATGCGTTGACCGTGGGCGGGGTTTGGAATAGGATACGGGGCGTGTGAGGAGCCGGCAGGTTTTTGGAAAGGCAAGACATGGGCACCAGAACGATTTCTCCCCGGGGACGGGCCGACGCGCGGCGGATCATCGCGGATTTCTTTGCCCAACGGCCGGATTTGGCGGGCTGCCGCGAACCCTTTGAAGAGGCTTTCCGCGCCGCTGTCGCGTGCTTCCGCACCAACCGGACATTGTTCCTGTGCGGCAACGGCGGGAGCTACGCCGATTGCCTCCATATCGGCGGAGAGTTGTTCAAGACCTTCGAGCGGCGCCGTCCGCTTCCCGCCGCTCACTACAAGGCGCTGAAGAAAGATCCTTACGGGAAGGAACTCGCCGACGAAATCCAGGCGGGTTTCCGAGCGGTGCCGCTGGGCCTCAATGGCTCGCTGGTCAGTGCGATCCTCAACGACACGAACCGCGCCGACCTGCATTTCGCGCAAGAGCTTTACGTGATGGGAGAGAAAGGCGACCTCCTGCTGGCGATCTCGACCAGCGGCGCCTCGCGCAACGTGCTCAATGCCATGGCCGTGGCGCGCGTTTTGGGCATCCGGACCATCGGGCTGACGGGGCCCGCCGGCGGCGAAGCGGCCAAGCGGGCCGATATCGCGTTGCGCCTGCCGGGATCGCGCACCCGCCTGGTCCAGGAATCGCACTTGGTGTGCTACCACACGCTGTGCCTCGCGATCGAGGCGGCGTTTTTCCCCGAAAGCGGATAACGGCGCCGGTTCAACGCGAGGGCTTGGAGCTCCTTGCGCAGGATCTGGCGGGCTTCTTTCATGATATTGCGGGGCATTCTCGGGACACTTTCTCAGCGGGGAATGGCGGCCCCGGAGTTCCAGCACTCTCAGTCCGAAAGGGCCGCCAAGGCGGCGAAATGTTGATCGGCGTGTTCAAGTTCCACGCCGTGCCTTCGCGCGCAGGCTGCGATCAGAATGTCCGTCGCGGGAATCGTTTTGCCCGTTCGCCGGGCCGATTGCGCCAGAGCGTTCGCTATCGTCCAGACCGGCCCGTCCATCTCCAACTCGATCAAATCGCCTTTCATTTCCTTGATGACGCGCCGCTCGTGGTCGCCGCGTGCGCCGTTCCACAGCTCCAACTGAACCATCGGACACCAAGCCGCCTCGCCCGTCTCCAGCAACGCGCGCACACGCGATGCAACCGCCGAATCGCCGTCCGCTCGAAGCGCGTGAATCCAAGCCGAAGTATCAATCAGCCGCATGACGGTCAGTCCGCTTCCCGCATCTTCGACAGTTCTTTCGCGGTCATCAGGTTCTTGCACGTCCCCAGATGCCGGGTCAACGACACCATCCGATGACGCCGGTTGAAATCCTGCACCGCCGCAATGATAGCGTCACGCTTGCTCTTGGCACGCGCAAACCGAATCGCCTCAGTCAGCATCGCCTCGGGAATGTCTATCGTCGTTCTCATAATCTCTCCGCGCCTCCCGTGTTCCTTCGTCCTTCGCACTTCGCTCTTTGCTCTTTGTCCTTTTCTTTTCGTCTTTCGCTCTTAGCCCTTCGCTCTTCCCCACAACCGCACTTTACCACAGCGGATCGGCGGAAGCACCAGTTTTTCCCACCCCCAAATCAGAGAACGCCATACCCGTAGCCTCTCCCTTACGTCACCAAATGGAACTCCCACAGTGAGGAACCCTGTCTGCCAACGCCCAACCAGTATGCTGTCCCCCGCTTTCCTCAGGTGAAGTGGGCTGGTTGGGCCTTATGGCTCAAGATACTTGGCGTCTCGGAATTCTGGCGGAATCATGCGTGCAAGTTCACCATCGATGTCGACTCCGTACTTGACAGATAGATGTACTACGTGAACCCCTATGATTGCTCTCAGACGGCCAAGCTGAGTCATGAAAGAAAATGGTCCGTCCCAACCTCTGGATCGAGATTGTGTGCTGTCCAAGTATTCGCGGCATGCCGCGCGCATCCCTTTGAATGATGAGACTGCTTCCGAACCTTCTGGAAATCGTTTCAGTGCCGCTGTAAGCTCGGATCGAATAGCGAGCACCGATTCAGCAACTTCTTGATCGATCTCATGCGCGAAATCATTGTAAAGCGCCCGTCGATCCTCAAGAAAAATGAAGGTTTCACGCACGAGTTTACGCTCGGACTCTGGAGGATTCCACGATACACCAAAGATCGGGATTGAGATGCCGGTGATTCGATTTGCAATCTCCTTGAATGCTATCTTAGTTTTTGGCATCGCGCTAGTACCTCATATTGCCCAGCATCAGATATTCACCACTCTTATTCCCTGATCGGACCAAGGGCCGACCTTTCCGGCGCGGACGGCGCGGACGCGGAACCACTACTGATTGCCGCCGTCGAGGCCTTGGATCTCCATCTCGCTGTTGGTGACCGTGGCGCTGCCGACCATGAGCGTGAGCGGCACGTCGCCGAACCAGCCCTTTCCGAACGGGTTCCAATGTTTTTCCAGAAGTTTGCCGCCTCTGGACTCGACATATTCACGCACCCAATCACCATCCATGCTGCCCGCGACCGTGCTCTTCAGCGGGCGCGGCTTTTTGCGATCCGCTGAAAGAGATGGTTGGGGGTTCATTTTGCCAGCACGAGAGCAACAACCCACCCAAAGAGCAATAGTCCCGGAATAATGATAGACATGAACCTTGTGGTTCCAATACGAAACCTATTGGCCAAGAAATCCTGCCTCATACGCTCGTCAATGGGTGTTGCTGCGGAGTCTTTAAGCCGCAGGGTAAGAACCTTGATGTACCCGTAGGCTTCGACTGGGCATGGTATCCAAAGCAGGTTCACGATGATTATGACTCCAGCCACGGCAAGTCGCGCGGCACAAGGGATTGCCAGACTCGCCGCAACGGCCATTAGACCGTTCAGAGTCAGAACAATGCTCGTCCGGGAATTGAGCAATTGATCTTCGTACTCGACACGTTTTCTGAGTGCAACTGCACTTTCTACCGTGAGATCGTTATGTTCTTTCATGTCATTCATCCTGCCCAACAGGAGGATGAAGACAACGATTGCAATGAGCACTGAGACAATGAGTACAATCTCCATGTGCGTTCTCCCCCGCTCGTCTAACTGCATCACTGATAGCGCAAACCCAACCGTGGTGTCAAGAGTTTTTGGTTATTTCGCCAGTGTCGCAGCAGGAGGATTTCAAAGTCCGGTTCGTAGCTCCGCCTCCAAGCGGTTTCAATGAATGCCACAGGTATCCCAATCTGCTTATCTGAACCCCCGCGTTCCAGCACAGAATCCAGATCATGGAGATTGCCATACTCGTCAACCCAGGTGACCTTCTTTCCCGACCGGGCGGTCCGTTCGCCTTTCTTGTCCAGGAAAAGCCCGTGTTTTCTGGCGAAGGCTCTCAAACGATCCGCAAGCACCTCTTCTATGAGATCCCCGATGATCTGTCCAAACTTGTGGGAAGGTGACTGTGCCATGAATTACCCTTCTACCCAAAGACGTCCTTCGTGCAGCGGGACACGGTGTTTCCTATTCTTCCATTTCACATTCCTGTCTCTCGTTTTCTCAGATAGATAGCTATTGAACCCGGCGCCAAGCGCCAGATCGCCCAACCATCTGTCAACGGGCACATAAACACCATAAGGCGCAGAGTCCCCTATCACGAAACAAACCCTTGCTCCTTCCCGGCAGGAATGCCTTAAGCGCTTCCAGACTGCGGCCATATCAAGGAAGTAGTTCGCGATCATGGCATGGTAGGGCTTCTTGCCTCCATGATGCTTCCGCTCCTTTTCCAAGTTCCCGCAAACTTCAATCATCTCACTTCTTATGGGTTCCAGAACGGGGTTCTCAAGCACATGAGAGACCTCCTTGACAATGGGCGCAACGTGCTGAGTACAGGATCTGACAAGATGGGATCTGACACTTGTCTGCAGATCCGCCCAAGAATTGATTTCCCCCAGAAAGGTCATCTCCAACCTTGTTGCGTCGGCGTAGTCATAGTTGTTCGCATACGGAGGTGACGTGATCACCAAATCAGCCCAAGACTCGGGCACAGAAGCAGAAACGCGCGCATCTTCAATGTGCTGAACCGCGGCGGGACCGTGAACTGACCTTTGTCTTTGTGCCATATCGTACGCCATGATTCTCAGCTTGCGCTCAAAAGCCTCGAAGGGTTGTTCCACATTGATCTTTGATTTGCTCGGCAGTATGTACTGCCACTGTGCGGTTCCCACCGGGGAGCAATCCCGGAGAATGCTGATAAGCGCCAGCCATGTCAGGCGCGAAAACGGGGAACCATCGCTTCTGTTTTCCCATGTGGAGCGCAGAGCATCGAGATTGACAAGGCATTCCGGGGTAAAACACTGTTGCAGAAGACGCGGATACTGGCGAACAGAGGAACACCTAACAGACCTTCCTTCCCTGAGAAGGTCCAAACCGTATTGAAGGAATTCAGACGGGTTTTCCCGCCAAAGCAGCTTCGCTTGCGCTATCCTGCCCACGAGAGGGTGGCTTTCCACACCCTGGGATTCAAGTCCTTCCGCTTCGGCTTCGAGTAGAACCGTTCCGCTCCCAGAGAAAGGATCCAGGACCCTTGAACGCCCCAGTGCTTTCTCCCTTGCCATCACACTCCGGACCCAGGTTGCGGAGAAGCCGGCCGAATAACGAAACCACCTGTGAACAGGCAGACGCATGTTGTCCACAAAAGTGGACGAGGTGTCCGTTTTCTTGTCCGTTGGGGCGGCTTCTTCCTCAAACAGGGTCAGTTGGATGCCTTGGGCCATAGAGATGCTCAACCTTTCCTTAGCGGGAACAGGGGTGCCCACCGAACAGGACCGGGCTAGGCCACTTGAAAGTCTATGCCCCCGCCCAATAGGGTCAAGACCTTTTGGCAGGCCTTTAGGCAAGTACGCGTTGCACCCGGTTGCAGTTAGGTGTTGTGCGGTTTCCGCGAAGTAGTCTATAATGTGGCATAGTTGGGGGGTCCGCGTTTCGACGCAGGCTCCCTGCGGGTGGTTTTTTGCGCCGCGATCATGGCCAAATGAGAGGTGATTCGTATACAAGTGAGCAAGAAAGTCCTCATAAACGTAGAAGACAAAGACATCCGCGTGGCGGTTTTGGAAAACGCGCAGCTCACCCAGCTCTTTGTCGAACCCCTGGATGAGAAGAGCATTGTCGGCAACATCTATAAAGCCAAGGTCGAGAGTATTGTGCCGGGCCTTCAGGCGGTGTTTGTTGACATCGGTTTCGACCGCAATGCGTTTCTGCATTTCGCAGACGTGCATAACGCCTACCATCTCCCCTATAAGGGTGGACCTCTCCGAGGCAAAGGCGAAGGCGGAGGAGGGCGCAAAGACGCGAAGACACTTGGTCCCGAGGAAGAGAAGGAAGAAACCGACGAGGCGGCGGGCGCTTCCCGCAAACGCCACAAAGAGCAAAAGTCGGTCCGGGCCGAATTGAAGGTGGGAGACGAGATTCTGGTCCAGGTGACGAAGGAGCCTCTTGGGAGCAAGGGCGCGCGCGTGAGCTCCTACATCTCCCTTCCGGGCAGATACTTGGTGCTGCTTCCGTTCAGCAGCCCCAACGGCGGAGGAGTGTCGCGCCGGATCGAGGATGGGACCGAGCGCAAGCGCCTGCGCACCATCCTGCACGAACTCAAGGCCGACGAAGGGAGCTTCATTATCCGCACGGCCGGACTCGAGCGGGAGAAGGAGGAGATATCTTCCGACGTCCACAAGCTCACGAAGATCTGGACCCGTATCCGGCGCAGCGCCGCCCAGAGAACCGCCCCAAGCCTGGTCCATGACGAACACGATATTCTGGGCCGCCTCGTGCGCGACGAACTCACGGATGACGTGGACGAGCTGCTGATTGATTCCAAGCACCACGGCAAGATCTTGCAGCAGGTTCTGGCTTCGACCATGCCGGATCTCAAGGCGAAGGTGAGGATTACCAACAGTCTGGAAGAGAACATCTTTGACAAGTACGAAGTGGAAACGCAGTTCCAGAAAGCGCTGCGGAACCGCGTGTGGCTCAAGAGCGGGGGCTACATCGTCATTGATGAAGCGGAAGCGCTGGTGGCCATTGACGTGAACACCGGCAAGTTCGTGGGCAAGGGCAATCAGGAAGACACGATTTTCCAGACCAACCTGGAGGCGGCCGAGACTGTGGCCCGTCAGCTGCGGCTGCGCGACGTGGGCGGGATCATTGTCATTGACTTCATAGACATGAAGAGCCGCGAGAACCAGCAGGCGCTGGTCCGTCGAGTGAAAGAGCTGCTCAAGAAAGACCGGGCGAAGACGACGGTGGCCCCGCTGACCGAATACGGGCTCTTGCAGATGACACGCAAGCGGGTCCGCCAAAGCCTCTCGAAATCAATCTTCATGCAGTGTCCCTATTGCCAGGGATCCGGTCGCGTGCTGTCCGAACCGCAGATCTGGAAGGGAATCAAGTACGAGATCCTGCGGGTCCTGAAAAGCGACCCGAAGACCGAGCGGCTTCAGATCACCCTGCATCCACAGATGCGCGCGTATGTGGAGG
>Ga0315282_10007714_pt1 | contig 17589 bp, 15 predicted proteins | sample YL17G07_20_MG_FD_203693 | JGI IMG/M metagenome (GOLD analysis project Ga0315282, IMG submission 203693) | Sediment microbial communities from Yellowstone Lake, YNP, Wyoming, USA - YL17G07_20 | ecosystem: Environmental > Aquatic > Freshwater > Lake > Sediment | place: USA: Wyoming | collected... | reverse complement strand
GCGAGGGGGGGATGCTCGCCTCGCAAGACAGGCTAAAGCCCGCACTACGAACAGGTTCGCAGGCGAGACGCCCGCGCTACTTTATCCAGCGCTTGGATTTGGTGGCTTCATCAAGATGCGCCCTTTCGTGTTTTCCAAGAGCCTTGACAAATACGCGCCGATGAGGTGAAATGGAAACTGGCATTCTGGCGTCCTGAAAGGAATAGACGCGAGATGAAGTCCCTTTCCGTCCAAACCCGGCAACGTTGCGAACTCGTGGACATCACCGGCCAGGTCCGCGAGGCCGTCCGCGAATCGCGGGTGGAATCCGGGATTTGCGTCGTGTATTGCCCGCACACCACTGCCGCTGTTACGATTAACGAGAACGCGGACCCCGACGTCGTGTCCGACCTCCTGATGGGACTGGAGAGAATGGCGCCCCCCAACTGGCCCTACCGCCACACCGAGGGAAACAGCGATGCCCACCTCAAGTCCAGCCTGGTGGGGTGTTCCGAGCACGTCTTGGTGCAAAACGGCGGCTTGGTGCTCGGCGCCTGGCAGGGCATCTATTTTTGCGAGTTTGACGGGCCGCGCCAGCGCAAAGTCCACGTCCATGTCCTTTCGGACTCAAAGTAGAGGGGATTGATGGCGCCCAGCAGTCCTCAAGGCCAGGTTTTTTATGCCCAAGCGGACAACGACATTGTCGTTATCCGGGTAGCGGGACGGGGCAATTTCGACCTGAGCCCCGGCCTCAAGAGAGTCGCCGAGCGTTTCAGCGGCCCACGCTCCTCGCCCCGCTACATCATGGATCTGGCGCAATGTCCCAGCCTCGACAGCACCTTCATGGGCATGATGGCCGCCATGGGGCTCCACCAGATGACCTGCATCAAGGAGAAGATCGTGGTGGTGAACGTCAACGGCACCACGGAGACGCAGCTGACGAAGCTGGGGCTGAAGTACCTTCTGGATATCCACGGCAAGGATGCGCGGGTGCTTTCGGTGCCCGAATCGGAGTTCCAGGCCAGCCAGCCCGAGGCACAGAGCCGGCTCGAGCAAACCGTGCATATTATCGAGTCGCACCAAGCCCTGATTGACGCGAATTCGGGCAACGAGATCCAGTTCCGCTCCGTGCTGGATTCCTTGAGTGCCAGCCTCGACCGCGAAACGCGCGGGAGAACCAGCCGCTAGGGGAAGGGAAGGAAAACCCACATGCGCGAAACAGAGTTTCGGGATTCCCGGATTCTCCTCGGTATCAGCGGCGGGATTTCCGCCTACAAGAGCGCCGACCTGTGCCGCCGCCTGGTGAAATCCGGCGCACAAGTCCAGGTCATCATGACCCGTTCGGCCGCGGAGTTCATCCCGCCTCTTACCCTGGAAACCCTGAGCGGGCGCCCCGTGTATTCCGAGATGTTCGAGCGCAACCGGGCCTGGGAGATCGAGCACGTCTCGTTTGCGCGGTGGGGGCACGCATTGGTGATCGCGCCCGCGACGGCCAACACCATCGCGAAGCTGGCGACCGGCCTTGCCGATGATCCGCTTTCGACCACCGCGCTCGCGTTCCGCGGGCCGATCGTTATCGCGCCGGCCATGAACTCGGCGATGTGGGAGCATCCGCAGACCCGCGAGAACGTGGAGCGCCTGCGCTGCCGGGGAGCATGCATCGTGGAACCGGAGAGCGGCGAACTGGCCTGCGGCGAGACGGGCGCGGGACGTCTCGCGGACAACGACGTGATTCTCGCCGCGATCCGCGAGGTTCTCGCCGCGCGGCGCTCGACCGGTCCGCTCTCCGCAAAGCGCGTCCTGATCACCGCCGGACCCACCGTTGAGAGCATTGATCCGGTCCGCCACCTTTCCAACCCCTCGACCGGCCGGATGGGTTTCGCCATGGCGGCGGAGGCGGCGCGGCGCGGCGCGGAGGTGACTATAGTCTGCGGTCCCACTCACCTTGCGCCGCCGGAGGGCCTTGCCAGGGTGGTGCGCGTGCGTTCCGCCTGTGAAATGCGCGACGCGGTGCTCGCCCATCTCGAGGGCCAGGACCTTTGTGTGTTCGCCGCGGCGGTGGCGGATTACACGCCCGTGTCTCCCGCGGGCCGGAAGATCAAGAAGGAGAAAAACACGGAGAAAATCACGCTGGAGCTGAAGCGGACGCCCGACGTCGCGCGCGAAGCGAACATGGCCCGCCGGCCCGGGCAGTTCTTCGTCGGATTTGCGGCGGAGACCGATGACTTGGCGGCCAATGCGCGGCGCAAAATGGACGGCAAAGGCTTCGACGTGGTGGTGGGCAACGAAGTGTCGGCGGAGAACCCCGCCTTCGGCTGTGAAGAGAACGCCGTGACGCTTTTCGCGCGGTCCGGCGAGCAGGAGACGCTGCCGCGCGCCCCCAAGTCCGCCCTGGCCGGACCGATATGGGACTTCATAGAGAAACAGATGAGGGCTGAGGACTGAGAAGATAGTGCTGAGTGCTGAGTGCTGAGTGCTGAGTGCTGAGGACTGAGAAGACAGTGCTGAGTGCTGAGTGCTGAGTGCTGAGGGCTGAGAAGACAGTGCTGAGTGCTGAGTGCTGAGTGCTGAGGACTGAGTGCTGAGGACTGAGAAGACAGTGCTGAGTGCTGAGTGCTGAGGACTGAGTCTGGAGTCTGGAGTCCGGAGTCTGGAAATCTCAATTCGCAATACTCAGTCCTCAGCGCTCAGCACTCAGCACTTTCTTCTTAGCACTCAGTCCTTTTCTCGAGCAGTCGTCCGGTTCCGTCTTCGATCATCTTGAATTCCCGCACCTCGCAGCCCGGCGGAATGTGTGGCATGAGGGCCGCGGTCACTTCGCGGAACTTCATGCGCGCCGCGGGATCGTCCGGCACATCAAAAGCGATGAGGATCTTCACAATGGTTCTCATGACGCAGCTTTCCTTCCCGTGCGCGGTTTCCAGTTTTCAGTTTTCAGTTTTCAGTTTTCAGTTTTGAGTTCCGTAGGATGGGCCTTGGCCCATCTGCTCAAAGGACCCAAAGGACATCAAGGACCCAAAGGACATCAAGGACCTAAAGGACACCACGTCTCAAGCCCGAAGCCTCAAGCCCTCAGCACTCAGCACTCAGTCCCCAGCACTCAGCACTGTCTTCTCAGTCCTCAGCACTCAGCACTCAGCACTATCTTCTCAGTCCTTGTCAGTGCAGGAAGGACAGGGGGCGATAGTACCGAAGAATTGCCCGGCCCCGCAGATGATCGAAGGGCACCTTGCCCCAATAGCGGCTGTCCTGGCTGCTCACGGTGTTGTCCCCAAAAACGCAAATGCCGTCCTCGGGCACATGGATTGCCACGATGTCCGTCCCGCCGCCGAAATCCCGGTACTGCGCGTAATCAGGCCGGGTACCCCGGCCACTGCGGATGTCCCGCACCTCAAAAGTGCCGCGCTCGTCCCGGATCTCATAACTGTGGGTCCTGAAAAAGTCCGGCGACTCCACGCGCTTCCCGCCGGCCACCAGCCACCCCATGTGCTCGTGACCGGGAAGGGGCGGCGCGGGATCAAAAGTCAAGGTCTCGCCCGGCAGCCCCGTCACGCGTTTGATATAGATGGGCTTCTCCGGATCGAAAATGCACTCGGGCACCTTGAATACCACGATATCGCCGCGCTTGGGCGTTGAGAACCAATAGAAGAATTTACCCACCAGAATCCGGTCCTGGCGTATCTGGCTCTGGTTCATCCAATTGCCGCGTGAAGGGCCGGGTTCCCGAGTGCCGGCGTACTCGTAGCGCTTCCCTTTTTTCAGATAGACGTCGAAGGTCTCTCCGAAGCGCTGGGAGTGCAGGATCATGTCATCTTTGCCGTCCTTGTCCACGTCGAAGAAGCTGACTTTCTGGAAGTTCGTGTCCGTTCCCAGGAGCGTGGGAGTCATGGAGGAGGAGGGGATCTTGAACAGTTCGGCCACGAAGAGCCGGATGAACATGGCCAGGAGAAACGCGATGATGATCGCGTCGGTCCATTCGCGCACGGCGGAGAGAACTCCGCCCTTGGGCGCGGGGGAAATGGTCTCTGAAGATCCAGAGGCTTTCGCTGCTGGGCGTGGGGCGGAAGGTTTCGTGGCGTTTGCCATGCCGGGCCTTTCAGGTCAACCAGATTGCCGGTCGGCCAGTTTGCCGGTCGGCCAGTTGGCCAGTTCGTAGGATGGGCCTTGGCCCATCGAGGCTCGCCAGCCGGCCGGTCAACGAGCGAGAGGGTAGAGACTCTTGTCCTTCGGCAGGGAGGCGATCCCCCGCGCCCGCGCTTCAAATGTCAACAGATCGGACTCCAGGGGTCAAGGAAAATCCCCGGCTTTTGGCGCGGCCTATTCCAGACCACGCTCGAAGCTCGCGGAGGTTTCGCCGCGCGAGGCAGCCAGCCGGCAAAGAGAAAGGGCGGCAGGTCCAGGATCAACCGGTCCCTCGCGCCGGATTGCTCCACGGCGTCCAGGGAATCCTCGCGCAGAACCTCGATGAGGGGGATCAGGAAAGCGTCGCGTTCCCGATCCGCAATCCTCAATCCTCAATCCGCAATCCCCAATCCGCCGTTCCGACGCGATACGCCGTATTTCGATAGCCTGCCGCATCTCATCCATGCCACAGCGCCGAGAAAAAGGTCTCGAGGTTTCCGGCGGGGGCGAGGAGCCCGGGCTTGAGTCTGGCGGGTCTGGGGGGCAAGGAATGTTCAGCTCCGGAAAGAGTTGCGAAGAATCCCGCCCAAGGCGGAGCCCGGCGGAATCCCTTGGGGCAATCTACTTTAGTTCACCCCCTTCCGGAAAGGAGAAACGCCCGCCGGTTTCGTCTTGACAGGGCGGTTCCTTTCGAGTCTCCTGGAGGACGGTGTCAGGAACGGTGGGGGATGGACCGATAAGACATGGGGAACCCGGTCCAGGAGACGAATCGGATCTGTTTGCTTTTTCCGGACCATGGGTTCGGCACGGTGGTTCCACGTTGGCGGTTCATCCAGAGAGGGGGAGTCCGCGGATGCACAGGAATCCAGAGGTTCCCAAAAACCCATTGCGAACCCTTTTGCCCGTTTATCTGATTGTGACCGTGCTGGCACTGGCCGGTATCGCGTACTTCACGCATCGCGGTCTGCTTCACCTCCAAGAGACCGCGCGAGAAGACATGAACGCCCAGAAGAAGACGTCCGTGGAGGAAAGCCAGAAAGCCCTGCGTCGCCTTGGAGAGGAAACGATCCGCCTTCAGGCCGAATCCGTCGCCTCGCAGGTGGAGGTGTACCTTGCCGCGCACCCGACCCTTACCATCGCCGAACTCCAAAAAGATGAACGGTTCAAAGCCATTGCGGTTCAGCCGGTGGGCGAAACGGGCTACACGGCCCTGGCGGATTATGACACCCTGTTCAACCGGTTTCACACGAACCCCAAGGTTGTTGACACAGACCTGCACAATCTGCAGGAAGAGCGGCCGGCTTTCTGGAAGATCATGGGGGCCTCGCAAGGAGGAAAAACCGCGGGGGGCTACTACAACTGGGAGGAGCCGGATGGGAGCATCCGCGAGAAATACATGTGGATTGCGGTGGCGCGGGGACGCACAGCGGATGCCGTCGGGCTGAACGTTGCGGCAACCACCTACATTGATGAGTTCTCGAAGCCCGTGGTCAATCTGGAGAAGCAGCTCACCTCTTCCATTGACGCTGCAATCCTCAAGTTCCAGGAATCCAGCAACAACACCCGTACCACGGCTTTGGCATTCACGCTGGGCGTTCTCATTCTCCTGGGACTGGTCTTCGCCTGGTTGGTCCTCCTGTTGAACCGGTTCCGCAAGCGGATTGAGGACGCTGTTCTCCAGCTGGGAAAAGTCAATGAGGAACTCCAGATCGCGATGGAGTCCACAGAGCGCGCCAACCGGGCAAAGAGCGAATTCCTGGCCAACGTGAGCCACGAGATCCGGACCCCGATGAATGCCATCATCGGGATGAACGAATTGCTGCGGGACACGGATCTGACGGAAGACCAGCGGCTATACGCGGAAACGGTCGGCAAGAGCGCCGACAGTCTGCTCGCTCTCATCAACGATATCCTCGACTTCTCCAAGATTGAGGCGGGGAAGATCGAATTGGAGAGCCTGAGCTTCGACTTGCGGACTACGCTGGAGGACTTGGGCGACATCCTGGCGGTTCGCGCGCAGGAAAAGGGACTGGAATTCGTCTTGATGGCGGCCCCGGAAGTTCCTTCGTTGCTCTGCGGGGATCCCGGACGGCTGCGTCAGGTCATCACGAACCTCGTGGGCAACGCCACCAAGTTCACCCCTCAGGGCGAGGTGGCCGTCCGCGTGACTCTCGAGAAAGAGACCGAAAAGGACGCGACGATCCGGTTCTCGGTGTCGGACACCGGGATCGGCATTCCCAAGGACCGTCTCGACTCCCTGTTCCAGCCTTTTACACAGGTGGACGCCTCGACCACGCGCAGATACGGGGGAACAGGCCTGGGCTTGACTATCAGCAAAAGGCTGGTCAACCTGATGGGCGGCGAGCTGGGCGCGGAAACGGAGCTGGGAAAAGGTTCCACCTTCTGGTTCACCGCGGTATTCCAGAAGCAACCCGAAGGGGCGGTGGCCCCCTCCAAGAGAGACTTCGTGGGGTCCCTCGAGGGCTTGCGGGTTCTGGTGGTGGACGACAACGAAACAAACCGTCTGCTCGTGCGAAGACAGATAGCTTCCTGGCGCTTCCGGTGTGAGGAGGCCGCGGAGGCAAACACGGCTCTGGAGAAGCTCGGGGCCGCCGCGCGGGAGGGTGATCCCTTCCGGGTGGTCATCCTGGACATGCAGATGCCGGAGGTGGACGGCGAGAGTCTTGGGCGCGCCATCAAGGGGGACAAGGAAATCGAGGACACTCTGCTGGTGATGATGACGTCGCTGGGTCAGCGGGGCGACGCGGCGCGCCTCAAGAGCATCGGATTCTCCGCTTATCTGACCAAGCCGGTCAAACAGTCCCAACTCTACGACGTTCTGGTCTCGGTGGTCGGCAGCGGCGAACCCGCAAAGGCAAAAGCCGGCCCTGCCGCCATCGTGACGCGCCACACCATCGCCGAGGAGAAGAGGCGAGGTGTCCGCATCCTGCTCGCCGAGGATAATCCCACAAATCAACTGGTTGCCCTGAAGATGCTCGAGAAGCAGGGGTTCCGCGCCGACGTGGTGAACAACGGACTGGAGGCGGTCCGGGCCCTGGAGAAGAAGCCCTACGACTTGGTATTCATGGACGTTCAGATGCCCGAAATGGACGGCTTCGAGGCCACCGGCCACATTCGGGACCCCCAGTCGCCCGTCCTCAACCACCGCATTCCCATCATCGCCATGACCGCCCACGCGATGAAGGGAGACCGCGAGAAATGCCTTCAGGCCGGCATGGACGACTATGTCTCCAAACCCGTCCAGGCCCGCGAGCTCGTGGAGGCGATCAACCGGCAACTCGCGGCCGAAGGCCCCGAAGAACTCGGAGAACGGGTGGCAACTCCCCGGACTTCTATCAAGGCCTTTGACAAGGACGCGCTCCTGAGCCGTCTGGACAACGACGTGGACCTCATCAAGCAGATCCTGCGGGTTTTCGTTGAAGAGGACGCCCCCAACCAGATCCAGGAGATACGAGAAGCGCTGGAGAAGAAGGATCGGGACGGCGTGCGGCGCCACGCGCACGCCCTCAAGGGCGCCAGCGGAAACGTCGGCGCCATCCGCATGTGCGAGGCCACGCTGGCCCTGGAGATCGCGGGCCAGGAGGGCGCTCTCTTGGGTGCGGCCGAGCTTGCCGAAGCGGTCGAGAGGGAATTCGTGAGTTACAGGGAAGCGGTCAGGGCGGAGAATCTGATGTGAACGGCAGGCACGGGCCGGAGTCCGGCGGGAGGGCGAACCGGCCTAGCAGCGGATAAAGAGTTCGGAGGGAAGGCTTCTGAGGGTTTCGAGATCCGGCGGCTTCTGGCGGGAGAGGTAGAATTGAAGAAGGGCCATTTCAGGAGACGGACGGCGAGAACCTTCCTCCGCTCGAAGACTGGCCGGAAAAGGAACGGCAAAGGCGCTCGCCCAGGGTCCTTCCTCTTGCTTGGACTCCTGGTCCAGGAAATGCTGAATGGCCGCCATCACTTCCTGGAAGTGCAACCAGCTCAGTTCTTTTTCTTTCATTTTGTTCCTTTGCGGCAAAGGGAGAAGAGCCGGAAAGCTTTCCGCCCCCTTTGCCTCATATTTCTTTGTAGCACAGGCGGAGTGCCGATTTCAAGCAATCTCGCAAAAAAACGCACCATCGCGCCCTTTGTGCCCCCCGCATAAAAATGGTGTTGCGTCTCCCCTGGAAGGAAAGATAAAAGGTATGGGGAATCGCCGCGGCTGGGAACTGCGCGGCCCGGGCCGGTGCCCATGATCTACTCGTTGAGCAAGTTTCTTCTCAAAATCCTTTGTCTCCTGTTTTTCCGCGTTCAGGGACACAACGCCGAGAATATCCCCAGGACCGGCGGCTATTTGCTCGTCTCCAACCACGCCAGCAACCTGGATCCTCTGCTCCTGGGCGTTGTCTGCGGACGGCGCCTGGATTTCCTGGCGAAGGTGGAACTCTTCCGTGTTCCTCTGCTCAAGCACTGGCTCCATGCGGTGGGCGCCCATCCCATCCAGCGAGGCAAAGGGGACCGCAAAGCCCTGGCCGAAGCCATCCGGCTCATTCGGGAGGGGTGCATCCTGGTCGCCTTTCCCGAGGGGACCCGGACTTCGGATGGAAACCTGCAGTCGGGAAAGCCCGGCGTGGCGATGATAGCGGCCCAGGCCGCCGCTCCCTGCATTCCCGCCTACATCGCCGGGTCTTTCCGCGCGTGGCCACGGGGCCGGAGGATGCTCCGCCTCGCCAAGATCCACGTGTGGTACGGGAGACCCTTCCCCTTGCCCGAACGTCCCAAGGGGATCGCTACGAGGGAATACTATCAGCGGTGCGCCGACGAAATGATGTCCCGCATTGATGCGCTTCGGAGGGAGTCTCTCGCCTATAAAGACGGAAAAATCAAATAAGGGCATCTTGAGGAACTGGAGAAAAACTCCGCCGTCGTTATCCTTATTATTGGAACAGGCTTCGTTGGAGATATGTTTCGTTGGAGATATGTTTCGTCGGAGATATGTTTCGTCGGAGATATGTTTCGTCGGAGATATGTTTCGTCGGAGATATGTTTCGTCGGAGATATGGTTCGTCGGAGGTATGTTTCGTCGGAGATATGTTTCCTCGGAGATATTAAGAATGCCCATCTGAACCGCAACGCGGTTCCATATCAAAGCCCAGGGTCGCGAAGCCACCCTGGGGAAATGCGCGCCGGTTTTTCATGGGAACCCTGAAGGGGTTCCATAACCGCAAATCATATCACGGTCAGGATGCAAAATGACGCCATGCCGCAATCCCTCGTTCAAATCTACCTCCATCTTGTATTCTCGACAAAGAACCGGAAGCCCTTCCTGAAGGATCCGGACCTCCGCGCCGAAATGCACGCCTACCTCGGCGGCGTCTGCCGGAACCTGCCATGCCCGGCGTTGATCGTGGGCGGAACCGAAGATCATGTGCATCTCCTGTGCCGGTATTCGCAGAATATGACCGTGGCCAATCTGCTTCGGGAACTTAAGCGAAGTTCATCCTTATGGATCAAAGAACAATCCGCGAGATCTCAGGAGTTTTATTGGCAACGGGGCTACGGGGCGTTTTCGATCAGCCCATCGCATATTAAGGATTTGACCACGTACATCCAGAACCAGGAAACGCATCATCGCAAGATCAGTTTCCAGGAAGAGTTTCGGGAAATTTGCCGGAAATATGGGGTCGAGATAGACGAACGGTACGTGTGGGATTGAAAGGACAAAGGCGCGGATGGCGGATTATGATTGGGACGGGGTGGAGAATGTGGTGTGCCTATGCAACCCCGTCAGGGTTGGTATTTCAACCCGCGGTCCTTCTCCCAGGGTGGCGCTTCGCTGACCCTGGGCTTTGTTATGGAACACCGTTGGTGTTCTTTTCGAAATTCCATGTTCTGTGGGTTTTGCGGCATCAACATGACGCTTGGCAAGATTTCAGCAATGGAAACTGGTGTGAGTTATCACGTGTAGGATATTGACAGAGATTGCGGCACTATCCCACTGAAACCGAAAGCGCTCGCTACCGAAAATCAGATAGCGATGACGCCGATACCCGCCTCGCGGGCTATCTCGAGCGCCTCGGCCCGATCAAAGAAAAGAGCGTGGCCGGCCATCACGGCCAAGACCCCGCCTCCCGCCTGCCGAATACTCTGAACAGTGCCGGGGCCGATGACCGGAAAATCGAAGCGTGGGTCCTGGCGGGGTTTGCTCACCTTGATCACCACGATGCCGCCGCCCGCGATTCGACCTGCGCGCAGAATAGTCTCGTCGGTTCCCTCCAGGCTCTCCACCGCCACCACCGCCAAGTCCTTCACCACGATAGTCTGGCCGATGTCCAGGCCGGCGACCTGCCGGGCGATGGGAAGGCCGAACTCGATGTCTTTCCTCTCCCGGTCGGACAGGGAGCGCTTGGGCGTGAGCAGCCCCTTTTCAGGCATGCAGCTGCGAATCAGGAGCGTGGAGTCAATCACCTCGATCCGCTCGCTCTCCAACTCGGCAACCACCGCATTCAGCACCGTATCGGCTTTGCGGTTGATGAGCTTGCCCAGGACTTTGAGGCTGCGGCGGTCAAACCCGCGGTAACGCCAGATCGAGTTGTGCTGGACCCGCCCCGCCATGACGACGTGGCAGATGTTCTCGGCGTGCATTTGGTCCACGAAGCGGCTGAATTGGCCGAGCTCCATCCAGTGCATGCGGTCCACCTCGCCGGCGAGTTCGGGCGGCGTGAGCCCCTTCACGCCGAAGGCAGTGACGGGGATGGAGCGTTCGGCGGCGGCCTGGGCCACGAGGATGGGGAAGCGCCCCTCGAATGCCATCAGGCCGAGGCGCGGGATATGTTCCAGAATGGAGAGGTCTTTCTGAGACGCGACACTCGTGCTCATAACCCAGGAGGGTATCAAAAGGAGTGGTTTGTGGCAAGACATTATTGGGGATTGGGGAATCCGAAATCCACCTTGACTTCCGGCAGCGGCAGCCTATAATCAGTTTTCAACACCCCATCGCGTCTCGTACAGGGATTCGTACCACGCGGCGATAATCCAACATCCAATCAGGAGAAACACATCATGAACGAGGAAAAAAGCGAGGGAAAAAGCAATCTGTCGCGGCGCGCCTTTGTGAAGGGGGCCGCCGCAATCGGAGCCGGAATCAGCCTTGCCGGAGTGTTGTCCGGAACCAAGCCCGGAGCCGCGGCCGCTCCTCCAGCAAAGGGGAAAAGCACGCTGCAATTCGCGGCACCCAAGATGGACAAGGTCCGCATAGGCGTCATCGGGCTGGGGGCGCGCGGCAGCGGCGCCGTGGATCGGCTGAGCCAGATCGAGGGGGTGGAGATCACGGCGCTTTGCGACGTCCGGCCCAGGTGCGTCGAGGGAGCGCAGAAGACCTTGGCAGGGAGAGGAAAACCCAAGGCCCTGGAATTCGGAAAGGACGAGAACGATTGGAAGAACCTGGCGTCATCGAAGGAAGTGGACCTCGTTTACACCCCCACGCCGTGGTACCTGCACACTCCCATCTGCGTTTTCGCGATGGAGCAGGGCAAGCACGCGGCGACCGAGGTTCCCGCGGCCATCTCCCTCGATGAATGCTGGCAGCTGGTGGACACTTCCGAGAAGACGCAGCGCCACTGCATGATGCTTGAGAACTGCTGCTATGGCGAAAACGAGCTTCTCGCGCTCAACCTGTGCCGGCTCGGTATCCTCGGCGACTTGGTTCACGGCGAGGCGGCCTATCTCCATGACCTGCGCGGCTACAAGTTTGCCAGCGAGAGGGAAGGCGGCTACCAAGGCTTGTGGCGGCTCAAACACTCGATGGTGCACACCGGCAACCCATATCCAACCCACGGGCTCGGACCGGTATCGCAGTACATGGGCATCAACCGTGGCGACCGCTTTGACTACATGTCTTCCGTCAGCTCCGCCCAGCTCGGGTTGACCGCCTTTGCCATCGGGAAATTCGGCGCCAATAGCCCCGAGGCCAAGCAGACCTACAAGCTGGGTGACATGAACACCAGCGTCATCCGCACCGTCAAGGGCCGCACCATCATGGTGCAGCACAACACGACCAGTCCCCGCCCCTACAGCCGGCTCAACCTGATCTCCGGCACCAAGGGCATTCTGGCGGACTATCCGCTCCGCGTGGCGATTGATTCCGACAGCTGGATGTCCGACAAAGATCTGGAGGACTTCCGGGTGAAGTACAGGCATCCGATGTGGAAGCAGGTGGGAGAAGTCGCGATGAAGGTTGGCGGCCACGGCGGCATGGACTTCGTCATGGACTGGCGGCTCATCTACTGCCTGCGCAACGGCGAACCGCTGGACGAGAGCGTCTATGACGCCGCGGCCTGGAGCTCCATCGGCCCGCTGAGCGAGGTATCGGTCACCAACCGCGGCAAGTCGGTGGACATTCCCGATTTCACGCGGGGTATGTGGGAAAAGGTGCCCCCGCTCCCGATCATCGGCGCCTGAGCGAAGTTCGTAGTCCCGCCTTTAGGCGGAACTGTCATTGAATCCTGGACCGCGGGGCGGGGTCTTGTCCGTTGCGCCGTTACCGGCGTTCCGCGCGGCAGGCTTTGTCTCGCGGTTTTCTCTTCCCATGCGCCTCTCCAGCAAAAAGCCGGAACCGCCCGAAACCCCAAAGAAGAAACGTTGGGGTTGCTTCTGGATTGCGCTGGGCGTTGTGGCTTGCGCCGCGGGTATTCTGTTGCTCGTCTATCGCAAGGAAGCCGCAGGCGTCGCTCAGACCTTCCGCATTGCTGGGGCCGTCCGGGGATTCGTTGACGAGAAAGCCGTTTCCCTCGCCCAGGATTTTCCCCTTCATCCCGCTTCGCCGCCGGGCCTGGATGAGGATTTGTTCCGGCGATACTGCCGCGCCCGAGCCGCCCTGGCCGCCCAACTCGAACCGCTCCTTCCCAAACTGCTCGAGCTGCGGGATCTGCGCGTGCGCAACGCTTCGGAGCGGCGCCAGGCCCTCGTCCGACTGGGTCCCGTCGGGCCCGGGATCTGCGCCTACGTTTCCGCCATCGAGCCTATTCTCCGCGAGAATCATCTGTCCGTCGAACTTTACCGGTGGACGGCCATCCAGGTATGGGGCCAGGTGGCGCTCTCGGCAAGCCGCGAAGAGCCCAGCACTCTGGAGTTCCTGAGAACCGGCCGCGAGCGGATGCAGCAACTCCTGCGGGAGCCGCTGCGGGAAGTGGTTCCCCGGCAGTTCTCCGAAACCGTGTTGAAGGAGCTCGGCACGGAGTTCGTGTCAACCGACGCGGTTTCGGTGTGGCCGGTCATCCAAGCGGGATGGACGCAGTGGACGCAGCGGGATGCCGCGCCACTCCTGGACCTCGCCGCCATCAAGGGCTGGGACCAACTCCAGCAGGTGGTGGAGAAGGAAGAATAGCGGGAATGGCGAATGATGAATGACGAATGGCGAATGATGAATGAGGAATGACGAATGATGAACAGGACAACAGGTCCCTGGATGAGCTGTATGGGCCGCCACTCGCTCACTGACCTCCGTTAGTTTGTATCCCTCGTTTGTCATTCGTCATTCGTCATTCCTCCTTCATCATTTCTCCTTCGCCATTTCTCCTTCCTCCTTCCTCCTTAAAACGGTTGACAGCGGTTTTCGGGAGAACGTATTCTTGCGGAGATACTCGCCGCGGCGGGACGGAATCCTTCGGCAAGGAGATACCGCATGAAAGACTGCCTCTTCTGCAAGATCGTTTCGGGTGAAATCCCGGCCAAGATCGTTCACGAGGACGAGGATTGCGTGGCCTTCCGCGATATCCATCCACAGGCGCCCACGCACGTCCTGGTGGTGCCCCGCCGCCACATCGCCACCGTCAACGATCTCACGGACGCCGATGCCGCCGTGCCGGGGCGCATGGTGCTCGCCGCCCGGAACATCGCCCGCGAGGAGGGCGTGAGCGAAGGGGGGTACCGCCTGGTTTTCAACTGCAACGCCGGGGCGGGACAGTCGGTCTTCCACGTCCACCTGCACCTGTTGGGCGGGCGCGATTTCAGCTGGCCGCCGGGATGAGAGAAGAAAGGACTAAGAAGAAAGGACTGAGAACTGAGAAGAGAGGACTGAGGACTGAGAAGAGAGGACTGAGGATTGAGAAGAGAGGACTGAGGATTGAGAAGAGAGGACTGAGGATTGAGAAGAGAGGACTGAGGATTGAGAAGAGAGGACTGAGGATTGAGAAGAGAGGGCTGAGGACTGAGAAGAGAGGACTGAGAAGAGAGGACTGAGGACTGAGAAGAGAGGACTGAGGAGTTGAGGCTTCAGGTTTGAGACTTGGTGTCCTTTAGGTCCCTGATGTCCTTTGGGTCCTTGAAGTCCTTGTTGTCCTTGTTGTCCTTGTTGTCCTCTAGGTCCCTGGGGGTTCTTGCCATGACCACGAAATCCAAACTCTCCCTTCGCCTGCTGCGCAACGAACCGCTCACCGCGGACGCCAGCCTGCTGACCTTTGCCCTGCCCCTCGGTCTTGCGTTGGGTTGCCGGCCCGGCCAGTTCTTCAACCTCCGGCCGCTCGATTCCACCGCGCCGCTCCTGCGCCGGCCCATCAGCATCTGCGACGTCCGGCCCAAGGAAAACGAAGTTGATTTCCTGATCCAGGTGATCGGCGACGGCACGCGTCTGCTGTGCGAGACCCGGCCCGGCGCGGAGGTGGACGCGGTTGGCCCCCTGGGCACATCGTTTCAGGCCGATCCCGCGCGCCCCGCGTTGATGGTGGCGGGGGGGGTGGGGGTGGCGCCGGTGTACTTCCTGGCGCGGCAGATGCGGCGCGAGGCCGCGGCGCGGAACATGGCGGCGCGCGCGGAACGGGGCCTGGCGGGCCGCGGCGAAGGCGCAGGCGGGGGTGCGGGGTCCGTGCCCGTCCGTGCTCGTCCGTGCTCGGCCGGTAGCGATGCGCGCGGCGGTTCAGGCGAGGCGGACGGCGCCTCGCGTGGCGAAGCGGACGGCGCCTCGAGTGGCGAAGCGGGCGGCGCCGCGCTTGCCCCCATCACGTTCTGCTACGGCGCCCAGAGCGCTTCGCACTTCGTTCTATTGGATCGGATCGAACGCGAGGTCTCGCGGCTCGTGCTCGCCACCGAGGACGGCTCGCGCGGCGCCAAGGGACTCGTGACCGAGGCCGCGCGCCAGTTCTTGCAGCCCGGCCCGCGCACACAACCCGGCGCACGGACGCTTCCCGGCCCACGGACGCATTCCGGCGAGCATTTGCAACCCGGCGCGCAGACGCATCCCGGCGCACGGACGCATTCCGGCGAGGGGAGGCAGCCCGCCGATCTGGTGCAGCCCACCGATCTGGTGCAGCCCGCCGAGCAGATCTTCGTGTGCGGTCCGCCCGCCATGATGCGGGACGTCCTGACGATGATGCGCGAGCAGGGGCTCGAAGGCCAATTCTCGCTCGAAAACCAGATGGGTTGCGGCGTCGGGGCCTGCATGGGATGCGTGGTTCCGAGCCGCGAGGGCTTCCTCCGCGTCTGCTGCGACGGCCCGGTCGTCCAAAGCCAAATGCTGGATTTCGTTTTCGCGCACTAGGTTTCCTCTGGCGCCCGTCTTTCCGCTTCGCCTCTCGGGCGCATTCTGACGGAGCTGCAAGGAAACCGTAGGATGGGCCTCGGCCCATCATTCCCAGTACCTTTTCTCAACAAATCCGTGTGACACGGCTGTGACGAGGAATGGGCCGAGACATGTCCCTCGTGTTCGGCCATGATGGGCCAAGGCCCATCCTACGATTGGATTCGCACCATCTTCGTAGTGATAGGCTCGGCCTGCTTTCGATACCGTAGTTTTGGGTGCCCTTCGCTTCCTTCTCTTCCCCTCTTCATTTTTCCTTTGCGCGGTATGCGAATCCTGATATATAGGTTATCTCGTATGCCACCTTTTGGAAATGGCCGGGGCTGTGAAAGGCGGTGGACGCCGGGCCCCGCACTTCACTCACGGAAAGGGAATCGGAAATGAACGGATATCCTCGAAGCATCTCTGCGTTGGTGTTTTGCGTGATTCTGTTTCTTGGGGCCGGGGTGTTTTGCGGCGCGCAGGGCGATGAGGAATACCCCGGCAAACGCGGGGCTTCGGACTCCATGCGAAAAGGCGCTTCGGGTAAAACTCCGGCGGAGAACCAGCCCTCCGCCGTGATCTCCGGTCCCAAGCCGATTCCCCGCGGCAAAGACACTTGGACACAAGCGGACGTGCAGAAGATGAGACTCGAATGGCTTCTGCGCGAAACCGTGGACGCCTACCTCAGGAACGAGCAACGCGACAAGACGAAAGACAAAGCCGTTGTTCAGTTCCTTCAAGAAGTCTGTCCTTTGGCGATTGATCTGGACAAGCCCGCCGCCGGAGAGCAACTGGAGAAGGAAGGGAAAGCGCTGCTTGCCTCCGGCTGCAACGACCCAATGGTGAAGATGTGGGTGGGATGGGTGCTCAGCTCGAATGACAAGCCGAAGGAAGCAGGGCCGCTGATCGAGGAAGGAGTTCAGGGAATCGAAAAAGGGGCGTATCCGAAGGCACTCATCTATTTCGGCGCGGAAAGAATGCTAAGAGACTGGTTGAAATCGAGAGTCCCCTATGGCCCGGAACAGGCCGCGTGGGAGGAGCGGATCATTCAGAGCATGATTCAGGCGGCGGACGCGGGCGAGTTCCGCCCGGAGGAGGTCTATCTGGCGGCGCGTTTTCTGGACAATGTCTCCAGCATGACCCCAAGATTCCGGCACGAATTCTGGTTCATGGTGCAGAAACAGGCCGCTTCGGCGAAACACCTGGATCCATGGCTCACTAGGGTTATCACGGGACGTGCGGAGAGGGAATTGGCTTGGAAAGATCGCGGCAGCGGCTGGGCTTTCACGGTCACGGAGGAGGGATGGCGCGGGTTTGGCGAGCACCTGGAAAAGGCGCGGGAGAATCTGGCGGCGGCCTGGAAAATGAAACCAAACTGGCCCGAGGCAGCGGCAGAGATGATCACGGTGGTCATGGGCGCGGGAGGAAAGGAACCCGGAGAAACCGAACGGACCTGGTTCGACCGTGCCGTGGCCGCGCAAATGGATAACATCGTAGCCTACGAAAAACTGCGCCATGCCTTGCTCCCCAGATGGGGCGGCAGCCACAGAGCCATGTACGAGCTTGGGAAAGAATGCCTGGACACCAAGCGGTTTGACACCAATGCGCCGATGTTCTACCTGAGCACTCTGTGTGTTATCGCCAGGGACATGCCCCACGAGGAAGGGAGATACCTCTTCCGAAATCCAGCGGTCAGGGAGAATCTGAAGACGCTTTTCGATGGGATGCTGAACGAGCCCAGTCAGAAGAAGAACCGGGACCGTCTCTTGACTCAGCAGGCCTTGGTCCAGGCATGGAGCGGCGATTACAGCGGCGCGAAAGCGATGCTGGACAAAATCCAGCCGCCCGTGCGCCTGACTCCGGGCTTCGGGAGCGATTCCCTTTCCTGGGCAGGCCAGGATTGGGAGATGATCCAGGCCGAGCTGCGCCTTTTCACGGGCCCCCACAAGGCC